>ERZ779981.1219-NODE-1219-length-9885-cov-3.80264_pt1 | contig 9885 bp, 10 predicted proteins | sample MGYA00511182_ERZ779981 | MGnify/ENA primary metagenome ERZ779981 (study PRJEB29588, sample SAMEA2149539) | human gut metagenome | biome: human gut; feature: human-associated habitat; material: faeces | place: Denmark | collected 2008/2010 ... | reverse complement strand
ACGTGGGTTCGATTCCCATCACCCGCTCTCTGTTACAGGTATTAAAACTGAGTTCCGATGGAACTCAGTTTTTTTAGTATCTGTTATGAGGTGGGGGATTGCACCCGCTTTTTTGTTGCGATGATTAAAAAAACGAGTTCCTAATGGAGCTCGTTTTTTTTAATATTTGCACCTGCTTTTCCGTTACCGCATCATCTAACCAGGTCACATCTGTCACACCGTCGATTTCTCCTAACTTTTCCTTATAAGAAAGCGCCTCCGGCACCGTGACATTGTAGATCAGGACCCTTGCATTTGGGATGCCTCCGTCAAATTCGTCTTCCATGACATCGAGTGCCACCGTCGACGGGGAATCCTCCGGCAGATAAGAGTTCATATCATAGTTGACTGATACGAACTTCTGCGCCATCGCACAAATGACTGCTATTCCAATGAATACTGCAAAAATGATTTTACGATGACGGATCACCAATTCATAAAACTTTTCTACATGCTTTCTCCTTTTTCAAAAAACCTTTCAAACGTTTTCTACTGCTCTCCCTGTATCCTTTTTTCTGATCCCTGCTTTTTCAGTAGATTTTCATTTGTTTTATTTCTGACGGTTGTTTTATAATTGACAACTATTCGTTTTCTGTATCATAATAACAAATCGTTTTTTTCAACGTACAATTGCAATGTATATGATAGTTATTTGACAAAAACAGAATAATTGTCTTTTATTTTTCGAAAGGACGGAATAATTATGGAAGAAAAAACAGATTTAAGAATCCGAAAACCCTACAAGGCACTGTGTGATGCCTTTGTAACTATTTTGGAGAAAAAAAGATTTGACGATCTGACTGTGAATGAGCTTTGTGATGAGGCAATGATCCGGCGCGCCACGTTCTATAAACATTTTGCAGACCAGTATGATTTCTTTTCTTTTTTTATCCGCCAAAAGCAGGATCAGTTCATCTCACAGGCAAAAGAGGAAACTCCCCCAACGGAATTTATGCTTACACGCTCTACCTTACTCAAAGGTCCATACTCTATTTTAAGGAGCACGAATCACTGATCCAGAATATTTTAAAAAAGCGACATGTCCGCCTCACCGCTTGATATTTTTAATGAAGAAATACACTCTAACATCTTAAGTAATCTGAAAGAACACCAACAACGCGGCTGCACCTTTTCCGTATCCCTGGAACTTCTCGCCTCGTTTCTTTCCGGCGGCATTTTTTCCACGATCCGTAACTCCGTCTTGCAGCCGCAATTATTTAATACCGATACGATCATGGAAAATATGTCAAAAGTGCTGACCTGTTTAGAAACACTGACGGACCAGAGTACAGAAAATTTTTAGTTACTGCTCCCGCATATAGTGTAAACAGTAACATTTTTTAGAAAAACTTCACAAATTGGCACTTTTTTCATTTTTTTATATATGTTATGCTAGTGGAAATATGACAAATATTTAGAATTGGAGAAATACCATGGAAAAAAAGACAGATTTTAAAGCACTTTCGAACAAGGCAAAAGTTCAGTATATCTGGGACTATTACAAACTGCATATTTTATTTGGAGGTGTCATTGCTACGATCGTGATTGGTCTGGGATATCATTTTATCACTTACCGCAAGCCGGTACTCAGCGTCATCATGATCAATGTCCAGACAACCAGTGAAAATGCCGAGGCTGCGTTTGACGAATTTTCTGATGCTGCCGGTTATGATAAAAAACAGCAGCCAATCGACGTTTCTGCAAATCTGCAGTTTTCCGATGATCCAAATGCAACAACGGACTACAACGACTACATGGTACTTTCCACGATGATCGGTGCCGGCGGCGAGGATCTGTTTTTCGGTACAGGAAGTGTTTACACCGATTATGCCGAAGAAGGTGCGCTGATGGATCTGCGCACCTATGTTTCGGATGATGTGTTAGAAAAATATAAAGATCATCTGATCTACTCCACCGATGATGGCGAGTCAGAGTCCTATCCATGTGCGATCGAACTGACCGATAATCGGTGGATCCAGAAATATGGCATTTATGACAGCTGCTACTTTGGTGTTTTCAGCCGCTCCGAGCAGAAAGATTACTATACGAAATTTGCGGATTTCCTGCTGAACTACTAATTGGATTGGCAGGCACATTCCTGCCTGCTCTGTCCGTAATCTCTTAAATCTGCCCGGCACAGCCTGACATATTATTTCACTATCACCACCGAATATCCCGGCATTGTCAGTGTTCCATCCTGGAGCACTGCCTCTTCTGTGCCCGTCAGCAGTACACCGCCAACTTCAAGATCACTTCCACTCTTTTCCCCGGCTGTGACACCGGATAAATCCACTTCCACACTCTCCGGCGCAAGGTTATAAACCAAAAGCAGTTCGGAATCGCCATACGTTTTCTTTATCACGCAGACTTTATCATCCGAAACGCTCTCCTCAAAAGTCACGGTTCCACGGGCTATTTCCGGGTACTCATTGCGGAGTTTTATCGTCTGTTTTACAAACTGGTAAATAGAGTTTCCATCTTCCTCCTGTGTTTCGAGCGCACCGTATTTCATTTTTATGGCATCCATATCAGCAGGTCCCTTGCACATTCCATCGACTGCGCTATCTTCGCTCCAATACATCGGTGCACGCTTATTTTCATCCTTACCGGAACCCTTCATGCCCAGTTCCTCTCCATAATACAGAAAAGCACTTCCAGACATCAACAGATTCATTGCCTGCGCGATCTTTGTCTGTTTTTCACTGTCATCCCCAGAATAATAACCTGCGCCTCGTGCCATATCATGATTTGTGTAAAATGGTGCATCGATATAGCTGTCACTGTACTGGGAAAGATTATCCTGTAGATTTACCAACGCCTTTCCATAGGAAGATGCCGAACCATTTTTAAGCACGGAAGTGATCGTTCCGGTGCTGTCCGCAAAAGAAAAATCAAAACAGCTGTCAATACCACTCTCATAGTATTTTGCGTAGGTATTCTGATCCGTCCAGACCTCCGCCACGATATAGGCATCCTCTTTTTTCTCTTTTACCATGGAATGAAACCATGATAACACTTCCACATTTTTATCCACACTTCCGCTGTAATACTCTTTTGCCGCATCCAGGCGGAATCCGTCCACCCCCAGATCAAGCCAGAAGTCTACGATCTTGTCAAATTCATCACGGACTGCCTGACTGCCAAGGTTTAAATCCGGCATCTCGCTCCAGAACTGTGCCTCATAATACCAGTCTGTACCATCGAGCTTACTGTAACCGCCCTGCATTTCCTTAGAAAAATTATAGTAATCCACATAAGGACACTCCGACGCATCCGGCTCTGCTCCCTCCGGCAGGTTTTTCAGGTAATCTGCTGCCGTTTTAAACCATTCATGCTGGGAGGAAGTATGGTTCATGACAAGATCGATAATGACATTGATTCCCCTCTCATGGCATGCCGCGATCAGATTTTTAAAATCGTCCATCGTACCGTATTCCGGGTCAATATCACAGTAATCCGTCACATCATATTTATGGTAGGTTGTCGATGGCATGACCGGCATCAGCCAGATTCCGTTACATCCAAGATCCGTATCTGTTGCCGGATCACCGTCATTGATATAATCTAACTTTTCTGTCAGACCATTCAGATCCCCGATGCCGTCCCCGTCGCTGTCAAAAAAGCTGTACACAAACACCTCATACCAGGTACGGTAATTATCATCAATGATCTGTTCATCCCCGGTATTGACTTCCTGCATCAGAGAAAGGGCGGTCACTCCCCCCTCCTTCGTGTCAGCATCTGCATTTTCATCCTGCCTGGCAGAAGCTATGGCTTGATCCGCAGAACTTTCCGTCGCCATTCCATTCGAATTATCCACAGCATTCCCTGATGAAGCTGTCCCATTTCCACATCCCCCTGCGGAAACTATCAACATACCGGCTAAAACAGCCGCAATGATTCTCTTTTTCATCTCAGTCCTCATTTCTGCGCATATATGCCTGCGCTTTTTCAATTATGTTAAAGTCACAATAGTGCACCCAAGCTTCCTGATTGCACTATTTGACTTCAGCATCCTTCAACTACTCTTTCGCGCTCGAGCGGTGCTGTTTACAGCTAACTTCTGCTCCGCGAGATGCGCATCCTGCCCGGAGGGCTTTTAAATTCATAGGACGCAATTTCCTATGAATTTAAAAAGAGAGCAGAAACAAACCGTCCCTGCTCTCCCGGCAGACTCCCCATCTGCCCAATGACACACCAAAATGTGCCCTCATATTCCATTTGTATCCTGTGGATCAGCCCTTGACAGCTCCGGTCATACCTTCCACATAGAACTTCTGTGTCATTAAGAACAGAATTGCAATCGGAATTGATACCACAACTGCACCTGCAGCGAAACAGGTATACCAGCTGTCGATATACTCTTTCTCAAGCATCTTCCAAAGACCAATAGACACCGTATAATACTGTGCATCTGCACGGCAGATAACTTTACCAAAAATAAAGTCAACCCATGGTCCCATAAAGGATGTTAAAATCGTATATACGATGATCGGCTTACTGAGCGGTACAGTAATCTTTGTAAATACATTCCATCTTGTCGCTCCATCGATAATCGCTGCCTCATCCAGCGATTTTGAGATTGTATCAAAAAATCCCTTCGCAACATAAAATCCTGCACCGGAACCGGCGGAGAACACGATGATAAGTGCTACACGGATCATTGCACCATCTGCTAAATTAAGTGCTCTTAAAATATAGTACACAGCGATCATGGACATGAAAGATGGAAACAGACCAATGATCATCGCAATATTCATAAACGGTTTTCTCATCTTAAATCGCATTCTTGACATACTGTATGCCACTGAAAGTACAAAGATGGTAGAAATGATGCAGGTAAAAATTGCGATCACAAAGGTATTCATAAACATCTTCGGAAAGTTTAAAATACTGGTGTCTGTAAATAATTTGATGTAATTATTAAATGTATAGGTTTTCGGGAAAAATGTACTTACATAAGAACCTTTCTCTCCACGGAAACTTGTAAGGATTACCCAGAAAATCGGGAGAACCCAGATAAATGCCAGTATTGCCAGGAAAATGTGAACAATCACATTTATCACTGTTTTACGGATTTTTGCCGTATTGGGTGCACCACTTTTTTTCGCAGCCACTGCTGCTGTACTCGTATGTGTCCAGTTCATTACATGAATCCCTCCTCATCTTTATAGGATGCGGTATTGCGATATGTTACCAATGCTACGATCGCAAGTACAATAAATGTCATAATACCAATAACAGCACCTAAGTTATAATAGTTCTTATCAACCGTCAGCTTATACAGCCAGGTAACAAGAAGGTCTGTCTTTCCTGCCGTGGCATCCACCGGAGTAGGATTTCCACCTGACAGAAGGAAGATGACATTGAAGTTATTGATATTTCCCGTAAACTGTGTGATCAGGTACGGCGTCATAACGAATAACATGTAAGGCAATGTGATCTTAAAGAAAGTCTGTACAGCATTCGCTCCGTCGATCTTTGCTGCCTCATAAAGTTCACCCGGAATATTCTGTAAAATACCAGTTACCTGAAGTAACGTATACGGAATACCTACCCAGAGGTTAATAACAATAACCGTTACTCTTGCCCATGTTGCATTTGAAAAGAACGGTAATGCGGTATCGATCAGACCATATTTTAATAACAGCGTATTGACGATACCGGTCGGTTGTAACATGGTACGCATGATCAGCAGTGATACGAACTGCGGTACTGCGATGGAAAGTACAAAACAGAATCTCCAGAATGCCTTTCCTTTTGTCTCCTTACGGTTGATGATAATTGCTAAGATCATACCGAGGATATAGTTTAATGCGGTTGCTACAATGGCCCAGATCAGCGTCCATCCTAATACGGAATAGAACTGCTTGCCGATGCTGTCACCGAAGTTTAAAATCTTCTTGAAATTTGCCAGTCCCACCCAGTCAAATAATACCAGATGATCGTTGACCTTACTGTAGTTCGTGAACGCCATGGTAATGTTATAGATCAGTGGTAAGATCGTAAAAATTAAAATTCCCATAACCGGCGCTGCCAACAGTAATTTATATAAATTTTGATCTAACAAACTCTTGCAGTCTTCTTTAAAGTTGTTTAAGTGCTTTCCTGATTTTGCCAGCACTTCCGATTTATAAGAGCTCTTTACGGACTCTCTCCAGACAATGATAAACATTGCTGTAATATAAACTGTTGCCACTCCATACAACAGAATCAGTGATGACTGGTCACCTGCTGTATATTCATAAATACTCTTTTTTTCGTTCCATACTTTTTCCTGCTCTCTCCATCCAAGAGATGGCAGCATAGATAAATTATAAATTCCTGACTGAATCATGTACCAGATATATGCAGCTTCTACTGCCAGAAACATGATTCCCTTTCCAATTTGTTTATGTGCAATATTTCCTAAGCCCATAATTAACAGGGAAAGTTTTGTGATTATATTTCCTTTTGCCACCGCATTTGTAACCGTGTACGGTGTTGAAAATTCTTTATTTTTTCCTTTTTTCATTCCAGCCTTTTTCACGTTATGGGCCTCCTTTAAATCTCAATGTAGAAACATCCAGGATGCCCGTCCGGGCACCCTGGGATTTCTATCAGAAGAAATCTTTTTACTGTGCAATGTCTGTGTTCATTGTTGTATTCATATCTTCTGTTTTCTCTGCTGCGTTATCAGCTGTGATCTCACCAGCGACCAGTGCTTTACCCATGTTCTCAGCCGGTGACCAGTAGTTGCTCATTTCGCTTACTAATGGCTGCATGATAGATGTATCTGTCATAACTTTTGTAACTGCCGTAGCAATTTCATCATCTGAGATTGCAATGTTTGTATTTGTAGGAAGGATATTTCTCATATCATAATGATCTTTCTGGGCATCTTCACCTGCAAGGTAAGCCGCTAAAGCCATGGAAACCTGCATATTCTCTGTATTTGGATTAACGCCGATTGCTTTAGATCCTATGAAGGATTTCATCTGACCCTCTGTTCCTCCGATATTTACAGTAGGAAGAGCTGCAACACCCATGTTATCGCCAAGAGCTTCTTTTACAGATTCTGCATCCCATGTACCTGAGAAAATGGCATTAACGCTGCCATCACGTAAACCGGCAATACCTGCTCCGTCTGCATCATTAATGAAGTTTGGATTCTTGCAAAGGTCTACAAGATACTCAGTAACTGCTGCTGCCTTGTCACCACTAAAATCGACACCTGCTGCTGCATCAGTACCATCACCAAATAATGTACATCCGTTTGCTACATAGAAAGCCTGAATATACCAGGAGTTAGATAATGGGAAAGAAACTTTTCCTTTTTCTAACATGGTATCAAAGCTCTTAATATCATCATCTGAAAATACACTCTTATCATAGTACATGAACCATGTATTTGATGTAAACGGGAATGCCACTACTGCATCATTGTAAGTAACAGATGCTGTAATAGAATCAGAGTTTGTTGTAGTTACATAGTCAAGATAGCTTCCTCCAAGCTCTGCTAATGCATTTGCAGATACCAGATCCGGGATGTTATCGTTTGCTAACATATATACATCTGCGGAGTTTTCAACATCCTGTGTAACCGTTGCTTTTGCATCACCCTCTGCACATACACCATAATTGAAAGTGATATCCCAGTTTGGATGAGCTGCATTAAATGCATCACACTCTTTTGCAAGCCAGCCTGTGTCCTGATCTTCCTGTGGACTCCATACTGTAATTGTACCGGACCATGGCTCATCTTCAGAATCTGCGGCTGCTGCCTCAGTACCTGCTGTCTCCTCTGCTGCTGCATCACTTGTTGTGCTGTTGTCTGCTGCTGCATCGCTTCCAGCATTGTTTGCGGCTTTGTTTCCGCATCCTGCTGCCATGGTTGTCATCATAGCTGCTACCATTAATAATGACACTGCTTTCTTTTTCATTTTTTTCCTCTCCTTTTCTTTTTCCCAAAAAGTTTTCATGAACTTTGTTTTTATATAAAATGCAATCTGCACTTTATAACATAATTATCTGTGGTAAACCGACGCAAGCGTCCGGATCCATGCCCTTCGCTCCTCACTCAGTTCATCGGTTCCAATCCTCCATCTCCAGTTTCTCCCGACGGTGGATGGTGCATTCATCCGCGCTTCATTTCCAAGCTTCATCAGATCCTGCATCTGTATGATCACCACATCTGCAATGCTTGCATAGGCAGCCCGGATCAGCGCATCCGGTATTTCTTCTTTATATTTGATATTCAGATACTCGTACAGATAAGCAAGCTCATAATCTGTTTTGTCCCTGAAGTAACCAACAATTGTTTCATTGTCATGCGTTCCCGCATAAACGACAAGATTGCAGTCGGTGTAATTATGTGGAAGATGTTCGTTTGCCGTATCATCCCCAAATGCGAACATCAAAATCTTGATGCCCGGCCATCCGGTTCTTGCCATCAGCTTCTTCACACCCGGTATCGGACTCTTTCCTGCGATATCCTCAACGATGATGTGTGTATCTCCGATCACTTTTTCGATTGCATCCGTAAGTTTCTTTCCAGGTCCCCTACTCCACTTTCCACTTCTTCCATCTTCTGCCTTGTTCGGTACGACATAATACTTTACGATCGCTGCAAAATGATCAAGCCGTATTACATCAAACAGCTTTGCATGTTCTAACATGCGCGCCTGCCACCAGGCAAATCCATCTTCTTCCATCCGGCTCCAGTTGTATACCGGACTTCCCCACTTTTGTCCATTCTCTGAAAATGCATCCGGCGGAGAACCTGCAACTCCTTTTGGCATCCCATCCTCTTCCAATAAGAAAAGTTCCCGGTTTGCCCATACATCCACACTGTCTAATGCCACATAAAACGGAAGATCACCAATCAGCTGGATACCTCTGTTATTTGCATATTCTTTTAATTTTTTCCATTGTTTAAAAAATTCAAACTGGCAGAATTCATAGAACAATATGTCTGCATGTAACGTTGTTTCATACTCTTTTAATGCCTCAGGATCCCGGCTTCGAAGCGGTTCGTCCCACTTCTGCCATTCCTCATCACCAAAATGTTTCTTTAATGCAGTATAAAGTGCATAATCAGAAAGCCATCCGGCATTTTCTTCACAGAACCTTACAAAAGCTTCATTTTCGATATCGAATCGTGCGAACGCCATTTTCAAAACTTTAAAGCGGTTCTCATAAATCATCGCATAATCAATATCCGCTTCATCATTTCCCCAATGGAAACTTCGGATCTCTTCCACACTAAGCAGCTTCTCCTGCACAAGATCATCCAGATCGATCAGATATGGATTCCCGGCAAATGCGGAATATGACTGATATGGACTGTCTCCAAAACTGGTTGGACCGATCGGCAGCACCTGCCAGTAACGCTGTTTTAAATCCACCAGCAGATCTATAAACTGGAATGCCGCATCTCCTAATGTACCAATTCCGTATGAAGATGGTAAACTTGTGATCGCTAAGAGGATTCCTGCTCCCCTTGCCATTCTTTTTGCATCCAATGATCTTCCCCGGTCCTTCCTCTCGTTTTTTTCGCTTTTTTTCGTATCTGTGATAATTTTATTACTGGAAACGTTTTTTGTCAACGAATTTGCAACTTTTAACAGCGTTTTTGCCATATTTGCCGTTTTTGCTATATCGTTTTTGTTTATTTTTACAACGAAAGCGCTCAAAAGTTTCGAAAATTTTAGTATGTCTGCTTGTCAACTTTTTGTTTTCTTTATATAATCTCATCTTTGACAGTTGATTAGTTAAAAAAGTGCCACAATCCCTGTAAATACAAGGGGTGTGGCACTTTTATCTGCATACACGAAATATAGTAATGTTTTATCTCCGCTTACTTTT
>ERZ779981.1217-NODE-1217-length-9903-cov-1.8161_pt1 | contig 9903 bp, 9 predicted proteins | sample MGYA00511182_ERZ779981 | MGnify/ENA primary metagenome ERZ779981 (study PRJEB29588, sample SAMEA2149539) | human gut metagenome | biome: human gut; feature: human-associated habitat; material: faeces | place: Denmark | collected 2008/2010 ... | reverse complement strand
CGACAAAGAATCGGATGTTTTCACGAGCAATCCGGTCGGAAAATATTCGGGATGAAACTGTGCAAAAGCCGTGTATATTCCCGGCAAAAATACGGCTATGAGGAACGAAATATACTTTAATATCCGTATAAATGCCGCATAATACGGGCGGTTTGAATAATCATCAACGCTTTGAAATTCTTCTGCAAAAAGGTGCGGAATGATTATCACCGACGGTGTTCCGTCAATCAGAATTGCCACTCTGCCCTCCGACAGCTTTCCGCAGACCGTATCCGGTCTTTCGGAAATCCCGACACCCGAAAAAAGTGATTTTGAATTGTTGTCTTCAAGATAACTGCTTAAATATCCCGACGCAAGAATCATTTTCAGGTTGCAGTTTTCAAGCCGTTCTCTGATTGCTTTAAGAATTTGCTTTGACACGCTGTTTTGAAGATAACAAATCATCATCTGCGTGTTTGAACTGTATCCGCTTGTTATGGTTTCAAAAACAAGGTCGGGACTTTTGATTCTTCGCCTTATTAAAGTCATATTGATTCTCAGCGGTTCTGTAAAACCTTCTCTGCAGCCTCTCTGCACTACCTCACTTTCGGGTTCCGAAACACTTCTGAACGAAAAGCCCTGTGCTCCGATTGCAAGCATACGACTGCAACCGTCAACAACAAGCAGGGCAAAACCTGATGTTGAAAAGCTGATTGCCTCGTCAATTGTCGTGAACTCGACAATTTCACTTGATGTCAGCACGGTGTTTTTGATAAGGTCAAAAACCTTATCGGGAGATTGGCAGTCAAAATAATAATCGAGCAGAGGATTGATTACCGACAACGCAAGCGTGTCCTTTCCGCACATTCCCTCAATTGTGATTATTGCGGATTTTATACTGCATTGTCCCTTTAGATTCATTTCACGAACCGTAAAGTCTGCCGAATTTTTGAACATTTTCTTCAGAGTTGAAATATTTTCTTTTAATGAATTATACATTTAATCACCGTCTTAATATATCTGCTTTTTATTTTGCGGTATATCGGCTCAAATTATGCAAATATTAGTAACGGTGATGTTATGTTAATTTCAATAATCAGAACAATTTTGCTCTATGCCTTTGTCATTCTGGCAGTCAGGTTAATGGGAAAGCGACAGATGAGCGATATGCAGCCGAGCGAGCTTGTAATCACAATGATAGTGTCGGATATCGCATCAATTCCTATGCAGAACACATCTCAACCGCTGTTGAGCGGAGTTATTCCCGTTGCAATTCTCGTTGCACTTGAAATTACCGCAAGCATTATTATGATGAAGTGGAGCGGTTTCAGAAGTCTTGTGTGCGGAAAACCCGTTATAGTAATTAAAGACGGAAGGATTCTGCAATCGGCTATGAAAAAGCTGCGGCTTACTACAGAAGATTTGAGCGTCAGATTAAGACAACAGGGTATTTTTTCAATCGAAGATGTTCAATACTGCATTGTTGAAACAAACGGTGAGGTGAGCGTTCTTGAAAAGCCTGAGAAGAGAAAGCCTTCTGCCGAGGATTTCGGGTTAAAAATTAAGGACAATAAAATTGAAACCGTAGTTGTCAGCAACGGAAAAATTCTTGAAAATTCGCTTAATCTATGTGAAAAAGAAAAGGGTTATGTTAAAAATATTCTGCAAAAGAAAAATATTAAGCAGAGCAATGTTTTTCTGATGACTCTTGACGCACTCGGAAATTACAACATTATAAAGAAGGAATAACAAATATGAAAAGAATTTACATTGCACTTTCACTTGTTCTGGCGGCACTATGCTTTGCATCTGTTGAAACAGGATTTATTTCGGGTAAAACGGATTCATTCATTGCAAAAATTGAATGTGCCGACAGACTGATGAGCAGACTTGAATTTGAAGATGCGCTCAAAATTTGTGAAGAAACAGAGAAAGAATGGTATGACAATGCCAAATTGATTGACACCATGCTCATTCACGATTATGTTGACAATATCGGATTAAGCATTTCGAGAATGACCGCATTTGCACAAAAACAGAACCGTGATATGTACTTTGCCGAAAGCGTTCAGGCAAAAAAAGAACTCGCCTCCATTAAAGAAAGCGAGTTTCCGTTAGTTGAAAATATTTTGTAATTAACTTTTATTCTCAGCAGTCTGCAACGGTACAATTGCAAGTGTTTTTCCAAGAGGAGCAAGAACTTTTAAAATAGTGTCAAGTTGTGGACTTGTAACACCTTTTTCCATTCTTGCAATCACCGGTTGTTTCACACCGCTAAGTTCTTCCAGTTTTTTTTGACTTATTCCCTTTTCCTGACGGGCTTTAATAAGCTCTCCAATCAAAGCCACTCGTAGGTCACTTTCAGCAATCTCATCCGGTGTAAAAAGCTGATTTCTTACATCAGACCAACTTTTTCCAATAGCATTATTACTCATTAGAAAGTCCCCTTTCTGTCAAATCTGCAAACTCACGCTTTGCTTTTTCAATCTCTCGTAAAGGTGTTTTTTGTGATTTCTTCATAAACTGATGAAGAAGGACAAAAGAATCATCAACCCAAGCTACAAAAAATATTCTGTCTCTAAGAGGTCGAAGTTCCCAAATCTCACCGTCAATATGCTTCATATACGGTTCACCTGCACGAGTTCCATACTCAGATAATATCTGGATGTAATCGTTTATTTTGTTAGCCTTTATACGACTGTCTTTATCCTTTTTACTCAACAAATCAGTAAGGTAATCAAGAACAGGCTGATCCCCATTAGGTGTTTTATAAAAATAGACCTGATACAAATATATTACCTCCCTCAATTACTATTATACTTAAAAATCATTAAAAATCAAGTACTTTTAAGTTATTACTAATTCAAATTATTCTTTCTGATTTTGGAATTGATAAATTCGACCAGTCGGAATATGAGGAAAACGGCGGCATTGACTATTACAACGCTTGCACCTGTCGGGGTATCGCATGAATATGACACGCACATACCGACAAAAAAACAACAAAGTGAAAGCACACCCGAACAGAGAATTACCGACTTGAATTTTTTGCAAACTCTCATGGAAGAAAGTGCAGGGAAAATTATAAGTGCGGAAATAAGCAAAGTTCCCATAATTCTCATACCGATTACAATTGTGAGAGCCGTAAGGAGGGCAATTACCGTGTTATAAACGCCTGTTTTAAGACCGGTTGCCCTTGAAAATGTTTCGTCAAAGGTTACGGCAAAAATCTTGTTGTAGAACAAGATGAATATTACGATTACAACAAGTGCAAGGATTCCGCACATAATTGTAGTGGCAAGAATCCTGCCGAAAAGGTATGAGTTGAGGTCGGTATTTACGCCCGATACACTGACAAATACAACACCTATTGCAAGTGCCGTACTTGAAATTATTGCGATTGCCGCATCGCCGTTGATTTTACTGTTCTCGGAAAGTCTTAACAGCAGGAATGCCGCAATAATGATTACAGGAACAGCAACTTCAAGCGGTGCAAGATTTAGTGCCGCCGCAACTGCAAGCGCACCAAAGCCCACATGAGATAATCCGTCACCGATCATTGAATACCGTTTGAGAACGAGCGTAACACCAAGCAGTGCCGCACACAAAGAAACAAGCGTGCCGACAATGAATGCTCTGACTATAAAATTGTATGAAAACATTTCAAAAATCATATCAAACATTTTTAGCACCTCCGTGAACTCTGTGCTGACATTCATCACACGGGCAATCGCTGAGAATAAAGCGTTTGCCGGCATCCGAATGCAGATACTGATGTGCCGTACCGTAGAAATACCAATTCTTTGCAAGGTGCAGAATTTTTGAGGCATTACTCACGGCTGAATTCACATCGTGAGAAACCATAATAATTGTGATTCCGCTTTCATTCAACTTTTTGATGAGAGCGTACATATCAGCCATTGCCATCGGATCAAGTCCCGTTACAGGCTCGTCAAGAATAATCAGTTTGTGAGTTGCACACAATGCTCGGGCGAGCATAACACGCTGTCGCTGACCGCCCGAAAGCTCTCTGAAACATTTTTTGCGTAAATCATAAATGCCCGTGAGCTTCATATTCTCGGCGGCAGTTTTTTTCTGCTCCTTTGAATAGAAAAAGGTGTGTTTTTTATTAAGACAGCCCGAAAGCACCACCTCTTGCACCGACGCAGGAAAGTCACGCTGAATATCGCTTGACTGCGGAAGATAGCCGATTTCATTCTGTTTTAGTCCGTCACTATAGGTAATCGAACCGCTCAATGGCTTTAAAAGTCCGAGAAGTGCTTTCATGAGAGTAGTTTTGCCCGAACCGTTTTCACCGACTATGCAGATATAATCCTTTTCTTTTATATCAACCGAAATATCATTGACAACGGTTTTGCCTTCATAACCGAGCGAGGCATTTTCAATTTTAATAAGCGACATCAGTATAACGCCTCCTTTAATGCTTCAAGATTTTGTTCCATAACAGAAATATAAGTTGCGCCGTTTTCAAAATCATCCTTTGTGACATTGTGACATGAAGAAAACTGCATCGTCTTTGCAGAAGAATCTTCAGAGATAATCCGAGCAATTTTGCCGCTTGAAAGCTCAAGATAGAATACAACGGGTATATCGTGTTCTCTTGTAAAATCAATCAGATGAGAAACAACGGCCGTACTCGGCTCGGTTTCATGACTGCAACCCGGGAATGCACATTCATATCCAAGGTTGTAGTCGCTTACAAAATACAGAAACGGAAATCTGTCGCCGAAAACAAGCGTATCACGCTTTTTGTTATTTGCAACTTCGGTAAATTTCTTATCAAGGCTGTCAAGCTGTGAAATGTAATTTGTTTTTCTGTCATTGTAATATTTAGAATTTTTACTGTCAACTGACATCAACTCATCTGCGATTGAGGCAGACATACGCTCCGCATTTCTGATTGAAGTCCAGACATGCTCGTCATACTCCTCCCCTTCTTCGTGATCGTGACCTTCATCATCCATATCTTCATGACTGTCGTGTTCATGGTCATGATCCATAGGCTGTTCATGTCTGAGAGGAACATACTCAATCATCTTCATCACTTTTACATCTTTGTTTTCAATTGACGAAAGAACTCCATCAACCCATTCGTCGCTTTCACCGCCGTTGCAGATAAAAATATCGCAATTTTCAATTGCTGTAATATCTGACGGTTTGGGTTCATAACTGTGCGGATCGCTTCCGGGCGAAAGCAACAGGCGAATATCAACTTTATCGCCTGCAAGCTGTCTTACAAAATCATAGTAAGGAAAAATCGTTGTTACAACGCTGATTTTACCGTCAGATTTCCCGACATCTTCAGTTCTGTCACAAGCGGAAATTAATAACAAGCCGCAAATTATCACGGCAGAAAGAAAAATTGAAACAAGTTTTTTCATATATCACTCCAAATAACGCTTAAAAAGTCTTAATACACAAAAGGGATTGCATAAAACATCTTTATGCAACCCCTTTATAATTATTTGCAGAATCGGATAAATTTATCCGAAAGCTGTTTTATGCAGCTTTAGCGGCAAGCTTCTTTGCCTTTTTATGACGCTGCCACATAACCCAAAGCGGACCTGCGATACAGATTGAAGAATAACAACCTGATATGATACCGATAATCATCGGAAGAGCAAAGCCCTGAACAGATGTGATATTGAACGCACAGGCAACAACATAAACAACAAGAATAGCCGAAAGTGTTGTTACAGAAGTCATAATTGTTCTCTTAATACACTTTGTGCAGCTGAGGTTAAATATCTTGCCAACATCTGTTTTGCTTCCGACAAGCTTCTTTTCCTCACGAACACGGTCATAGATAACAATTGTATCGTTAAGCGAATAACCGAGAATCATAAGAACAACTGCGATGAAGCTTGCGTCAATCGGCATCTGGAAGATTACATACATAAAGTAAATCATTGCAACATCGTGGAAGAGGGCTACGAGAGCCATAACACCTGCCGAAAGACCGCCGATTTTCTTAAATCTGATTGTTACATAAAGAACCATAAGCACGGCTGCAATTGCAACAGCAGTAAGACACTTGAGAAGGAAGCTGAAACCCATTGAAGCATCAACTGAATTTGATTCAAGACATTTGAAGTTATTGTCCGGATACTTCTTCTGAAGGTCTGATTCAAGGTTCTTCTGAATATCGGTTTTGATTGAATCGTTACCCGAGAACTGAACTGTTACCGTTGTGCCGCTGTCACCCATAAGATCCTGAGCATATGTAGTAGTGATTCTGTCCTCTGTTGTTTCAACCTGAATAAAATCAGTAAGTTCAGACTGATTGATTTCACCGCTGTAGCTGAATTTAAGAGTTGCACCGCCAGAGAACTGAATGTCAAGCTGTGTACCGAAAATAAAGTTACATACGATACCGATAATAATAATTGCAAGAGAAATTCCGAAGAAAATCTTTTTGTGACCTACAAAGTCAATAATCTTGTGGCCTCTGTTATACTTTTCGGCAAATTCCTCATCTGTAAGGGGGGCATTTGAAACTGCCTTTGTCTGAGTTTTATCAGTCATTCTTAGCACCTCCAACCAACCATTTTTTACGCAGGAACTTAAAGCCTGCAACACTTCTGAGCATAATTCTTGTACAGAATACACCCATGATAAAGTTAGCGATTACGCCGACAAGAAGTGTGTAACCGAATGAGTAGATAGTACCTGTTGTAGACTCACCGAAGATGATTGAGAGAATATTTGCAGGACCAAATACAAGCATAAGGATAATTGATACGATAATAACGGTCATATTACCGTCAACGATAGCGGAAAGTGAATTCTTTGTACCCCTTTCAAGAGCACCGTCAAGAGTTCTTCCTGCCTTAAGTTCTTCCTTGATACGCTCAGCAGTAATAACATTACAGTCAACGCCCATACCGATTGAAAGGATAAGACCCGCAATACCTGGGAGCGTCATTGTGAACGATGAGAATACAGGGAAGTAACCTGATACAGCCGCAATGGCAAGACCCATCTGACCGAGAAGTGAGATAACTGCAACAAAACCGGGCAAACGGTAGAAGAGAATCATAATGATTGCAATAATGATAAATGCGATAACACCCGCATATGCCATTGCAACAAGTGAGTTCTCACCGAGCGTTGCGCTGATTGTGCCGTAGTTTGATGTTTCAAGCTGGAACGGAAGAGCACCTGCATTAATTTTTGATGCAAGGTCCTGAGCCTCTTTAGCTGTAAAGTCACCTGAAATAACAGCGTTGCCGTCTGTAATCTCTGCATTTACGGTCGGAGCCGAAAGCATAATATCATCCATCCAGATTGATACTGTCTGGTTGAGATATTCTTTGGTGATGTTACCGAAAAGCTCTTTACCGTTCTTGTCACCGTCACTCTTGAGCTTGAGCTGTACAACATATGAATTCTTACCGGTTGACTGATCTGTTGTCATACCTGCTGTTGCACTTTCAACATAAGAACCGTCCATAAGGATTGTCTTAGCTGTGTCGCCCGAAGGAGTTTTGTAAACATACTCGCCGTTTGAATCAACATCTGTTGTTGAATATTCCTTTCCGGGACGGAAAGTAAGCTGTGCCGTTGAAGAAATCTCTTCGATTGCCTCAATTGCGTTCTGGTCGGAATCTTCCTTCCATGGGAAACGAACAATGATTCTGTCGCTTTTTGCATCCGCATAAAGCTCATAATCTGTGATACCCTGAGATACCATTCTTAATTCAATGATTGACTTTGCAGACTCAAGCTGCTCGTCAGTTGCGTCAACATCTCCTGCCGGTTTGAATGTTGCTTCAACACCGCCACGGATGTCAATTCCCCATCGTATATCGCTGATGCCCTTTAATACTGTTGTTTTGTTATCGCCGGTGTAGTAGGAAATACCAAAAATCGCAGTAAACGAAAAGGCAAGTATCAGCAAAGCTACGACAAAGAATACAGGCTTTGGAACTCTTTTCATGCCTTTGAAACCTCCGTTAAATAATTGGCTGTGATTTTATTTTGCTCAAAAGTCAAAATAACTCTGTCACGAACATCCAATCACAGACCGTAACAGAGTTATTATAGAATTTTTTTAGGAAAATGTCAATGGATACGGAAATATTTAATAAAAAAAGAATTGAATTTATCAAAAAATACATTCTAATGTCATAAACTGCATACAAAATTCTTCCAAAATCCACCTGACAAACCAAATTTTCAAATGTTGATTACTTGTTCAGAATCTTTTCGCAAGCCGCAAGCCTTGCACAGATACAAAAAACATCCATAGCAACTTCAAGCTCGTGGTTCGGAGGGAAGGTCGGTGCAATTCTGATGTTGGAATCCTTTGGATCAATTCCGAGCGGATATGTTGCACCTGCACCTGTAAGAACAACTCCTGCCTCCTTACAGAGAGCGACTGTTCTCTTTGCCGTGCCTTCAAAAACATCAACGCTTACAAAGTAACCGCCGTGCGGCTTTTTCCATGATGCGATATCAGAAGGCGCAAGTTCTTTGTCGAGAGTATCAAGAACAATCTCGAATTTTGGTTTAAGGACAGACTTGTGCTTTTCCATATGTTTAAGCACGCCGTCATAGTCCTTGAAGAATCTTACATGACGGAGCATATTAAGCTTATCATAGCTGATGATTTCGTAGTTATATTTTTCACGGAGAACCTTGAGGTTGTTCTCAGATGCAGCCATTGCGGCTACGCCTGCACCGGGGAAAGTAATCTTTGATGTTGAGCAGAAAAGAATCGGGAGGTCTTCATTACCTGTCTTTTTGCATTCATCCATAATGTTGAGCAAAACATCAGGTGTGTCGCTGATTTCATGGATGCAGTAAGCATTATCCCACATAATTCTGAAATCCTTAGCGGCAGGCTTTAAAGCGGCAAAAAGCTTAACAACCTCATCGCTGTATGTGGTGCCGGCAGGGTTTGAATATTTCGGAACGCACCAAATACCCTTGATTGAGTCATCCTCAGAAACGAGTCTTTCAACCATATCCATATCGGGACCGTTGTCGTCCATCGGAATCGGAATAAGCTCAAAGCCGTAATACTGAGTAATGCCGAAATGACGGTCATAACCCGGTACCGGACAGAGGAATTTTCTGTTCTTTACTTCATACCATGGTTTGCAGCCCTCAACAGCGGGAGCTGTCATAAAGCATGAAATTGTATCAAACATCATATTAAGGCTTGAAGAACCGCCTACAATAACATTCTCTGCATCTACACCGAGAATATCCGCAAAAAGCTTTCTGCACTCTGTAATACCGTTGAGAAGTCCGTAGTTGCGGCAATCCATCTTATCCTCACCGATAAAATCGGATTTGCTGTTGATTGTATCGAGCATAGGTAAGGAAAAATCAAGCTGTTCTTTGCTGGGCTTACCTCTTGCCATATTGAGGTTAAGTCCCATACCTTTAATCTCCTCAAATCTCTTTGCGAGATTGCCATACTCTTTTTCAAGTTCCTGCTTACTCAGTTCAAGATAACCCATTTTGAATAACTCCTTAAAATATTATTGCAAATGCAATTTAAATTTCTAATATATTTTACTCTATTCGCCCAAGAAATGCAAGATGTTTTTTGCAATCTTGCATTTTTATTTTCACAAAAAAGAACAGACCTGCAACAGTCATTTTTGGTGAAAGTTTGCAAGTCTGTGATTTTGTGTTATTTTTATTGAGAATGTGTAGTTTTGTGCCAAAGCACAAAATTGGGATTAATAATACTGGTAGTAGTAATAACCTTTCTTTCTTCTCTTTGAATCATAAGTACAACCTACCTCAATCAGACCGAGTACAGTTGAATCGGCAAGCTTTACGCTGTCAAGAAGGTGCTGAAGGTCACCATGAGTTGTTGAGCGTTCACGAACAACTACAATAAAGCCGGCAATCATATCCTTGAGAAGCAGAGCATCGGCAACCACA
>ERZ779981.1211-NODE-1211-length-9950-cov-2.22254_pt1 | contig 9950 bp, 10 predicted proteins | sample MGYA00511182_ERZ779981 | MGnify/ENA primary metagenome ERZ779981 (study PRJEB29588, sample SAMEA2149539) | human gut metagenome | biome: human gut; feature: human-associated habitat; material: faeces | place: Denmark | collected 2008/2010 ... | reverse complement strand
CCACCAATAATTTTTAAGAAAATATTTTTCTTTTTCTTCTTCATTATTTATATTTATAGAAAAGAGAAGAATAATAATTCTCCCCTTTATCTATAATCTCCATCAATACTTCTTTTGGAATTAAGTCTAACAAAAAATCCATAAATGATTCGTTAGGATCATCAAACTCATCAAAATATATTTTTTTGAATCTATTTCTTAATTGCCTAACTGTTAATTGTTTCATATTTTAAGTTCTTCTCCCATCAAATCAGCCTCAATAGGTGTTGCCATTATCTTAACTCTAATTCTATTTTTGGAACTAATAGTAAGTAAGAACTCTCCCATTTCTGCTTGCATCAAAAATTCTTTTTGTGTATCAGTTAATGGGTTTTGATAAAACAATTTTAAGTATGTTGTTAAGTCATCTTCTTTCAACATACCTACTAATTGATACTGACAGTTATTAAATATTGCAGTAGCACTTCTAACACTATCATCATCTCCTAAAAAGTCATGTATTGATTGTGTAGCAGGAATAAATGCTCCATGATACTTTCTAATCCTACGAGCAATTTGTTCAAATGTTAATAGAACTTCACTATCGGTATTCTTTAAATACAAATGAAATTCATCAACTACTACTGCTATATTTTTAATTCGTTTTTTATCTTTCGTCTTATCATTTATAATTTTATTTCTTACAATAATATTATTTAAGTAAGTTAATAGATTTACTAATTGAGTTGTAATTATTCTTTTGTTTTTACTATACAATAAATCTTTTACATTAAATGCTATTAAGTTAGATTCAAGATTAACTGATGTATAACCATTGAATAACATTGCATCAGTTCCTACTTTAAATCTATCTAATAATATTTCTAGTTTATCAACTATTTTTAATTGTTCTGGGTTTGTTATCATATTACGATAATCAGGTAAGAAATCAATTAAATCTGAAAATATTGGATAATCAGTATTTTCTAATTTCTCTAAACTAGATATTTTTGTGTTCTTTGTTATACCAAATCTTTTATATAATTTTTCAATCATATCTAGCATTACAACTACTTCACTTTCTTTAATTTCTTCAAAGGCACATTTAATAAATGTTTCAAGTGATCCAAGATGTTTTGCAAGTGGACAATCTTCATAGTTAATTGTATCTACATCATTGTCCTCTTTTTCTTCTTTATCACTTGGAAGAAATCTAACTTGTAGTGGATTAATAATTCCACCACTAGCAGAATACATATCAATATATTCTCCTTTATTTTTTCTAACTAGTTTTTCATATTCTCCCTCTGCATCAAACAAAAAACATTTATTACCACGATTAATTTCATTAATAATCATTTTCTTTAAGGTAAAACTTTTACCTCCTCCTGTTGATGCAATAATTGCTAAATTACTTGATGGTCTTGTTGCATCTTTATGAAATAAATCAAATATGGTAGGTAATGCAGTATGAATGTCTAATCCTATCATATAACCTGTTTCATCATTAAAATGTGTAATTGTTAATGGGAATGATGCTGCAAGAGTTAAACTAGGAAGATAATTATGATAATCTTCAAAACTATTTTTAGTTATATCAAATGCTTGCCAACCTTCTAGTTGCCTCATTCTTGGAGCATCTAATTTAATATGAAAAACATCTGCTATCTTTTTAAGTTCTTTAATCTTTTCTTCTCTTTGTTTTTTATTACCATTTACTATGATAATAAAATCTACTTCTTTTATTTTTTCATCTCCATTTTTAATTTGTGTCATAAGTGCTTGGAAGTTTTCTCTTTCAGTATCCATTTGTGTAGCATCACTTAATTTTCTTGTTGTACTTCTTTCAGAGATTAAAAATTCATAATTACTATCTAATCTTCTAACTAATTCATCAGTAGGAATTGTATCTTTTACATGAATACAACTTCTAGTATCTGGAACATTAAATAGTTCTTCAAAAAATAATTCATCAATAAATGGTGGAATCTTTTTTATAGTTACAACTTGTATTTCTTCTTCATCTGCCTTTATATAACTCATATTTTCTTGAAAGAAAAATGGAGAGATTAATTCAATTAAATCACTCCACATTAATTGTTCTATACTAGCAGTAGATAAATAAAGATTTACAAGAAATTGATAAACTTCTAATTTATTTGTTATTGTCTGAACATTAAGTCTAGGAGTCATATTATAGCAGTGCATTTTAACTTCTTCTGCAATATGTTCTAGTGCTTTATCATTATCACTAACTAATACAAAATAATATCTACTTGTAGTAGTTAAGTTTTGTTCTTCCAATAACTCTAATCTATCATATCTTTCTTTTAAGAATTTGACCTTTTCTTCATCATTAGAATATTCTTCCATAAGTTTTGTATAATAGTCTTTATTTGCATTAAGATCTATCTTATCATCTAACTTATATATTCTTAAATTTAAATCCTTTAATTGATATAGATATTTAAGTTGATGAAAGAAGTTATTTTTTTGAGTATTAGATGTTAAAGATAAATCTATTGCATCAACTGAAAATACTCTTGCATAACTTCCATCACGAAGTTTTATAATTCCATCTTCATTAACAAAATCAGTATTAGTAAAGTTTTGAGCATTTTTAAATTTCTTTTTAAGAACTTTTTTAGTCATATATTTTTGTTTTAATTTATCTCTTTTCTTAACAAATTTTTCTATGAGTTTATGTTCTTTATTTTGCTTTTTTTCTTCTTTACTCATTTGTTGATTCTTCAACTTTATTCACTCCTTCCCTTTGATATACAAATATTTTTTCTCTAATTAAGAACTTAAATATAAGTCCTATTACTTTATACATTCTATTTTTCTTACTGACATTGATAGGAAGTAAACAAAATATTCCTATCATTAAACCTACTATTGCAGGTATTTTTAATGGAGTAAAACAAAATAAAACTATAAATAAAATAATCATTGGTAAAGCTATAACAATATCAGATATTTCAATACCTTTAAAACCGAGATTTCTTTTTATTGATTTAACCGTTATATACATATTTCATTCCTCCTATATCATATTTTTTCTTCTTCTATAATAAGAAGTATTATAACTTGCTCTTGGCATTACTTTTCTAACGGTACTTCCTAGACTACTTGCACCTGCATTAATGAAAGCATCACTTGCACTGAACTTATTAGAATCAGTTTTTCTACCCATTCGTTGTCCTGTTGCATACATTCTGCTACCCATAGTGGTTGCAAACTTTTGCATTCTACTTTGTGGTTGTCCATTGTCAGTAGTTCCCATAACACCTAAAGCCATACCTGCTTGTGATAATACTTGTGATCCTACTGCTTTTCCACCTTTCATTGCTGTACCTGTTGCTAAAAGTCCTCCACCTATTGCTGCACCTGCTCCAAGTGTTGCTCCAATACCAGCCATTTTTCCATAACCCATTAATGACATTAATTGTTCTCTACCACTTGCTGCACTTACATTTGCACCAATAAATCTATTAATTACTTGACTACCTGTTAGAATAAATGTTGCACATCCTAAATATAAAAGTGATTTTGTAGTCATATTCATAAATGTATTAGAAAAGAAAGTTGTAGTTCCAATTTCTTGCATAACCATAACTGTTAAACTAACTATTAACATAACTACTGCACTTTGGAGTGCTAATGATACTAATTGTTCTATTACTGCACCTCTCCTTTGTTTATTTCCCACACTAGTAGCAAATACTATCGGTGCTATTGAAAATAAGAATAAAAATTCTATTTGCCTACGACCGAGCATTATTCCTGCAAAGAATAAACTATACAAGAAAAAGCCACCACAAAGGATAGCCATAATCCAATTAATATCATACTTATAATCTTTTTCATCAGATAATATTATTCGTGATTTAGTTACATATTTAGATATATATAATTCATCATCATTAAACTTTCCACTTGATACAAGTTGGTCTATACTTTTTTTCTCATCAAATTTATCACTATTTTTATAACCATCTCTATACGATATAAACATTGTGAGCATTGTATCACTCATTTTTGTATTTGTGCTATTTTCAAATATATTTCCTGTATAATTTGAGAGAGTTATAGAAAAATTAGATACTTGAACAAATAGAAATGTGGACATCATAATTAATGTTCCACACTTTACTATTTCCATCATAATATTTTTAAAAGTAATTTCTTCATCAGGATCTAAAAGTTTATTTACAAATTTCCATATTATAAATAATGCAAATAATGTTACTGCTATTGCCATAACACCTGTGTAAAAATTTCTAAATGTTTGATTATTAGATAATGAATTGATTATATCAAAGGCATTTAATTTCTTTATAATTTGTAAAAGTCCATCTATTAAGTCATATATGAAATGAATTATATACCACCCTAGACTTCTTAATAAATCAAAAACTTTTGTCATCATAAAGCATACACCTATGTGAATAATCTAATTATAATATTAACTAATGAAATTGCTAAAATAATGCCAAATATTCCAAGTAATGTTTGTAATATCCTTGTTTTTACTCTTGGTTTTTGATCTACATCAACAACTGCATACATTATAAAACTTACAACAAGTGCAACCCCTGCAAGTGATATACCAACTGCTAATGCCCAATCAGTTATTTGTTTAATAACTTTTAATACGGTATCAACTGTATAAGTTCCACCCTCTAATTGTTGAATTGCTAATACATTAAATAAGTTTTTCATTATATTCACCCTTTCTTTTAATTTTGCCTATAAAAAAAAGAACTGTGTAATCATCAATAACATTGATTAATAACTACACAGTTCCAAGAAAGACTTGCCCCTTAAAAAAACACTACACCTTAACTAGAATGTGTAGCTATTAACCTAATTTTCAAAGAACATCAGTTATTTTTTATTTTGACATTTCTTTATTATTTTTTTCTAATCTTTCTATTAACGAGTCATTCATATAAGAATTAACTAATTCCTTATTACAAACAACATCTTCTATATCAACTCTATCATCATTACCTGCAACAAAATGTTTACCATCAAAAGAATTATCTTTATCACTAAAATTTCTTTCAAATATTAATGGTACTGTGCTTTCACAATTAGAGTGATATATTGCAAAAAAACCTTTTTGCTTTGATTTAAGTTCAGAATCTAAATAAATATTATTATCAACGATAAAGCCAATAACTTCGTAATATTGATTAAATTCTTTACTATATGCTTGTCCTCTTACTAATGGACCAATTTCAGTTGGTCTTAATTCAAAATCTTTTGAATTAGAATTTTTAATTATATCCAAGCATCTTTTAATTTTTTCTTCCATAGATGAACTATCTAATTCTTTCATTGATTGATAATACCAAGTAGCATTTTCAATAATGTCAGATCTTTCATCTAATACTTCTTTTATAAATATATTACTTTTAGACATAAAGCCCTGCTCTTTATCACTCCATAAATCAAGAGTTGTAAAGAATATTTGGTCATCATAATCTAGTCCTAGAAAATAATATTTATTATCATCTACTCCCATAAATGCTTGACCTTTTTTTAATTCATCTTTCAAGTTCATCACTTCCTTTATCTCTATCATCATTGAACATTGTTTGTAAGCAACCATAACCACATATCATATATTCTCCGTCATCTACTATGATTAAATCATCAAGATTATATTTTTTAATTTCATTATTTAATGTACCTATATCATCATCTAAAAAATCATAATCTTCTTTTAATTCTTCCCATTCAGAATAATCAATATAGCACATATTTGCTTCACTTTCACAAACACGATCATAGACATATTTTAATAATGGACTTAATTCACTTACTTTTGGCATATTGAACTCTAACCCATTACTTTCTTCAATAAGTCTATATAACGAATTTTCTATTACTTCTTCTGATGCAGAGTTATAATCACAACCTATATCAGATGTATTGTAATAATTTATACAATTTGCTATTTCATTTGTTTCCAAGTTTTCAACTGTATAATTTACATATAAATCATCCTGATCATTCCAATAATTTAATAATTCATATTTATATTTCATAAATTATCTTACCATTTCAGATTTGTTTTCAGTTTCTTTATTAGAAGATAATTCTTGAACTTGACCATCAGAAGTATAAACTTTATTATTTTTTCTATCAGTGATTTCAAAACCTAAAATATCAATAGCTTTATCTTTATAAGTTTTTCCATCTCTTTCAATATCTTTTGAATAAGTAGATATTCTACCTTTTACAGAGATCCAATCTCCTTTTTGAATTTCATTACCATAAGAGTTTACTAATTCCCCTCTTAATACAATAGGAACGAATTGTGTATTCCCATTATTATTTTGTGCTAAATCAAATCTTAATGACTTTTTACCATTTTGATTTTCGTAAACATCATTAATGTTAGCAACATTCCCTTCTAATTCAAAAGTATTTTTTGAATTTCTTACTTCTCTTTCAACTTCGTTATTCATCTTTCTTTCTCCTCCTTCTTTTCATTAAATCTATCAAAGATTTTTCTATACAAAGTTAAATCAGTTCCATCCATACTTTCTATTTGACAATTATTATCATCAAGAAAATGTAAAAATTCTACATTATAGATAGTATTTCTTGATAACTGTGTAATATCCTTTATTACAATTTTTGAATATTCTTTATTCTCAATGTCCTCTTTCAAATTATTTAATTCTTTTCTATCTAAATCTAAACGACTTTTCACTTTATCAAAGTAGATAGTATAATCATAATTTTTCATAAGACAATAATCTGCTATTCGTTTTAAAAAAAAGTCTATTGACTTTCTATTTTGATTTTTAAAACTAGCATATACTGCAACTTTTTCCATAACATTATGTCCTTTCCTAATAGTTTTCTTGATCTATTAATGTTGCAACATAAACAACTTGTTTATTAGTTCCACTAATACAAGTAATAAGTGTTATATCAGATATATTAGTTTGTTTTAATTCAGTTGTTCCTGTTTTTTCTATTTCATATTTATTAGATACTTCATAGATATATTTAACTCCTTTATAATAAAAATAAACTTTGTCTTTCATATCTAATTTCTTTAAGTTTCTAAAAAATGAAACATAACTATTACCAGAATGACCTGCCAAAATTATATGACTATTTATTTGTTCATCTGGTAAGGTTGTTTCTTTTAAAGTATAAATATTTTTATTAACATTATTACTTGCACTTGTTTTATCTACTATACCTTTTTTCAAATTAATTTTTGTTATTTCTAAAACACCAATATAATTATCAGTTTCTTCTTTAACTGTTGGAGTTTCAACACTTACTTCTTCATCAGAGTCTTTTTCTTCTTTAATTTCAAAAAACTCCTCTACTTTCTCATTATCAACACTATCTTGTTTCTTTTGCTGATAATGATTATATATGTTATATGAAATACCTAGAAGAAGTAAAAAGATACCCAAAAATATTATTAATGAGTATCTTTTATTTTTTATTTGTTTTTCTTTTTTTAATAATTCCATAAGTTATCACTCCTATACCTAATGCAGATATTCCTAGCATAATAAATGGCATATAATCATTTTTTAAAGTATTAGGTACTTTAACAATGATTTGTTCATCAGATAATTCTGATTTAACTATTTTTCCATCCTCAAGTATTTCAAACCACATCTTCTCATTATTAATTTGATATCCTTCAGGAGCTTCTTTTTCAATAAAATAGTATTTTCCATATCTTAAATTTTCAATTAAAATCTTGCCTTCTTCGTTAGTTCTTCCACTAAACACTAATTCATCATTCTCATTATAAACTTCTATTAATGTATTAGGTAAAACTTCACCAGTAGAAATATCTACTTTTGTTATTTCTACACTTCCCATAATGGGCTTGTTTTGCATTTCTGCCTTAACAATTTCTCCATTATCTTTAACTTCAAAATAAACCTTTTCAGTAGTAATTACATATCCAGTAGATGCTTCTTTTTCTAAAATATAATACTTGCCAACTTTCAAATCATCAATAATAATTTTACCTTCTTCATTAGTTGTTCCAGTATATATTAATTCATCTTTATCTGTATAAATTTCAAGAATTGTATTTGGTATAACATCTCCTGTTATTAAGTCTTTTTTAGTTATTTCAACTTTTCCTTTTTTATAATAATTATTTAAAGTCATATCTTTTATAATTAAGCTTGTATATTGATCTTTAAATGTTAGTTCAAATGAATATTTTGTTTCATCAAGAACATAATCTTTTAATGTTGAAATTTCCTTTATATAATATTTTCCAAGTTCCAAGTTATCAATGCTTACTTTACCATTCTTTGTTTTTACTTCTTTAATTAATTCATCTTTTGAGTATATTTTTTTACTACCAATATAGATATCCTCATCAGCATATAATCCAAATACAACATCATCTAATAAAGTTTTTTCATAATGGTAAGTTCCATCTTCTATGACAAACTTTTCGCCATTTTTAACAATATCAACTTTTCCTTTAACTCTTTCATTTGCAAAATCAACTAATAATAATGCACCATAATTTTCATCTAAAATTATTTCACTACCATCACCTATGTGAACGCTTAATGGTTTATTATTCCAAACATAACCTTCAACTATTTGATCTTCAACTTCTTCTAAAAGAAAATCACCAACTAAAGTAGAAGGCGTAATAATTACTCCGTTTGAATCAGTTTCATATACACATACTTTTTGTGCAGTAGGATAAGTAATTGTTTGACATACATATTCATTAGTCTTTGCATCCTTAATTCTAAATTTAATACCTTTTCTAGTAATAGTTTCACCAGTTTCCTTATCAACTTTTACTATTTTTATTTTTGCTTCAATAGGAGCATTAGATATTAACTTATATATATCTTTTTCACTATTTTCATCAATAATAACTTCAAAATCTTTCACTTTTTCATAATTAGGTGTTGATGTTACTTGCTTAAAAGTATAAGAGCCATAAGGTAATTTGATTTCTGCAAATCCTTTTTTATCTGTGGTAATCTTTCCTACCATACAAGTATTGCCAGTAGTTGATTTTAGTAGATTTCTTTGAGTACAATTATTTAAATATATTTCAAATGTAATATTTGGTTCGCCTTTAAGTATTCCTGTAGAACCATTAGCAAATGTTTTAAATAATTTTACATCTGCTTCTATTACTTTTTCATATACCTCTAGCTCTGCAAGTAAATTATCTTTATCAACAGTAAAAGTGTATTTATTCTTATCAAGTGTGTAACCCTTGCTTGGTGTGATTTCTTTAATAGTAAAATCACCTAAATCTGGTAGATAATCACTGATTCCATAACCATATTCATCAGTTATAATTTCACCAACTTTTTCATTGTTTAAATTATAAATACCATATACTGCTCCTTTTAAACTAGCATTACCTTGTGCATTACTTTCTTTTGTATCACTATCAACTTTATAAATTTTTAATCTTCCACCTACTGATGTTATTTCAACATTTGCTGGTACTGGATCATAATTTCCTACTCGCATTACATTTTGCGAATGGTTAGAAAAATATACTATTGGATTAGTAGAATATTTTGTAGCATTTTTTGCTAATTTAACTTTAACTTGACCAACTGATGTAGGTGTTATTGTTAAAATATTACCATTAATAGTTGCAGTTCCATTTTCAACAGATACTACTTTAAAATTACTTAATACTCCATTTTGATCTACCAAATCTTGACTTTTACCAATTGGTACTTTTATGTCAGTATTAAAACTTGGTCTTTTATAATGATTAGCAACTAAACTTTCCATCTCTGCAATCTCACTAGCAAATTTATCTGATAAGTCATTTCCATTTAATGTATCAGTGAACACTATTCTTGAAGTTGGCTCTGCTGTTCTCCAAATTAATACTTGAGTGATTGCATACCACTTATTCTTTGAATGATCATAACCATTTTCATTATATTGATAGCCATAATATGCAA
>ERZ779981.1203-NODE-1203-length-10070-cov-2.12681_pt1 | contig 10070 bp, 9 predicted proteins | sample MGYA00511182_ERZ779981 | MGnify/ENA primary metagenome ERZ779981 (study PRJEB29588, sample SAMEA2149539) | human gut metagenome | biome: human gut; feature: human-associated habitat; material: faeces | place: Denmark | collected 2008/2010 ... | reverse complement strand
TAGAACACTAGCCTTCCAAGCTAGATACGTGGGTTCGATTCCCATCACCCGCTCTATTTTTTTACCCAGAAGTGATGTATATAATAATGATTATTATAGTATACAAAGTTATATTTATTGATTAAAAGCAGTTATAGGGCTATAAAGTAATATTTATTAACTGAAAATGAGCATCAGGAAAGTACTATACTAATGAAAGGAACAAAGGCAATGATAGACAGCTATGTTGCACTGGATATAGAAACTACAGGGCTTAACCCGGCAGCAGACAGAATAATTGAGATAGGAATGGCAAGGGTATGTAATGGAAACGTGACAGATACATATTCAACACTTGTCAATCCAGGCATTAAGATAAGCGACAGAATAATAGAGCTTACACATATACATAATGAGGAGCTTACAGATAAGCCAAGAATTAATAAACTGATTGAAGATGTAATACAATTTATAGGAGATTATCCTATACTTGGACATAATGTTATATTTGATTACAGCTTTTTAAAGAAGGCGGCGGTTAATAACAATCTTGTATTTCCGTCAGCAGGAATAGATACACTTAAAATTGCAAGAAGAATACTTCCAGAACTGGAGCATAAGAAGCTTGATTATCTGTGTGAGTATTTGAAGGTTGACCCTGGTAACTCACACAGGGCTTTAGATGATGCGCTGAGTGCAAGCGGAATATACTGGAAAATGTATACAATAAAACCGGATGATTCAGGATTTGAAATACCATCTGAGCTTGTATACAGTGTGAAAAAGGATAGTCCGATTACACAGGCACAAAGAAATTATCTTACAGCACTTGTTGTAAAGCATAATGTTAAGCTTGATATTCCGATTGATGAGATGACCAAGAGTATAGCTTCACGAAACATAGATAAGATACTTTCAGAATATGGAAAATAATGGTTAGTTATGAATTAATGTTTATATAGGTAATATATTCATATAATTAATTAAATACCTAGTTAATAGCTGATACTATCAGGTCTTTATTAACAGACTTGATAAGTGAGGCGTATTGTCTTAACTGTCTGATTTTGGAAGCATTTCCTGCTTCTGAATATAATGCGTAAAGGTCAGTATAGGTAAGTCGTATGTCAGAGCCAATCCTTACGGCATATTCAAGAAATGCTGTGGCATCGGATATGTCCTTATGTTCAATAAGGATATGTCCAAGCTCTGAAAGGCTCTTTATAAATGAAGTGTAGCTGTCTTCGTATTGTGTTAAAGTATCAAGATTGGCAACACCATATTTTAACTTAAGGTCAGTGTTGGAATACTCTGACAGGTTAAGCATTGGCTCAGTCTTAAGTGTCTGGATATTATTATAAGCCTTAAGGGCTTCTGGTGAATTATTTAATATGTCAGCTAATGTCAGGCTGTTATCTATAGCAGGAAGTGCGTCGTCCCATTTAATATAGTTAAGGGAGCTTATATCCTGCTTTCTTGTTGAATTGGCTTTCTGTTCCCTTTCCCAATATTTTTTTGAGCGTTCTGAGCCAGAACGTGTACTTTTTTTAAGATAAAGTTGAATAACTATTAATATTATTATAAAATAAGGCAATATAAAGTGCATAGTATTCTCCGTTTCCAATATGTTATTAAATGTATTGTTTAATGTGCTGCTATGTTTAAGGAGGTAATTATGATTAATTTAAAAAAGAGCAAAACTAAAAGAATATTTGCTGCGGTTATAATAGTAATCCTTGTACTTGCTATGGTACTTCCTATGGCTGTGTCAGCATTTATTTAAGATTAAGTATAGATTGAAAATGTAATATATGCAAGTTCAAGCTTGCAATTGAATGTAATATGTGAAAAGCATAGAAACGAGGAATGGTATGAAATTAGGCAAGGTATCAGATACAATTCTTTCAAGGTCTGTATTAAAGCCTCTTAACACTGTAAGAGGCCAGAAGGTTACACGTATGGATATTGGACAGGATGTGTCTGAGGTGGATATTAGAGAGCAGGGCGTGGATAAGACACTGTTAAGTGCGACAGCCTGTGGATATATGCCTCTTATTAAAGCTGTTAATAATATATATGCCGCTGGCGGTACACCCATAGCAGCAAGTGACTGCATAGTTATGCCAGAGCAGGCAAGGGAAATCCGTATAAGGGAAGTAATCGCAGGACTTACAAGACAGGCGGCGGTTACAGAAGTGCCAATAGGAGGGCATACAACAGTCAGTGCTTCGGTCAGTGAGCCTGTAGTAACTGTTACAGTGCAGGGCTTAAGGGAAGACAATAGAAATGTTATTGAGGCAGGACAGCATATAATTGCCGCTGGTTGCATAGGAATAAGTGGAGTAAAGCAGTTAGTTGAAACTGATGAGCAGGCGGTATACGAAAGATATAGTAAAGACTGGGTAAGTAAGGCTGTTGGCGAAGATACAGATATGTATATAGGCGGAATGGTACAGCTTTTAAGGGACAATGGAATTAATTGTTATATGCACGATGTATCAGAGGGAGGAATATTTGGTGCGTTGTGGGATATGTGTGAATATGGCAATGTCGGACTTGATGTTGACATAAGAAGCATACCTGTAAGACAGGAGATTATAGAGATATGCGAATTATTCAATGTTAATCCGTATGAACTGCAATCTTTAGGTTGTTTATTAATGACAGCAGATAATGATTGTGATATTATTAATATACTTAACAGCAATAATATCCCAGCCGCAGTTATAGGAAGAATTGTGAATGGCAATCAGAGAATTCTTCATAATAAAGACGAAGAAAGATTTCTTACATTGCCTAATCAGGATGAGATATTCAGCTGTATAAAGACAGCACAATAATTTAATTGAAAGGGTATGATGATATGAGAGAGAAAATCCTTAACTTGTTAGAGAATAATGGTAGAATTGACATTCACGATATGTCCGTTATGCTTGGAGTCGCGCAGGAAGAAGTCGCGAATGAGATAGCAGATATGGAAAAGGAACATATTATCTGTGGTTATAATACCCTTATCAATTGGGATAAGACAGGCGATGAGAAGGTTACAGCACTTATTGAGGTAAAAGTTACACCTCAGAGAGGACTTGGTTTTGACAGCATTGCCGAGACAATTTACAAATACGATGAAGTTACATCAGTTTATCTTATGTCTGGTGGCTTTGATTTTACAGTTATTATTGAAGGAAAGACTATGAAGTCTGTTGCACAGTTTGTGGCGGCGAAGCTTGCACCACTTGATTCAGTGCTCAGCACATCAACACATTTTGTATTAAAGAAATACAAAGATTATGGAACTGTAATTGATGAAGAAGACAAGGATGAAAGGATGTTAGTAACACCATGAGAGATGCTTTATCTAAGAAAATAGTAGATATAGAGCCTTCAGGTATAAGAAAGTTCTTTGACGTTGTAAGTGAAATTCCAGATGCAATATCACTTGGCGTTGGTGAACCTGATTTTGATACGCCTTGGAATGTAAGGGAAGAAGGCATATACGCATTAGAGAAGGGAAGAACATTTTATACTTCTAATGCAGGACTTAAGGAATTAAGACAGGAAATAAGCAGATATGTTGCAAGAAAATATGATACACAGTATGACCCAATGAAGCAGGTACTTGTAACTGTGGGTGGAAGCGAGGCTATAGACGTAGCGTTAAGATGTATGGTTGACCCAGGTGATGAGGTGCTTATACCACAGCCAAGTTATGTATCATATCTTCCTTGTGCAGTTATGGCAGATGCTGTTCCTGTATTTATTAATCTTAAAGAGGAGAATCAGTTTAAGCTTACTAAGGAAGAACTGTTAGAGCATATTACGGATAAGACTAAGATTCTTATAATGCCATTTCCTAACAATCCGACAGGTGCTATTATGACAAGAGAAGAACTTATGGAGTTAGTGCCTGTTATTATAGAGAAGGATTTGTATGTTATATCAGATGAGATATATTCAGAGCTTACATATGGAGATAACAAGCACTGCTCAATAGCAAGCCTTCCTGGTATGAAAGAAAGAACTATTATGATAAATGGTTTCTCCAAGGCATTTGCTATGACAGGCTGGAGATTAGGTTATGCCTGTGGACCTGCTGAGATTATAAAGCAGATGATTAAGCTTCATCAATATGCGATTATGTGTGCACCAACTAACAGCCAGTTTGCCGCTGTTGAGGCATTAAGGAATTGTGATACAGAGGTAGAGAAGATGGTTACAGCCTACGACCAGAGAAGAAGGTTTCTTCTTCATGAGCTTAAGAGTATGGGAATAGACTGTTTTGAGCCATTTGGGGCATTCTATATATTTCCATCTATCAAGAAGTTTGGTATGACATCAGATGAATTTGCTAGCAGACTTCTAGAAGACCAGAAGCTTGCAGTTGTTCCTGGAACAGCATTTGGCAATAGCGGTGAGGGCTTTGTAAGAATATCGTACGCTTATTCAATTGAGAACCTTAAAGAAGGAATTAAGAGAATAAAGAACTTTATAGAAAAGTTATAAGTACATATTAACTACAATGGAGGAAGAATTATGGCAGGAATGAACGCAGATTTTATCAATCCATTTTTAATGTCAGCGACTAAGATAATGCAGGAAATATGTCAGACAGAGATGAAGATAGGAAAGCCTTATGTCAAGACAACAGAATTCGAGAATAAGTCGGTTGCAGTTATGATAGGTATAACAGGTGAGTTAAAGGGTCAGGTTATTATGGCATTTGAGTTTAATAAGGCATTGGACGTGGCATCTAAGATGATGATGGGTATGCCGGTAACTGCACTTGATGATATGTCTATAAGTGCAATAAGTGAGCTTGGTAATATGATTATGGGTAATGCTGCAACAATATTCTCAACAAAGGGATATGTTATAGATATTACACCACCAAGCGTATGTCACGGAGATATGACTATTACACAGTCATATACACAGAATATATGTGTGCCTATCCATTCAGGTGACGAAGTGGCACTTGAACTTAATATAGCTGTAATAGCAGAACAGTAAAGAATTATAAGGAAAGATAATTATGTTAAATATAGTATTACATGAGCCAGAGATGCCTGCTAATACTGGCAATATAGGAAGAACCTGTGTAGCGGCAGGCGCACGATTACATTTAATTGAGCCGCTTGGGTTCAGCCTTAATGAGAAAATGCTTAAAAGAGCGGGACTTGATTACTGGGATAAGCTTGATGTGACAGTATATAATGATTATGAAGATTTTCTTAACCGTAATCCGGGCGCTAAGATATATATGGCAACTACTAAGGCACATCATACATACGCTGATGTGAAGTATGAAGACGACTGCTATATTATGTTCGGAAAGGAAAGTGCGGGAATACCAGAGGATATACTTGTAGACCACGAGGATACCTGTATAAGGATACCGATGATTGGAGATATCCGTTCCCTTAATCTTTCTAATTCAGTGGCAATAGTGGCTTACGAGGCATTAAGACAGCACGGCTTTGAGAATATGAGCTTGTCAGGAGAATTGCATAAGCTTCATTGGAAGTAATTAATTATAATGGGATGAGGGTACATTTTATGTATCCTTATCCTTTGTAATATACAGAAATATCAGATGAGTAAGGCGTATTGGATACAGGAGTTGCGAAACGTATGAGAAACAACAGCAATACCATTAATTTTTATGTGAAAGAATATATAAGAGAGAAGTTAGAAAGCTCTCTGGATAAATTCATAGATAAACAGCTTATAATGGTGGTAGCACCATCGGGATATGGAAAGTCCACACTTGTAAGGCATTATTTTAATGACAGGCCATATTATAATAAAATGTGGTTCCCTATGCAGAGTAAAGAAAAAGACGACAACTGGGTGTGGAAAAGATTATGCCAGAAGTTGGGTGAATATAGTGAAGAGTTAAAAGGAAAACTGTCGGATACACAGCTTCCACAGTCTAAGCAGGAATTGTCTTATATAGTTAAAATATTAAGGCAATATGTCAATGATACAGTATATCTTATAGTAGATGATTATCAGGAATGTGCAAGTGTCACATTAGACAACCTTATAATGGAAGTTGTAGATAATATAGACAATATTCATATAGTGCTTATATCAAGAATACTCCCATACAATATACCATATGAAGCAATGTTTCTAAAAGGACAAAGTGTGCTTATCACACAGCAGGATTTAAAGCTTACTAAAGACGAAGAAAAAGTAATATTTAAAGAGAATGAAATAAATCTTACAGCTGAAGAAGCAGATTTGTTATATGAGCATACAGATGGCTGGATTAGTGCTGTTTATCTGTCTTTATATGAATATAAGAAGCTTGGCAGAATGGGTGGTTTTCTTTCTGTCAATCATCTGTTAAAGACAACTATATTTGATAAGTTGTCAGCAGATATGCAGGAATTCTTTATGAAAATGTCACTTTTTGACTGGTTTGATATTGAAGGTGCAGAGTATGTCACACAGCTTGATGTTACAGAGAATGACCTGCTTGAAAGTGTAGAGCAATTTGGATTTCTTGATTATGATGTGACAACACATTCATTTGCTATGCACACATTATTAAGAAATGTGTCTGGTATGGAATTGAATAAATCGGACATAGAAATTTCTATGCTTTATAACAGGGCGGCAGAAGTATCTGAAAAGCGAAAGTCTTATATAAAGGCAGTAGCTTATTATACTAAGGCAAAGAACTGGGACAGAATTGCAGCTTTATATGCAGGAAAGAATGGAAGACGTCTTATTGAGAGAGCACCGGGAATATTCCAGAGCGTAAGAGAGAATATAGAAGAAGTTATGTGGGAAAAATATCCGACTGTAATGCTTAATTATCTTTATTATATGTCAACTAAGGAAAATGTGCATAATGTAATGCCATTATATGAAGAGATAATTAATGATATTAATAATCATCCAATATGGAAAGATAATAAGTTCCTTATGGGCGAGATGATGATTATATTATCAATTCTTCAATTTAATAATCTTGAAAAGATGAATCAGTCCTTAATAAAAGTCAGAGAATATTTTGGTGAGAGAACATCGGTTATATTTGGCAATTCACTTCTTACTTATGGAACAACGTGTATGACGACATTGTATTACAATAAGTCAGGCAGGCTCAAGGAGATAATAGAGCAGGAAAAAGAATATGCTAAAGCATATATGAGAATAACACAGGGAAGCAGAGTGGGATGGGATGAATTCTTTGATGCAGAATATGCAATGATTACAGGTGATATTGATACAGCCTACAGGCTAGCAAAGCAGGTGTTATTACAGAACATTTTAAGAAACCAGACGTGTATAATTATAAGCTGCTACTATATGATATTAAAATGTCTTATATATTATGGTAAGAAAGAGGAATTCTATGAAGGCATTGAAAAGCTTAATGAGTTGACCAGGGATATAACATATCCCCTTCTTATTATAGATGCTGAGCTTGTGCAGGGCTATGTATATGCGTGCCTTGGACAGCAGGAGAAAATGTCAGACTGGTTACAGAATTTCAGACTTGAGAACTGTAGTAAGCAGATAAGGAACATACGAAGCGGCTGTATGACATATGGAAAGCTTATGTGTTATAAGAAAGACTGGGCAATGCTTGATATGATAGGACAGCAGATGATGGTTCCATATGAGAATACATCACATATATATCCATTTATAACAGGCTGCGTATACAGGGCAATAGCACAGTATAATATGGGTAATACAACAGAAGCTGAAAGGTATATTAAGTGGGCAGTTGAACTTTCATATGACGATAACGTGATAATGCCATTTATTGAGAATGGTGTTGAATTAGAACCTGTTATAGAAAATGTGTATACAGACGGATTCCTTGAGTCATTAAAGCCATATATCGCTAAATACAAGGCTGGAATAGAAAGCTTTAATGCAGTTAAAGACGACAATCCATATAAGCTTACCAAGAGAGAAAAAGAGCTTATGGAATATGTTAAGGCTGGTTATAAGAATTCAGAGATTAGTGAGCAGATGCACATCGCATTAGTGACAGTTGAGAAAAATCTTACAAGCGTATATAGAAAGCTTGGAGTTAATAATAGAACATCAGCAATTATGATGTTACAGAAATAATATGTTATAGAATAATATGTAATTTAATGCTTGCGGACAGGCTTATAAAATAACAGATTATGGAGCAAAAACCAGTATATCATATAATAAAAAGTATGGTTTACCATAATAGAAAATCATTTTCTATATATGTATACTACAAAAGTTAGTTTAAAATTGAGTAAATAGGAAAGGAAAATTAATGGTAAATAAGTACAAAGAAAGATTAAAGCATTATACGATTAATCGTAAGTTAAAGGCTACTCTTGGAGTTGTAGCTCTTATAGCATGTATTATAGGTGTAATTCTTATAAGTGGTATATTAGCGGTTGCTAATAATGTAAAGGGAATATATCAGGGACCAATGAACAATGTTAATGATATAGCTAATGTTAAATATGGTCTTACTGATTTACAGAGAGCCATTAACAGACTTTTAGCTGAAGGTTCTGATAATATGGCAGATAGATATGCAAATTTTGAAAAGACAGTAGAAGAAGATGTCAATCTTGTCGTTTCAGGAGTTGATGATATGGATAAGCATTTCAAGACAGAAGCTACGAGAGCAAAGCTTTCAGAAATGCAGGCTAAGATTAACGAGGGCGAGAAAGTAAGACCTCAGGTTATGCAGCTTTTAAAGAGCGGAAAGATTGATGAAGCTTATGCACTTAATTATAATACATATCTTCCTATAGTTAACGAAATCAAGTCATTAGCAAATGATATAGAGACATTAGTATACCAGAACGGAGCAGTGTATTATACTCAGTCAGTGCGTCTTGGTAATGGACTTACAATAGCAGGTATTATACTTGTTGTTGCGTTATTATTTATTTCAACATTCTTTACAAGAACTATAACAGAAGTTCTTACAACACCAGCCAAGCAGATTGTTGAAGCGGCAGAGCAGATGTATCATGGAGATATGTCAGCAGCTAATCTTATAACATACGAATCAGAAGATGAATTCGGAGCTATGGCAAAGACACTTAAGGGAACAATGTTAAATCTCCACGCATATGTGGATGAAATATCAACAGTTTTAAGAGAAATTGCAAGTGGTGATTTAACTAAGGATTCAGATGAAATTACAGATTTCCTTGGAGATTTTGTAAGCATCAAAGAATCATTTGTATACATTTTAAAGAATTTTAATATAACATTAACTAATATTGCCAAGACATCAGAGCAGGTTGATATTGGTGCCGAGGATCTTTCAAAGGCAGCAGGTGATCTTGCTAAGGGAACAACAGACCAGGCAAGTGCTGTTGAAGAACTCACAGCTACAGTTGAAACAGTAGCGGCATTAGCTAAAAAGAGTGCAGATCAGACACAGACTGCATATGATAATGTATTAGCGGTAGCAGAAAATGCAGAAGAAGAACGTAAGAAGATGGACAGCCTTACAGAAGAAATGGCTAATATTATCGAAATATCTAATAAAATCGAAGCAATTACTTCAACTATCGAGGATATCGCTTCACAGACAAGTCTTCTTGCACTTAATGCTTCAATAGAAGCTGCCAGAGCTGGACGTGGTTTCGCAGTGGTTGCAGAGCAGATTGGAAAGCTTGCAACAGACAGCCAGAAGTCAGCTGTTAATACAAGAGAACTTATTGTTAAGACTATAGAAGAGATTAATAAGGGTAACGAGATAACCGCCTCTGTTGCACAGGCATTTGAAGGAACAATTAATGAAATGCAGAAGTTTGCTGATGTAGCTAAGGAAACTAATGAGTCAGCAAGAAATCAGGCAGAAATATTATCACAGATTGAACAGGGTATCGAGCAGATATCAGGTGTTACACAGAACACAGCAGCTTCTTCACAGGAAAGCTCAGCAATCAGTGAACAGCTTGAACAGAGAGCCAGGGAGCTGGATAAGCTTATTAATAACTTTAAGCTTTATAGACCGGTTAGCAGATAATAGGACTAAAATTATATATTAATGCTTGATTGGTGGCTGTAATTGATACCAACGGACGATTGGCTGCAATCAACATAAGCAACGA
>ERZ779981.1199-NODE-1199-length-10085-cov-2.52532_pt1 | contig 10085 bp, 9 predicted proteins | sample MGYA00511182_ERZ779981 | MGnify/ENA primary metagenome ERZ779981 (study PRJEB29588, sample SAMEA2149539) | human gut metagenome | biome: human gut; feature: human-associated habitat; material: faeces | place: Denmark | collected 2008/2010 ... | reverse complement strand
GCGAATCGGCGATTTTGAGTAAATGAAAATGTGCATATGCTTTGTGCCTATGGTTGCAATTTCATCCACAAAAAACTGTTTTCACTTGCTATTGCAATTTGCAAAAAAAATTTTATTTTCGTCCGATGTTCCAAACTGTCCACTATATTATACCAAAGAACGCTGTCCCTCTATCTCCCCTTTGGTTATAAAAAAGCAACTTGCAGAACAGAATTCCACAAGCTGTTTCTTTTAATTTAATATTCAACAGAGAGCCAAAACTAAAGTTCGCAAGCTGATTTTCAAGGCTCTGTATAAGTTTATCAATATTCATCAGAGAGCCAAAACCCGCAATCCAGTTAACATCCGTCGTAACGGGTATAAGTTTATCAATATTCATCAGAGAGCCAAAACTTGATGTAGGTTATTTGTATGCCGCTCACGGTATAAGTTTATCAATATTCATCAGAGAGCCAAAACCTCAGACACTAAAGCACCTATGCTGTCAAGTATAAGGTTATCAATATTCATCAGAGAGCCAAAACCACTACATCTTGTAGAATGTAGGCGGTTTTGACAATTCAAACACAAGCATATTATAATTCAATGATATCTCTTTTGTCAAGATAGTTTTCCTCTGCATACTTTTCTCCTATCAAAATTTCCATAGAATCATACTGACGATCGGTTATTATCAGCAATCGTACCGAACCCGATGGGGGCAAAATACTTTTAACTATTTTTGAATACTTTTTTGCATCATCATTATTTCTGACAGTTCTCGCATATACAGAAAACTGCATCATGATAAAACCTGATTTAATCAGATTTTTTCTAAATTGCGAATATTGCTTTCTTTTATCTGATTGCAAAATAATTTGGTTTGGCAAATCAATCAAGCTCTTGCGATTGCTATATGTAAGTGTTTCAAAAAGTGTATCACAATTTTCAAATGCAACAAAATATTTTCGTGCCGCAACCGCATCTCGGTTTGTTGTATCCCCGGGCTTCACGCTTTTGGATAACGCATCAATTTCATCACATTTTTCTTTGTTAATTTCACGGTATTTCAAGCATAAATACCGGCTGTGTATTTTTCTTTCAATAATTTTCTGCCACAAAATTTTTAAATTCATATGTCATATCAATTTGCTTCTTTATTACATTAAATGGTCTGTAATGAGTGTTAATTGGTAATGTTGCAGACACCGGAAGATGTTTTTCATCGAAAGTATTATATGTGCACCTGCCTGCGTAAGTGTGGTCAACACACTTACGCTAAGCATTGCTGCACGATTTTCTATTACAAGTGAGTATATGTCTGAAACCGGAACCCTACTTTCGCCTTCTGCACTTGATACTATAAGCCAGTTGTCCTTTATGTTCAATTTTTCTCCGGAAGCAACGATAACGGTTCGCCATATTTCTTTACCTCCCCAAGCTTTTTACCAAGTATGTCTATTTCAAATTTCTTTACTGTATCCTTTTTAGTTATTGAACACGCCTCTTTTTCCTTCATATTGTTAAGTTTTCGTCTCGTATTTCCTTTTGATATATACAGTTCATTTTTTGAACTGTCCTTTAATGAAAAGTAGTATCCACAACGAATTATATTTTTCTTTGTAATTTCGATGTAGTCGCCACGAAAAAGGTACATTTCGTGCATAGCATAATCATCAGGATATCTATAATCCGAACGAAGATATAAATGATTATTTCTTTTTAATAAGTCGGTATATTTAATGAAATTTAGGTTTGTTTCATCATTACAAGTTCTATATACATCTACACAATAAAAGCGTGAATCATTTAACACCGTACTATTATTCTCACCAATAGTTTTGACACTGTTTTTTCCTGAAATTGCATCTTTCTTTTTTATGAAACGATCCTTAACCATCTGACCTGAATATTTTCTTTCAGGCTTAATTGATACAATCGGCATCTCAATTGAGTCTGCAAATTGGTGATCATATATTTTGTACAAATCATTTCTAAATATTTGATCAAGAGTATCTTCACCTACTTTAGTATCATAGTTAAAGAAATACTTCATTAACTCGTAATCACGGACACGGTATTCAACTTCAAAACGAATATTCTTCAGTAATGACGGTGTTTCCTTAACCTTTTCAAGTAATTTTCTTGAAACAGCGGGAGACATTCCATAATATTTCATTAAGGTATCAACACAATTGTCAAGACTTTTTCTATACTCCTCTGTTTTAATTTTACCTGCAGAATAGTATATATCTCTAAGCTTGTGGTTTTCGGCAGCTATAATAACATAGGCCGGTAAACAGTTTGCTATTACTATTGCGTCAACTGCATGATCAAAATATGTTATCTTCTTCAGTTCGCCTTTATCATATCTTCCCCATGTTTCTTTGTTGAGCCACTGTCTGCGAAGAGATGACGTTATTGCACCCTTGACTGCATAAACTACCGGTCTCTTATCGTCACCCTTTTCCCTTGCAAAGTAGAGATTATCATTAAAATACTTAACCAAAAATTTTGCAATATATCGTGTATCGTTAAGATTTCTTGTTTTCCAATCGCCGAGAATTTTTTCAGCATCTTCGCCTACAAGAGATTCAAGCATAAAATACCTATACTTTTTCTCGGTGATTTTATTGCCTTTAAACAACTTATTGACACGCTGCTTGAACTCTTTTTCCTTTTCAGCAGATAGATACATCAACGGAGTTCTTGCTCCTTTTTTCTGATTTTCTCTTGCAAGAACAAGAGCTTTATTGTTTAGTGTATCATCAAGAATTCTCGAAAATGGGACAATATGATCGATTTCATATTGTTTTCCTTTATTCAATATTGCTTCTTTCTTATTTGTTATTTCTTCATTTGAATACATACATCTCCAACCCTGGAGTTCTCCAAGAAGATATCTTTCAATGTACTGTGGCCTAATTTCTCTTTCATCAAGACCTGTAATCAATGATATTTGTTTTATTGCATTTTTTCGTTCCTTTTCATTTTTATTTTGTTGAGTGGATATTTTTTGACGAGTGTCAAAACTCTTATTGAGTTCACTTGCGATTTCAATATTCATTGCATTTGGTGCGCCATATTTTTGAACAATTGCATTAACCACTTTTCTTGTTTCATTGATAGCTCTAAACACCACAGGATTTTGTGCATACTCACTATTATTATCAAAAGGTTTTAATTTTAACAATTTTTCTGTTTTTATACTTACTGAAAACTCATCTTGTTGTACATTCGCCTGAAATTCACCTACTAATGTTCCATCAAAAAAGGCATTGATTGCATCAATCATATATTTATCTGAAACTTTTGCTGTTCCTGAAAAATTTTGTTTAGAGAGCTTTTTTATCAGTTCATCTTTTCCTTTTAGTTCATCAATTTTGTTTAAAGCATCAATTCTTCTTTTGGGAGTTATATTGAAAGATATTGTATCACCTACCCTGTTAAGCAAAGAATTTTGATCTGTATATTCCTCCGATATCAATTTATCCCAATCGAAACCGTATGATTCAAAAATTGGCTTCACAGCTTTGAGGTATTTAATACAATCTGCAATATTTTCATTTTTAGCAGTCTTAGTATTAAGAATTACAATGTTAAATTCTTTTGCGAGTTCATTGATTTTTGTTTTCGTAATGCTACCGCTTTGTAAGGACTGATTCACGATATTTCTCATCAAATCCCGAGGTAGTTTTACTACTTCGCCTGTGTTTTTCTCAACATATTTATATTGAGAAAGTTTGTTTGCCAAAGCAAATAAATCTCCTATTACCGTATAACGGTGTCCTCTTTTCTCATTCTTATAGTAGGGGCAATTGCCTATCGAATCAACAAAGCCCTTATATGGTCTGTTTTCATCGTCAGTATTTCCGGGTCCATCTTCGAAATCTCGCCTTGAAAATATTATATCAAATATTTTATCTATACTTTCATCTGTAAGTTGAGAGTAGAATTCTTTCTGTTTGCCTAAAATTTTTCTTACCTCATCTTCAAACATTTCGGTAGGAAACAGTATGTCATTTTCACTTATTTTGCTATCTGATTTTTTCTTTCCCTTTTCATCTTTTTCTTTTATATTTCTATACTTGTATCTTCCGGAAATTTTATCAGAAAAATGTTCAGAATCCTTCATTATAGCTTCTGCAATTGAGCGATAACCACCATTTTTTATAACATCTGCAGTATTCGTTAATGCCTTGTAGATATCTTTTTCTTCTTCTTCTTTGGCTTTTTTATCTTTTGCGTTATTATTTTCATCACTCAACTCGTAAAAAGCTTTATATCCGCGACGCTTTGCTATATGCAACAATGCCGCAGTAAGTTCAACAGGAGTCACCATTTCATCGAGGGCACGAACCCGTATATCTATAATATCATGATTGTTTTTAGCAAAGAACTCGGAAAGTTCCGCCCTACTTACAAATCCAATATTTTCAAGATAGTTCTTCAATCGTTCCTTTCGATGATTCCTTCTCCTAATTCTTCTTCGCATACCTCTGTATTTTCTTCTTCTTTGACTTTTTCGTATATTTTTATTACTTTCAATGATCTCTCCGGATTCAAATATGCGGACACCAAAATCCTCCAATCGTTTGCAATCATCGTCATTTCTTACAACAGCCCAGCCCACTGAACCGATTCCAATATCAAGTCCAATTATATATTTCATAATTCTCACCTTTCTATTGACAAATATATTTTTCAATATTATAATTAAATTAGAACTTAGAAATTTGATGTATAGGTTTATCAATATTCATCAAAACAAACACAATAAACCATTTTTTATAAGTTTATCAATATTCATCAGAGTTCTAAGATAAGGCAATATGCCGTAGGGTAGTGGAAACCCCTTTGCACCACATACTAAAGACAACCTTAGGGTTGTCTTTAGTATTGTCTTCTCGTCTCTTATTTTATCATATATCACATTTTATTACAACATATTCAGCAATTTATAGTAAATTTATTATAACACAAAGCATTGTCCCATTGTCGTACTATGGACCGATTAAAACAACAAAAGCTGAGGATATGAAAATTATCCTCAGCTTTTGTTGTTTTAGGGGGTATTTTTTCTGTGATTTTTTGGGGGTAATTTTGAATACAGCATAAAATCATTACATTGAATACAGCATAAAATGATTACATTTCCACCGCATCCTGCAAGGCGTCTTCGATATATTCGTAATTCGGATAACATTCGGCATAGTTATCGGAACGGAAATCATGATACTGTAAACCCATTGCATCAATGGTTATGTCTGTAATTATGCCGTTTTCTTTGAATGTAATGTCAACACGATAAGTTTCGTATTTTTCATTGTCATACTCAAGAAAAATTGACTGCAAGCTCGTACAATTCATCGGCAAAATCGCAATCCGCCAACGGAATATTGTTCTCAACTGCCTCATTTATTTTTGCATACAAATCATCCGAAACCTCGAACTCAACAATCTCATACCAACATCTTTCAGAACTGTTGATACGCACATATGCTTTCTGTTTTGGCATGATAAAATCCTCCTGCATTTTTAAATTTATAAATCTTTCAACCTGTTATCAACATTATACCAAAGGTCACTGTCCCATTATCTACCATTTGCTTGCAAAAACAGCCCTGCAAATGGGTACAGGGCTGTAAATTTAAAGATTTATTCATTGCTTATCAGATTTAATCGTCTGTAGCTTTGAAATTTATTTTATTTTCGGTCGCAAAGGTGTGTGCATAGGAATCTGTCGGGGCGTGGATTGTTAGGTCTTTTGAGTCTTTGAAGGCAGATTTTCCTATGTAGGACACATTTTTGGTCAGGTAGATATCCTCAAGGGAGTAGGATTCTTTGAACGCATTATCGGCAATGAATTTTACTGTATCGGGAACGACTGTTTCCTTTGCACCGCCGTAATTTATTGCGTCATCTGCAATTGAAATCACATCCAAGCCGTCAATATGTGCAGGAATTTCAAGCTTTTCCTCTGACGACATTGGGTTATATTTAGTTATTACGCACACGGGCTTGCCGTCATCATAGATAACATCATAATTATAATATTCGCCGTAATACGCACCGTTTCTGATTTTTGAATAATCGGTATTTTTAGCCTCCGGATTTTCAGGCTCGGTCGTATAGTTTTTATAATTGATTTTATTTTCAACCGCAAATTTTTCAGCATAAGAACCCTTTTCGGCATATATCGTAAGGTTGTCAATGCCGTCAAAAGCGGTTTTTGCAATCTTATTTACGGAGGGAGCAATATAAATTTCCGTTATATTTTTTGAATCCTTAAATGCGTCATCCTTGATTTCACAAATGCCGTTGGGGATAACAACTTTTTTCAGACAATCAAATTCGCTGAAAGCTTCCTTTTCAATAGCGGTTATTTTTGTATTTTCATCATATGAAGTAGGAATATACGCATCGTCCAAGCCGTAATATCCGCCCTGAAACAAGCCGACAGTGGCATAAAAATTTCCGTTTTTATCATCTTGAAATTGAATTAAAAACTGACCGTCGGCAGAAGGTTTTAGACGATATTTTTCATCAACAGCCATTTGTTCAAATCTGTTATTTACGATTGTTGCTCTGGCAAGGAAAGACAATCCGAGCAAAGCGGCAACCGAGATGCAAAGAACAACGAAAAATTTATGAATAAACAGTTTACTTTTCATGCAGCTCACCTTCTGTCATTTTCAAAACAACATCACAAACTTCTTCCAAATCCTCTTTGTGATGAGTTGTGATAACTACGAGCGCACCTCTTTCTTTTTCTTCTTTAAGAAGCTTGTAAATCAGCTGTACACCGTCATTATCAAGTGCATTTGTCGGTTCATCAAGCAGGATGATTTTCTGCTTTTCAAACACAGCCTGAGCAATATTCAGCCTCTGTTTCATACCAAGCGAAAACTTTTTCACCTTTAAATCAGACTTTAATCCAACACGCTCAAGCGCTGTTTTAATATCTTCATCGGTGGCGGTTTTCTTGATTTTGCCGAGGATTTTCAGATTGTCAAAAGCATTGTACTGGGGCAACAGGTTCATATTTTCAATCACGATGCCTATGCTCGGAGGGAACGACATATCCTTGTGCAAAACCTTTCCGTCAATCACAACAGAGCCGCTGTCGGGAACAAGCAAGCCTGCAATTGCTCTCAAAAGCATAGTTTTGCCCGAACCGTTGTGTCCGTAAATTCCGTAGATTTTGCCGTACTCAAAATTGTAACTTACATTATTTAAAATCGGTCTTGATTTGATACTTTTACAATAATTTTTTATTTCTACCATAATATCACCTCAAAAAATATCGGTTTTCTTAAATCTCAAATTCAGAATAAAAATGCACAAAGCATTTAACGCAACTATGAATAACAGGTATCCGTAGTAAATGCTCTCGCCCGACACAGCACCGTTCTGCATTCCGAACATCAAGCTCGGGAAGAGAATCATTTTCAAAATCGGTGCGTCAACAAAATTCTGAACCAAATAGTACGCAATAAAGCAATAGGTGAAAATTCCTATGTTCACAACGTGTGCAGGAATACTGATTTCAAGCAAAGACTGAATAACTATCAGCGAAAAAATTGTCAGAAAGTACATAATCAAAGATTTAAGAGTTCCGCTTTCAACGGGAGTCATACTTTCTCTTGCAACAAAAAAGATTATGAACTGGAACAAAACAATGCAAATCAATGCTATAAAATTGTTAAGACAACGCTTTAAAATCAGCACTGTTTTTGAATAATTGCGTACAATCAACATCTTGCCGTAGCCTTGTTTAAGGTTCTCAATTGAGCCGCTTGTAAAGAAGAGAATAAAACATACGGGCAGCAAAAGCGGCAGAAATTTTGTAATTTCAAGACCGTAATCGCTTGGAGCTAAACCAATCATAAAGGCATTTTGAAAATCTCCCTGAAATACACAACTGAACAATTGAGCAAAGCACGCAACAATCAGTATTATCGACAAAACAAGCTTACTTTTTAACATTACTCAAAACATCCTTTTTCTGATACAAAAAGTAGGAAGAGAAGATAAGCATAAACATCATAAGCAATGCTCTTAATATAATGCCCCACATATCCGACAGAACCATTTCGCCGTTCATAAGTTTTGACACCACTATGGCATCTCTGAACGGAAGCCACACCCTGCTTATCATAAAAGCTACATCTGCAAAAAACTCTGTAAAAATCAGAGCTATGGTGATAATTGGAGCAACTTTTGTAGAAATGATTATTCCGAACGAGAGCATAACGAGTCCTGCTCTGAAATAAAACAAAAACAAAGTCAAAAGTTCAAGTGCCGAATATTGCAGAAAATTCGATTCTAAAATCAGGTTAATGTCAAAGCAGATGAGTGCCGCAACTACGCTGACTGTTTCTATCAAAAATGAAAACAGAAAAGCAAATACCGCACAATCAGCAATTCTTCTTGTAACAAAAGAGGCTCTCGATTTCAGTCTTACAATGTAACTTACATTATCATCGGTAAATATGTAAAACAAAAACAGAACAAACACTACTATGAAAATGCAAGCAACATTACCTGATGCATTAAAATCTCCGTTACCTGCAACTCTGCAAAAAACACCTTTTGGGCTTAACTTCTCAGCATAATCCGAATTAAAATAATTATAAAATCGCAAATATGTGTATGTGCAAAGCATAGTGAAAAACACTGCACAAAGCGGAAGTATGATTGCATACTTTTTTAATTTACACCTGATCATACTTAGTCACCTTAAAGAACGAAAACAGAACAGCAACTATATTTATTGCTACTACAAAAATAATTGTAAAAGTATAATGTGATAAAGGATACACAGTAAACGGGGTTAATGCTCCTATGATAGACGGTTTGATGGCAGTCGATATATACCATAATATGAAAGCTAACGGATAAAGAATAAATCTGTTTGGAAATGCCATTGCAAGTGCCGTTGCACCGCTTCCCACAATACCGCCAATGAATGAGAAAACAAGAATATAAAGTATGTTATAAAACATCGGATTGCTGTAAGACTGAAGTAGATTGGGTTCAGATTTCAGCATTTCCACATCATCAGGAATATATGTACCTCCCGCAAAAACAATATGCACCATAAGGAGATTGAGTAAGAGAGGAATTATAAGCACAAAAAATGAAACAGTAAAACTTTTAAGCATATTTAATGCAAAATATTTATTCTTACCTCTTTTTGTGATAAGAATATTTTTGTATCCTATTCTGTAATCTTCAATGCAATCATCCGCAACAATAATTGCCAAGAACAACGGTAAATACCCTGTCAACACGCCTTGAAGTCCTGCCGTCATGAAAGATCCCAAAAAAGTAACTAATCCGGGAACAGGAACAGATGCTCCTTTGAACACATCCACAAGAGCCATCAATATATCTAAAATCGGAGCTACAAAAATAAAAAGTATAACTCCTAATTTAAGTTTGTTATTAAATATCCGGGTAATATAATATGACATATTTTTCACCTCAATTTTTACTAAACACATTTTTTGACTTGAACAATTACAATGAATATGCCGATTTCTTAATTTATTTGCTATTTGTTTTAATCAACCAATTTCTTTTATATTCAAATTATACAAATGCAAAGTGACTGTAAAATGACTATAGCCCTTTTACAAAATAAAACAGGAAAACAAAGTGACAATACGCACTTTGTTTTCCTGTTTAAATTATTTGATATTTCATTGTATTATTAAAAGCTTCCGCACATCAGAGCATTTTCCAATTTTCTGCATCAAACACACCTTTGGTGGTTATTCTCAAGCTTGGGATAACGGGCAGACTTAGAAACGAGAGAGTCATAAACGGATCAATGCTTTTATCCGCACCGAGTTCATATGCAGATAACTTTGCGTTTTCAAGCTTTTCGTTTACGGTTGTCAGCGGTTCATCGGACATCAAGCCTGCAATCGGGAGTTCGAGCAGAGCCTTGATTTTGCCGTTTTCAACAACTGCGATACCGCCCTTGCTGTCCTTGATTGCGTTCACGGCAACGGCAATATCTTCATCATTACAGCCGACTGTGATAATGTTGTGCGAATCGTGGGCAACCGAGGTTGCTACTGCACCCGATTTCAGCG
>ERZ779981.1193-NODE-1193-length-10144-cov-1.85251_pt1 | contig 10144 bp, 8 predicted proteins | sample MGYA00511182_ERZ779981 | MGnify/ENA primary metagenome ERZ779981 (study PRJEB29588, sample SAMEA2149539) | human gut metagenome | biome: human gut; feature: human-associated habitat; material: faeces | place: Denmark | collected 2008/2010 ... | reverse complement strand
GAAGTTTATTTTACAAAAATTGAAAAAGATAAAGTAGTGCTCTGTGCACCGACACATAAGATTAATCACAGAGGAGATACATTGGGCGGAATCAATCTTACGGTTGAAATTACCACTCCGATGCAGGAAGTAATCCGTGTAAAGACGTATCATTATAAGGGCGCAATTCAGGATGGACCACAGTTTGCATTAAATCTTCCCAAACAGACAGCAATTGATGCCACCGAAGATGATGAGAAGATTGTTGTAAAAAGCGGAAATGCAAAACTGGTTATTACCAAAGAGAACTGGTCCATGACTTACTATAACGGGGATAAGAAGCTCAGTACCAGTGCATGGCGTGATCTTGCCTATATGAAGACGGACTGGAAGGGTGATGCTTATGTAAAGAGCGCAGATAAGGATGCCTATATGAGACAGCAGCTTTCTTTAGGTGTGGGAGAGCTGATCTACGGTCTTGGTGAGCGCTTTGCCGCATTTACCAGAAACGGTCAGTCCATAGATATCTGGAATGAAGATGGCGGTACCTCCACCGATCAGTCTTATAAAAATATTCCGTTTTATATTTCAAACAAGGGATATGGTGTGTTTGTCAACCATACCGAGAAAGTATCATTTGAAGTGGCAACGGAAGCGGTCACAAAAGTAGAATTTTCTGTGCCGGGAGAGAGTCTGGATTATTTCTTCTTTAACGGACCGGATCTGAAGGATGTTCTGCGCCGCTATACGGATCTGACCGGAAAACCGGCACTTCCTCCGGCCTGGACATTTGGCCTCTGGCTTTCCACATCCTTTACGACAAACTATGATGAAAAAACAGTTATGAGCTTTATCGATGGTATGCTCGATCGTGGAATTCCGCTTAAAGTATTCCATTTTGACTGCTTCTGGATGAAAGATTTCCACTGGACCGATTTCCTGTGGGATGAGCGTGTATTCCCGGACCCGGAGGGGATGCTTTCCCGTATGAAAGCAAAGGGATTAAAGATCTGTGTATGGATTAATCCGTATATTGCACAGGAATCCGTGATGTTTGACGAGGGCATGGAAGGCGGATATTTCCTGAAGCGTCCGGACGGTTCTGTATGGCAGTGGGACATGTGGCAGCCGGGCATGGCAATCGTCGACTTTACCAACCCGGAGGCAAAGAAATGGTATCAGAAGAAACTCGAAGCATTGGTTGATATGGGTGTGGATTGTTTCAAGACAGATTTTGGTGAGAGAATTCCAACCGATTGCGTTTACTATGACAAGAAAAATCCGGAAAAAATGCACAATTATTATACCTATTTATATAATGAAGCTGTATTTGAAGTTCTTGAGAAAAAGAAAGGAAAAGATGAGGCAGTACTGTTTGCGAGATCTGCTACCGCAGGTGGACAGAAATTCCCGGTACACTGGGGCGGAGACTGCTGGTCTGATTATGAATCCATGGAAGAAAGTCTGCGTGGCGGATTATCCTTACAGCTTTCCGGATTTGGGTTCTGGAGCCATGATATCGGCGGATTTGAAAACACTTCTACCGCGGATGTCTATAAGAGATGGTGTGCGTTTGGTCTGCTTTCTTCTCACAGCCGTCTGCATGGAAGTACATCATACCGTGTGCCGTGGGCTTATGACGATGAGGCCGTGGATGTGCTGCGCAGCTTTGTACGCCTGACAGCACGTCTGATGCCATACCTGTGGAAGACCGCGCTGACAGCACATAACGAGGGAATTCCAAGCATGCGTGCGATGGTTCTTTCTTACACAAATGATAAAATGTGCAATTATCTGGATAAGCAGTATATGCTCGGCGACAGCTTACTAGTTGCTCCAATCTTTAACGATGAGGGAATTGGAGAATACTATCTGCCAAAGGAGAACGGCATATGGACCGATTTCTTCACCGGCAGGCAGCAGGAAGGCGGAGACTGGTATACCCGCACATATGCTTATACGGAGATTCCGCTGATGGTACGTCCGAATACGGTACTTCCGCTTGGAAACAGCGAAGAGGGACCAGAGTATGATTATGCCGATCAGGTGACATTCCGTGTATATGATGTACAGGATGAGGCAGCTGCTGAAATCTACGATATGGATCAGAATAAAGTGGCTTCCATTGTGGTAAAACGCATAGAGGATAAGCTTGTGATCGACTGCGACAGCAAAAAGCCGTTTACCGTAGAACTGGTTAATACTGGCATTTTAGATGTGAAGGGCGCAAAGGCATCCAAAGAAAATAAAAACACCATTCTTCGTGACTGTGAGAGCCACATAGAGTGTATACAGTAAAATCAGGTAAGAGGAAAAATTGATGGATAAAGTATTGGAAAACCGGATCTGTCTTCTGATCAAGGAAATGACACTGGAAGAGAAAACCGGCATGATCCACGGTGCGGGTCTGTTTCGCACCGCGGGGGTGGAAAGAATTCATATTCCCCCTTTAAAGATGTCCGATGGACCGATGGGTGTGCGCAGCGAGTTTGTCAATGATCAGTGGATGCCGGTCGGAACACCAGATGATTATGTGACATATTGTCCGAGCAACAGTGCGATTGCGATGACATGGAACCGCAAACTTGCACACAATGCAGGAAAAGTGTTGGGAGAAGAAGCACGCGGAAGAGGCAAAGATGTGATTCTTGCTCCGGGTATTAATATCAAAAGAACACCTGCATGCGGAAGAAATTTTGAATATATCAGTGAAGATCCAAGACTGACCAGTGAACTTGCCGTTCCGATAGTTCGTGGAATCGAGACGTCTGATGTGGCAGCATGTGTAAAGCATTTTGCAATGAACAATCAGGAAACCGAACGGCTCTGGGTAAATGTGGAAGCGGATGAGCGTACAATGCGTGAAATTTATTTCCCGGCATTTCAGGCGGTTGTACAAAAAGCGGGTGCAAAGTCGATCATGGGCTCTTATAATCTGATCCGCGGAACACATGTCTGTGAAAACAAAGATATTATGGGAACCGTACTGCGCAAAGAATGGGGATTTGACGGAACCATTATCTCTGACTGGGGAGCCGTACATACAACAAAGGGGACCGCAGAGGGACCGCTTGATATCGAAATGTCGGTAACCAGTGATTTTGATGACTATTTTCTTGCGAATCCGCTGATCAGCGAAATCCGAAAAGGGCATATAGATGAGGCCTGTGTGGACGAAAAAGTGCGCAATATTCTGCGGATGATGGTACGTCTGCATATGATTGAACTGACAGAAGTACCGGATTCTGATGGAAAAAAGAAAATTCTGGTTCAGAAGAACAAGAACCGGAAAGCGGGAAGTTATAATACGGCAAAACACCGTTTTGAAGTTTTAAAAGTAGCAAGAGAATCGATCACACTGTTAAAAAATGAAGACCGGAAACTTCCGCTTGATCCTGCAATCGATAAAGTTCTTGTCATTGGGCAGAATGCAGTGATTTCACAGGCTATGGGTGGCGGAAGTGCGGAGATTAAAGCTTTGTATGAGATTACACCACTGCTTGGAATCAGCAAGTTTCTCGGTGGAAACTGCGAAGTCCGTTATGCCAGAGGATATGATATTCCGGCAAAAAAGGAAAGCGATCATAACTGGCAGGAAGACAGCCTTGATGCAAGCAAAGCGGCGGCTGAGACAGCAAAGGAAACCGAGGACAGTGCACGTCTGCGGAAAGAAGCTGTGGAACTGGCAAAAGAATATAAGCATGTCATTTATGTGGGTGGTTTAAATCATGATCAGGATCTGGAAGGACAGGACCGTGCGGATTTAACCCTGCCATACGGACAGGACCGGCTGATTACAGAGCTTCTTGAGGTTCGACCGGATATGACAATTGTAATGCTTGCCGGAAGTCCGGTTTCCATGAAACCATGGGCGGACAGGGCAAAGGCAATTGTTTGGATGAGTTACAGCGGTATGGAAGGAGGCACTGCGCTTGCAGAGGTATTGTTTGGTGCAGTAAATCCTTCCGGAAAACTTGCAGAAACGCTTCCGGAAGAGATTCCGGAATGTTTCCGGAAAGAAGCGTATTTCCCGGGAAGACCTCTGACAGACGAAGAGAAGAAACATATGAATGCACATTTGACACAGACCTATGCAGAAGGCATCTTCGTGGGATACCGTTATTACGAAAAGAACCGGATTCCGGTACAGTTTTGTTTCGGACATGGATTGTCTTATACAGACTTTACCTATGATAATTTAAAAATTGAGGAAATTCCGTCCAAAGCGCGTGCCAATGGATTTGATGTACAGCTTCAGGTGCGCAATGTAGGAGCACTGGAGGGAAAAGAGACGGTTCAGTTGTATCTTGGAGAGAAGACGGTTTCTCCGGAAAACCCGGTGAAGGAACTGAAGGCATTTGAAAAAATCTGTCTTCGTCCGAGGGAAACCAAGACCGTGCTTTTGAAAATCACGATGGAAGATTTCATGCATTATGATGAAGCTGCCGGAACATGGAGATTAAAACATGGGGATTACCGCATTTATGTCGGAAGCTCCCTGCAGGATATCCAGTTGACACAGGATATTACGATATAAGCAGCAAATGCCGTGCATCTGAAAAGATGCGCGGTTTTCTTTTTTCTTTTCCCATGCTATGATGGAGACAGAAAAAAGAAAGAGAGAACAAAACATATGGGATATATATTGGAATTGAGAAAACAGGTAGGTCATCGGCCGTTGATTATGACCTGTGCAGGAGTGCTGCTTTTGAATGAAAAAAGGGAGTTGCTTCTGCAGAAACGTGCAGACAACGGGTTATGGGGATATCCCGGGGGTTCTATGGAACTCGGGGAGAGCTTCAAAGACTGTGCCAGACGGGAAGTACAGGAGGAAACAGGACTGATCTGCGGAAACCTCGAACACTTTATGAATGTCTCCGGAGAAGAAGTACATTATGTCTATCCAAACGGGGATGAAATTTATGCCGCAGAAGAGATCTTTTTATGCCGGAAATTTTCCGGACAGATCATCTGCCAGCAGGAGGAAGTAGAAAAACTTTGTTTTTTCCGTATGGATGAACTCCCATCGAAAGAGCAGATCAATCCCAATAATTATCCGGCAATCGAACGGTTAAGGAGAATGATGGATGAGAATTGCACAACGGGAAAAGGAAATTTTACAGAAGGTAGAAGAAAAGATTGCTAGGGGACCTTATGAGGCTTCATGGGCATCGCTGTGTGAAGCGCAGATGCCGCAGTGGCTGGCGAAAGAAAAACTCGGTATTTTTATACACTGGGGTGTTTACAGTGTTCCGGCAAATTCCAATGAGTGGTATCCGCGCAACATGTACAAAGAAGGAATGCCGGCATATGAGCATCACAGAAAAACTTATGGATTGCAGAAGAACTTCGGGTATAAGGATTTTATTCCGATGTTTCGGGCTGAACATTTTTGCCCGGCGGAGTGGATGGAACTGTTTCAGGCGGCAGGAGCCGGTTATGTGTTTCCGGTAGCGGAACATCATGATGGATTTCAGATGTACCGGAGTGATCTTTCCGATTGGAACGCGGTCGACATGGGACCGAAACGGGATGTTCTCGGGGAACTGAAAGAGGAAGCAAAAAAGCGGGGAATTCATTTCTGTACATCTTCCCACCGTGCGGAACACTGGTTTTTCCTCGGAAATGGAAAAACGTTTGACAGTGATATCCATGAACCACTGAAAAAAGGGGATTTTTACTGGCCATCCATGCCGGAGGCAGATCCGGAGGACCTGTATTCCAGACCGTATCCGACAGAAGAGTTTCTCGATGACTGGCTGGCACGGACGGCAGAACTTATCCTTAATTACCGTCCGCGCCTGTTGTATTTTGACTGGTGGGTCCAGCATGAGGCATTTAAGCCCTATTTAAAGAAACTTGCCGCGTTTTATTATAATTGCGGAGCGGAATGGGGGACGAATGTTGCCATCTGTTACAAGCATGATGCGATGGCGTTTGGCAGTGGAATTGTAGAAATGGAACGTGGCGGCTTTGCGGAGGCAAAACCGTATCCGTGGCAGACAGATACCGCAATTGCAAGAAATTCCTGGTGCTATACGGATACACTGATCTATAAAACAAGTCAGGAAATCATCTGTACGCTGGTGGATGTGGTAAGTAAAAACGGAAATCTTTTATTAAATGTCGGACCGAAGGCGGATGGCACGCTTCCGGAAGGAGATAAAAAGATTCTCCGGGATCTGGCGGACTGGATGGCGGTGAACCGGGAAGCCATCCATGGAGCAAAGGTATGGAGAAAATCGTCCGAAGGTCCGACAAAGATGCAGGAGGGACAGTTCTCAGATCAGAAAGAGATGGTCTATACGCCGCAGGATTACCGTTTTACAGTGAATCATGGAAATATTTATGCCATTGCGTTAAAGTGCCCGCAGGATGGAAACTTTTGCGTTCAGTCTCTGGCAGAAAGCAGTGACCAGAATCTCCCGGAATTCCATGGGATTATCAGACAGGTAGAAGTTCTTGGATATGAAAAATCCCCGGAATGGAAAACGGACGCAGAAGGTCTGCATGTGAAGACCTCCGGTTTTTATTCTGAATTTCCGGTCGTGTTAAAAATTGTTGTTTCTTAAAATTACCGCAGAAGAGAAAAATTTCCGGCTTTGTTACTTCTTGCCTTTTGCTACAGAGAATGGTAGGATAAGACATAGAATGAGTTACAGAGGATCAAAACACATACAAGTGGGGGAATTCTTATGAAAAAAGCAAAGAAATTAATAGCCGGAATCATGCTGGCATGTATGTTTATTGCGGGAACTGGTGTGGAGCCGTCAGATGTGTATGCGGCGGGAACCACTGCAGGTTCGCTGGAAATGAAGACTGCCAGTGACTCCATCAATTTAAATGCGGGACAGTCATTTGATGTGACATTTTCTGTCAATGCGGAGACTTCCGGATTCGGAGGATACCTGACTTATGACAATTCAGTATTTACTTCGGTTACGGTAGTTGTTGACGGGGGCACCACATCCGGAAAGACAGACAATAACGGAGAGTGGAAGGCTTCTTATAATGGGTACACACATTTTCTGTCCGTGGATTATTATAAAAAGGATGCGGCAGGAAATACCACCGCACAGATTGCAGATCCGGTAAAAGTATCGGGATCATCGATTGCAACATTAAAATTTACCTCGGCAAAACCGGTCATAAAGACTGACATTACCTTCAGTCCATCTTATCTTCGCACAAACGGGTCGGATGTGGAACTGAAAACGCAGAAACTGACACTGACGAATTCCCAGGCAAAGACCGTGACACTTTCCCTTGGAATCGTAAAGGGAAACGGGCATATTTCCGTTCCGGTATATTTTTCCAGAAATGACGGATTCAACAAGATCAAACTTGGAATTTCATACAATAAAAATATTCTTGCATTCCAGTCTGTGACACTGGCACCGGAAGTACAGTCGACACTTACGCAGAGTGATTACAATATGTCTTCCTATGGAGGGTATCTTACGACAGAATATACGGCAGCAGCAGATGTAAATACTTCGGGAAATCTGATGTATATTGATTTTCAGCTTGCCAATGGAATGACAGCCTATTCCAACAACGGAATCAGTACGGATGTTACGGTTGCCATTGAGTCTGTGGAAGATCAGCAGGGGGATATTTTTTCCTACAATTCGACGACATCGAGTGTGACGATCACAGATCAGCAGCATACACTGGGAGATGTCAGCGGGGACGGAAAAGTAAATCTGATCGATGTACTGTACGTCATTCAGTATTACAATAATACAAAGACGTTTACCAGTGCGGAGAAAACCGCTGCAGATGTAAACCGCGACGGGAAAGTAGATCTGACGGATGCCTTAAAGATCCTGCAGTATTACAACGGCGCGATCAAAACATTATATTAGAACAAAGGAGAAATCATGTATTGTAGAAAATGTGGAAGAGAGATTCCCGATGATTCTGTCATGTGCGGATATTGTGGAACACCTACAAATCCGGATAATCCGTATACCTATGGCGGAACACCGCAGAATATGGACGAAGGTGCAAACGGGCTTGGAATTGCTTCAATGATCCTTGGGATTGTTGCCATTCTGCTGGCATGCTGTGCCGGAGGAAAATGGCTGACATTTCTTGTCGCAGCTGCCGGTCTGATTCTTGGAATTATCGCATTACAGAAACCCAAGTACGGCAGCAGCAGAGGAATGGCTCTTGCGGGTGTGATCTGCAGTGTGATCGCGCTTCTTATGAAAATTATTGTGATCATTTTACTGGGGGTGGGAATCGGAACCTTTCTTTATTCCCATATGTTTCACTTTTAAAGTCCCATTCTGATAGATGGGAGTTATTCATAATATAACTGGAAGTTATAATAAAAATAGTGCTTGACAAACACAGATTATAGTATTATGATCTAAACAACACAAAGAAAGTAGAAGGTTTTCGAGATATGAGAAGACAGGCGTTATCGCTTTTAGTGGAAAATAACCCAGGCGTGACGAGCCGGATATCCGGATTGTTCAGTCGCCGCGGATATAATATTGACAGTTTTTCATCCGGTGTGACTGCAGATCCGAAATATACCAGAATTACAATTGTTGCCAGTGGCGATGAACTTATTCTGGATCAGATCGAGAAACAGTTACTGAAACTGGAAGATGTGTTGGATATCAAAAAACTGGAACCGGGACTTTCTGTTACCCGGGAGCTGATTCTTGTAAAGATCCGCGCAAAGGATAACGAGCGTCAGCCGATTATGAATGTGACAGAGATTTTTCATGGAAAGATCGTAGATGTCACAAACGATTCCATGGTAATTCAGCTGGTAGGACATCAGGATAAATTGGATGCCTTTTTAGATCTGCTGGATGGATATGAAATTCTGGAACTTGCACGTACTGGAATTACGGGACTTACCCGTGGATCGTCGGATGTCCGTTTTTTGGATTAGTTACGGCTACTTATTAAAAATATTTTTTTATATAAGAGTATACATATTTAGGAGGACAATGATATGTCAGAAGCAAGAATTTTTTATCAGGAAGATTGTAACCTTTCATTACTGGATGGAAAGACAATCGCAATCATCGGCTATGGTAGCCAGGGACATGCACATGCATTAAACTTAAAGGAGTCCGGATGCAACGTCATTATCGGTCTTTATGAGGGAAGCAAGTCCTGGAAGAAAGCCGAAGAGCAGGGATTTAAGGTATACGTTGCAGCAGAAGCTGCTAAAAAAGCTGATATTATCATGATTCTGATTAACGATGAATTACAGGCTGATATGTACAAGAAAGATATCGAGCCAAACCTTGAGCCAGGTAACATGTTAATGTTCGCACATGGTTTCAATATCCATTTCGGATGCATCAAGCCACCAAAGGATGTCGATGTTACAATGATCGCACCTAAGGCACCAGGACATACAGTACGTTCTGAGTATCAGGCTGGTAAGGGAACTCCTTGTCTGATCGCTGTTGAGCAGGATGCTACCGGAAAGGCATGGGATCTTGCACTTGCATATGGTCTTGGAATCGGCGGAGCAAGAGCCGGACTTCTTGAGACAACATTCCGTACAGAGACAGAGACAGACCTCTTCGGTGAGCAGGCAGTTCTTTGGCTGGTTTCGAAACACTTTGCGAGGCTGGTTATGATCCGAGAAATGCATACTTCGAGTGTATCCATGAGATGAAACTGATCGTAGACTTAATTTACCAGTCAGGTTTCGCAGGAATGAGATATTCTATCTCTAATACAGCTGAGTATGGTGATTACATCACCGGACCAAAGATTGTTACTGCTGAGACAAAGAAGGCTATGAAGCAGATCCTTACTGATATTCAGGATGGTACATTTGCAAAAGAGTTCTTACTGGATATGTCTCCGGCAGGACGTCAGGTTCACTTCAAGGCTATGAGAAAGCTTGCTTCTGAGCATCCATCAGAGAAGGTTGGTGCTGAGATCCGTAAGCTGTACAGCTGGAACAACGAGAGCGACAAGCTCATCAACAACTAATCAGAAACTGATTTTAAAAACCCCGGTGAGTCAAATCATCGGGGTTTTGTTTTTGTGCCGGGGTGGAAGGAAGTGGTCATAAGGACTCCTCCCGCAAGAGGTATCAAGATTTTTCCAGGTGGAGCCATAAGGTGCAAATTCCGCTTCATCGGATCACCGATTCCGCTAGCAACGGATCAGTGTTTCC
>ERZ779981.1187-NODE-1187-length-10167-cov-4.18977_pt1 | contig 10167 bp, 8 predicted proteins | sample MGYA00511182_ERZ779981 | MGnify/ENA primary metagenome ERZ779981 (study PRJEB29588, sample SAMEA2149539) | human gut metagenome | biome: human gut; feature: human-associated habitat; material: faeces | place: Denmark | collected 2008/2010 ... | reverse complement strand
AAAGATATCGGAGATATTCATGGTCATGTTTACCGTGTTCGGACAGACCATGGCGACCTTCTGTGGGCAGAATATAGGAGCGGGAGAAGTGACCAGAGTGAAAAAGGGCATAAAACTGGCAATATTCTATACCTGCATATGGTGTACGATGGCAATTATCGCAAGCTACACTATAGGCCCGTGGCTGGTGAAGCTTGTAACAGGCACTAATAATCCTATTATTATAAAAAATGCCACAAATTATCTCAAATTTGACACTCTGTTTTATTATGTGACCGCTGTTATATGTATAGTGCGAAATGCAATGCAGGGGCTTGGAGAGCAGATTACGCCGCTTGTATCAAGCTCACTTGAGATGGTGGGAAAGATAATTATTGCATTTACACTTGTGCCACTGCTTGGCTATACAGGAGTGATAGTAGCAGAGCCGCTTGTATGGTTTATCATGGTGATACCGCTTTTGGTGAAGATATACACCATGCCGGTGCTTAGGAAGCAGGGGCATGGGATTTGAAAAAAGAGTGAAGCAGGCTTTACTCCAACACCAGAAGAAGTCCCATCTTGAACCTTTCGTCAGCGGTTACGCTGTGCAGTCCGTTTTTGTCAAAACGGAAATTTTCGCCTGCTGAGATTGTGTAATCTTTGCCCTCGTAGTCTATTACAGCCTTGCCCTCGAGTGCGAAAATTATTGCATTTCCAGGCGCGCGATGCGGTGTGAGACCGGTGCCCTCATCGAATGCCATAAGCACGAATTTCATTGTGTCGTTGCTTACCACATCAATGTTCGTGATACTGCCATCCTCATATGAGATAAGATCCTTAAGCTTCATGACCTCGCCTGATTTGATAATTTTGTTCATATTGTTGTTCTCCTTTTTTATGATGATTTCGGTGTAAATACAGCCGGTTTCTGTTGTTACTCCGCAGAGTATTTTCGAAGGGACTACCAGCATATCACCTTCTGATATGGTATGCTTTGCAGCATAAGCTCCGATAAGAAAATCAGCGCATCCTTTTGCACCGATGTATACAGTGGTATTATCGTAGGATTCCTGAGAGATTGACGTGCCCTTTCCGAGAGAAAAATAGGTTATGGGTGTTTTGTCACTAAGCCTTGAATTTCGTGAGACGGTCATCTCGTCGCGGATAGGGCGTAAATCTTCTATTTTGAAAACCTTGTCCATAGGATTTCTTGTCCTTCTTTCTTGAATGTTGATTTCATTATTTATAATACAATATTACTATAATTTTGTCCAAAAATATGTTGCATATACAACAAAAACAATATAATAAAATACAAACCGCTTGCTATTTCTTTCACATATGTTAGAATATAATCAAAGCAGTTTTTCTATAGCAACCTGTGCGGTCGTTGGCACATTTATTACAGATATGACTATATGCTCTGTAAATATGTGAGGCATAATAAGATGTCGTCCAGCGATAAGGGCGTGCAGGGTCTTCAATACCTTAATTATTTTTCATATTCCCTGAAATTCTTGCTTTTAAATGTTTCATTATTTTATTTAAAGCAGGATAAGAGGGCTTTTACCACACAGATATTTCCTGCTTTAGTGTTTTCAAATGAAGGAGGATTTTATATGAGTGGTAACAGAGAGTACAAAAGTGATGTTTTCAGTATGCTGATGCAGGATAAGGAAAGAGCCTTACAGCTGTATAACGCAATGAATGGGTCTAGCTATGACAATCCGGAGGATGTTGAGATAGTGATTCACGATGGCGGCATTTCACTTTCGGTCAGAAATGACGCATCGTTTATCGTGGATGCGAGATTGAGCATATATGAGCATCAGTCCACAGTTTGTCCTAATATGCCGGTGAGAAGTCTTATTTATTTTAGTGTGATATTGTCAGATATGCTCAGCGACAAGAAAAAAGGAACAAAAAGTGGCAAGAACATCTATGGCAGAAGACTGGTAAAGATACCGACACCACATTTTGTGGTATTTTACAATGGTGAGGAGGAACAGCCGGAGGTTCAGGAGCTTAAGCTGTCCGATGCGTTTGAGAAGCCGACCGACGAGCCGAATCTTGAGCTTAAATGTAAGGTGTACAATATAAACGACGGAAAGAACAAGGCTATTATGGAGTCCTGTGGCTGGCTGAATGATTATATGACATTTGTAAATAAGGTCAGAGAGTATCATGCAGACGGGGCATTTGATGATCTTGCTATAGATATTGAGAAGGCTATAGACTATTGTATTGACAATGATATTCTGAAGGAGTTTCTAAAGACTTACAGAAGTGAGGTGACGAAGAGTATGCAGTTAAATTATGAATTTGACAGGCAGCTTGAGCTTGAAAGAGCTGATGCTATTGAAGAGGGGATGGAAATAGGAGAAAATAAGATGCTGTTTACTTTAGTAACAAAGGGAAAGCTCGATATTGATACTGCAGCAGAGGAAGCAGGTGTCAGTGTCAGTGAGTTTGAAAAATTAATGAGTGAAGCAGGCTATAAGGTGCCTGAGACTGTGTAGCATCAGGCATGAATAATTTATCAAAATGTAAATAGCAAAAATCCGCTAACCTTGTATTTGGTATAGCGGATTTTTTGTGCCAAAAAGTATCACATCCGACTGTTATTGTACTGCGCTATTGCATCGGCATCGCCTAACAGCTGTATGATAAGTATAGCCCCAATCCATGGAAACAATATCGTAAAAATTCCAAACCATGCGCCAAGTGAATCGCTACTATAGTCCCAGAAAGGCTTGTTCGGGTCATCAAGCCAGTACACATTTATGATAGTCCTAAGCTCAGAACGGGTGCTATGTCTTTTATCGCATGAAAAACGCTTGCGGTACTCCTTTCCGTCTACAGTATATGTGTATCTGGCAGCCCAGTAGCTGTAAGCGGATTGTGAATTATTGACAACGAGCCTCTTTGCATCCTCCTTCACAATCATGCCTCTCGCCACATGTCCGCGCTCCTTTGCAAGTGCTATCTTGCGCTGTAAACCAATATTTAGTTTGCAGAAAAACTTAAAATCTATGATGTACAGTGGTATTAGTGAAAGCACCCCACATTTACCTGCCACGGGTAGCTTGCGATAGCCTTAAAAACTTCTGAAAAAGTGTCCATTGAAAATCCCCTTTCTTAATATGCTGCATTTGAATATATGGTATGTTAATATTATAGAAATAAGGAAGGGGATTGGCAATGGGAAAAGATATTTCTTTCACTTATGTTTTACTAAATTTAATCTTTACCCCAAATTTACATCCACCCCATTTCGACTTTACAACTTTAAGCTATAGTAATTTCAGCAGCTGTGAAATACACTAACTTATTTTTGTGGAGGAAAATATGAGAAAGAACAAGAACATACTGAAGAAGGGCATGATCCTTGCAGCAGTTTCAACAATGGTAGTTACCATGGCACCGGCAATTCCGGCTTATGCTTATGGTGAAGCGGATTCAAAAACAGGTCAAGCGAAATTTAATGCAGCAACAACAGAATCAACGGATTATCAGAGCTGGTTAACCGGTACATGGCAGGGTGGTACACAGGACTTTGCCAATACCAATAAGATTGCACTTACACCGGGCTCTACAGCCAAGGATCTGGGCTTTGCATGGTATTCAAATACCAAGGGCACACCGGCTGTGATGGTATGGAAGGATGGCTCAAAGGCAGGTGCGCAGATTGTAAAGGGTACTGCAACAGATATAAGCGCAGAAAACTGGCAGGGGGAAGTCTATGCTGCTTCAAATAAAGTAAGCATCAATGGTTTTTTTGAACCGGATACAAAGTATGTTTATCAGTATACAGACAATTATTCTGACAACGGTGATACCGTATGGTCAGCTGAGTATACATACACCACACACGCTACAGATACATTTTCTGTAATTCTTACAGGCGATCCTCAGATTGGAGCATCAGGCAGTAAAAGTGATAAAGATGCAAACGATATGAGCATTGCCCAGGATGCTTACAACTGGAACAAGACAATGCAGAAGGCTATGGAGATTGATCCGGATGCATCATTTCTTTTATCGGCTGGAGACCAGATAAATGAGTCAAATGCAGGATCGGAAGAGACGAAGAAGACAAGAGAGAGCGAGTATGCCGGATATCTTTATCCGTCAGTGTTCAGAAGTCTTCCTATTGCAGCTACAATCGGAAACCACGATAAGGATGGCTCTGACTATACTGCGCATTTCAACAATCCAAATTCAGAGGATAATCTGGGAAGCACCGGTGCCGGCTGTGATTTCTACTTCAATAACGGAAATGTATTGTTCATTTCTTTAAACAGTAATAATCGTAACCAGACAGAGCACAGAGAGTTTATGAAAAAGGCTATTGCAAGCAATCCGGATGCGGCATGGAGGGTAGTTGTATTCCACAGCGATATCTATGGCTCAGGACAGCCACATGCAGATACAGATGCTACTACAAACAGAATTATCTTTGCACCGCTCATGGATGAGTTTGATATTGATGTATGTCTTACAGGCCATGATCATACATATTCAAGAAGCTATCAGGTGCAGGACGGAAATGTTATCGACTATGATTTGAGCAAAGGTTCAGTTAACAATCCTGAGGGAACTCTTTATATCACAACAGGCTCAGGCTCAGGTTCAAAATACTATAATCTGTTAAATTACACACCATACTATATCGCAGAGAGAACCAATGCGTGTCTGCCTTCATTTTCTACTATAGATTTTTCAAGTGGAGCAATGACAATAAAGACATATGACTACAACGGAAATAAATATGCTGATGATTTCACAATCACAAAGACAACAGATGCGCAGAGTGCCGATGAGGTGATTGCGGCAGCAGATGCTCTGGTAAACAGCACAGATGTAGCATACACAGATGAGAGCATGGAAGCATTAAAATCAGCACTTGCCTCTCTTAAGGAGCTTAAGGCTTCCGGCACAACAGCAGATGATCCGATGGTAAGTGATATCACAACAAACTATGGAACAGCAAATGACCGTGTTAAGGGATATGGCTCTATAGCAAACGATGATGATAAAGATGGTGCAAAAAATCGTTTCAAGAAGGGAATTTCTACACTTCTTGACAAGACAATATATACCCAGGTAGCTGAGGGTAAGGAGGAAAACCTTTCAGATTACAGTGCTGACAAGGCTCCTGTTATAAAGGGCATCGATGAGGCAAAGAAAGCAGTTGTAAGTGCAATAAATGCTTTACAGGTTAAACAGACTGCTCCAAATGGGAACCAGAATGGAAATGCTGACCAGAGCGGAAACGGAGCACAGGACAGCACAAACCAGAACGGAAACGGGGCACAGGGTGGCGCAGGCCAGCAGATTGCGGGAAACAATGCAGGCGGATCAGGAAGCCAGAATGTCAGCACAGCAAATACAGATGCAAGCAAGTCTAATTCTGATGGCGTAAAAACTTCAAAGAGCGCTAAGGTAAAGACAGGAGATGTTAACCATGGCGGCATGTATGCAGCACTTGGAGTATTAGGCGTAGCAATCCTCGTAGCAGTGCTTGGAATGAGAAAGAAGGGTAAGTTTTGGCAAAAATAATTGACACATTAGGCAAATACCTTATTGTGGCTCTTATTACACTGGCAATGTTTATATTCTTTCGAAGCGTTGAAAGAAAACCGCTTCTTGCAGATGACAATACATCGTTTGTGAGAGCGGTGGTTACGCAAAACGACAATGAAGACCTTCAGGCTGAAGCCTCACTGGATAGCGGTGACAGCCAGAAGGTTGTTTTGCTTATCAAGTCAGGAAGCCACAAGGGTGAGACAGTTGATGCATACAGCTTAAACGGATATTTATACGGTGCCAATTGTAAGGTAGGCACAAGGGTTATTGCGAGTCTGTCGGAGTACGATGGCAGTCTGTCAGCAAATGTTTATAACTACGACAGGGAAAATGAGATATGGGTGCTTTTAGCGGCGTTTTTTGGACTTATGTGGCTGGTTGGAGGAAAGAAGGGCTTTAATTCAATTCTTGCGCTTATATTTACCTTTGCTACGGTAATATTTTTGTATATTCCGCTCATGTATATCGGGGTTTCTCCGTTTATTGCGGCAACAGCTTCGGTCGTAATTATCACGGTTGTCACGTTCACACTAATAGCAGACTGGCAGATGAAATCTATAGGTGCTATGCTGGGAACAGTTTTTGGAGTTGTAGTTTCCGGAATAATCGCATTGCTTTTCGGACACTTCGGACATGTGACAGGCTACAATGTGGATGATATTGAAAATCTGATTTATGTTGGCCAAAATTCAAAGCTTGATATCGGTGGCATGTTGTTTTCCGGTATACTCATTGCATCGCTTGGAGCAGTGTTGGATGTGGCAATGTCTGTAGCCACATCGCTTCATGAGATAAAAGAAAAAAGCTCTGATATATCTGCAAAGGAGATATTTAAGTCGGGCATAAATATAGGTCGCGATATGATTGGAACTATGTCAAATACGCTTATTCTTGCTTATGTGGGCGGAAGTCTCGGACTTGTGATGGTTATATATGCATACTCGTATCAGATGCACCAGATACTTAATATGTATTCTATGGCAATCGAGATAATGCGAGGCATATCAGGCACAATGGGAATTATCCTGACTGTGCCGATTACATCGCTTATTATGTCTTTTCTTTTGACAAGGAAAAACAAGGAGTGAGCAGCTGAAAATGCTAAACAATCACAAGCCCGTTACAACAAGGTATATCACACCAAGCCCCCAGCTTGAAAATATGCCGTACAGTATCACAGGACCTGCAATCCTAAATATCTGACAGCCTATGCCAAATACCTGCCCTTCGACCTGAAATTCACATGCGGATGAGCATACTCCGTTTGCAAAGCCTGTTATAGGAACGAGAGCACCGGCACCTCCCCAGTTTGCGAGTGGTGCATACAGGTTTAGCGCTGTCAGTATGCAGCTTATGAGAATCAAAATCATGCTGCACCAGGCAGAGGCTTCATCGCTGCTTAACCCAAAGTATTGTGTGCAGGTATTTACTATGAGCTGTCCGATAGTGCATATGATGCCGCCGAGTATAAATGCCTTAAGCATGTTTGCAGAAAGGCAGTGAGTAGGTGTGACGCGCTTTACATATTTGTTATATTCATCATTTCGTTTTTCTTTTTGGTCAGTAGTCATGTTTTCAGACCTCCTTTTTTATAGGATGACCGTATTTTTTAAATGTATTCATATATGTGATTTTAGTTATTTGATTTAGGTATAGTTACTTATAAGAATTAAATATGAAGGATATAACAAATAATCCTTGCTACTTTTTACTTTAAATAGTAGAATTGTAGCAAGGATTATTTTTGCGTGGTAGCGCATCAAAGTAATAAATCACAGCAAAGCATATAATTGCGATAAATAATGCAAGTATTTTGCAATAAAGAAAAGGAGACACATATATGTATACACTTGACGACATCAAGAAAGAAGATCAGGAGATTGCAAGCGCCATCACAGACGAATTTGAGCGCCAGAACAGCCACATCGAGCTTATTGCCTCTGAGAACTGGGTAAGCCCTGCTGTTATGTCAGCTATGGGAAGCATCCTCACCAATAAGTACGCTGAGGGATATCCGGGAAGAAGATACTATGGCGGCTGCGAGTGCGTGGACGAGGTAGAGGAGCTTGCCAGAGAAAGAGCCAAGAAGCTTTTCGGTGCAGAGTATGTAAATGTACAGCCGCACTCAGGTGCTCAGGCCAACATGGCAGTACAGTTCGCCATCTTAAAGCCGGGCGATACCATCATGGGAATGAATCTTGACCACGGCGGACACCTCACACATGGTTCACCGGTCAACTTCTCAGGCTCATATTTCCATGTAGTGCCTTATGGAGTAAATGACGAGGGCTTCATCGATTACGACAAGGTAGAGGAGATCGCCCTTGAGTGCAAGCCAAAGATGATTATCGCAGGTGCATCTGCATATGCGAGAACTATAGATTTCAAGCGTTTCAGAGAGATTGCAGACAAGGTAGACGCAGTGCTCATGGTTGATATGGCTCATATCGCAGGACTTGTAGCCGCAGGACTTCATCCAAGTCCAATCCCATATGCACATGTCACCACAACCACTACACACAAGACTCTCCGTGGACCTCGTGGAGGAATGATTCTCTGCAGTCAGGAGATGCAGGATAAGTACAATTTCAACAAGGCTATTTTCCCGGGAATCCAGGGTGGACCTCTCATGCACGTTATCGCTGCAAAGGCAGTCTGCTTCAAGGAGGCATTACAGCCTGAGTTCAAGGAGTATCAGAAGCAGATTGTAAAGAACGCACAGGCACTTTGCAAGGGGCTTCAGAGCCGTGGCATCAAGATTGTATCAGACGGCACAGACAACCACCTCATGCTCGTAGACTTGACTCCGTTTGGTCTCACAGGAAAATCTATCGAGAAGCTTCTCGATGCGGCTCATATCACAGCCAACAAGAATACTATTCCTAACGACCCACAGAAGCCATTTGTCACAAGCGGTATCCGTCTCGGAACACCTGCTGCTACATCAAGAGGCTTAAAGGAGGATGATTTCGACAAGGTTGCAGAGGCAATCGCCATGATCATCAAAGAGGGCGAGAGCGCAGTTGAGCCTGCAAAGGCTATCATCAAGACACTTACTGACAAGTATCCTCTTGCATTTTAAGGGTTTTCAGAGTAAAATGTTATAAGTTATAAAAACATAATACTTTGGAGGAATTATGATAGACTTAAAGTTTTTAAGAGAGAATCCGGATCTCGTAAAAGAAAATATTAAAAAGAAATTCCAGGACCACAAGCTTCCGCTCGTCGATGAAGTAATCGAGTATGACAAGAAGGCCAGAGAAGCACAGCAGGAGGCTGATGATCTTCGTGCAAAGAAGAATCAGGTTTCTAAGCAGATTGGTGCTCTTATGGCACAGGGCAAGAAGGAAGAGGCTGAGGCTGTAAAGGCTGAGGTAGCACAGATTTCAAAGCGCCTCACAGAGCTTGAGCCGCTCGAGAAAGAGTATCAGGACAAGGTGCTTGAGGATATGATGAAGATTCCAAACATCATCGATCCATCAGTTCCAATCGGAAAGGATGATACCTTCAACGTGGAGAACGAGAAGTTTGGTGAGCCTGTTGTTCCTGATTTCGAGATTCCTTATCATACAGATATAATGGAGAGATTTGACGGAATAGACCTTGATGCAGCAGGAAAGGTTGCAGGAAACGGTTTCTATTATCTGATGGGAGATATCGCACGTCTTCACTCAGCCATGACAGCATATGCGCGTGACTTCATGATTGGAAAGGGCTTTACATACTGTATCCCGCCATTCATGATCCGTTCAAATGTCGTAACAGGCGTTATGAGCTTTGAGGAGATGGATGCCATGATGTACAAGATTGAGGGAGAGGATCTCTACCTTATCGGCACATCTGAGCACTCAATGATCGGTAAGTTCATCGATACAATAAACGATGAGTCAAAGCTTCCATACACACTCACAAGCTACTCACCTTGCTTCCGTAAGGAAAAGGGTGCACACGGCATTGAGGAGAGAGGTGTTTACCGTATCCATCAGTTTGAGAAGCAGGAGATGATTGTTGTCTGCAAGCCACAGGATTCAAAGGAATGGTATGAGAAGATGTGGAAGTACACAGTAGAGCTTTTCAGAAGTCTCGATGTGCCTGTCCGTACTCTCGAGTGCTGTTCAGGAGACCTCGCAGATCTCAAGGTTAAATCATGCGACGTAGAGGCATGGTCACCAAGACAGAAGAAGTACTTCGAGGTTGGAAGCTGCTCTAACTTAGGTGATGCACAGGCAAGACGTCTTAAGATTCGTGTAAAGGGCGAGGATGGCAAGAAATACTTTGCACATACTCTTAACAACACAGTTGTTGCTCCACCACGTATGCTTATCGCATTCCTTGAGAACAACCTGAATGCAGATGGCTCTGTAAATATCCCTAAGGCACTTCAGCCATACATGGGTGGTACAGAGAAGCTTATTCCAAAGCACTAGTTTTTGAAATAAATTAGTTCATGTAAATATAACAGCCGTAGCTGCGATTGAAAAAGAAAATCGCGGTTACGGCTGTTTTGTTTTTTCTTATCAGGTAAGGGAAGATTTTTAATGAATTTACAGAGAAGAAAATCCCTTGCCAAATACTTCACTGGTACTCATCACAGAC
>ERZ779981.1183-NODE-1183-length-10180-cov-3.14163_pt1 | contig 10180 bp, 7 predicted proteins | sample MGYA00511182_ERZ779981 | MGnify/ENA primary metagenome ERZ779981 (study PRJEB29588, sample SAMEA2149539) | human gut metagenome | biome: human gut; feature: human-associated habitat; material: faeces | place: Denmark | collected 2008/2010 ... | reverse complement strand
CCGCTTACGGACGTTGTGGAGAGGAATCCACCTTCCTGGTAGCCGCCTTGCGTGCAGTAGGTATTCCGGCCCGTCAGGTCTATACCCCACGCTGGGCACACACGGACGACAACCATGCCTGGGTAGAAGCCTGGGTGGATGGCAAATGGTACTTCCTGGGTGCCTGCGAACCGGAACCTGTGCTGAACTTAGGCTGGTTCAATGCACCGGCAAGCCGAGGCATGCTGATGCACACCAAGGTATTCGGAGCCTACGATGGACCGGAAGACGTAATGAAAACCACTGCCAACTACACTGAAATCAACATTATCGACAATTACGCACAGAGTGCACCGGTCACCGTCACCGTAGTCGACTCCTTGGGTAAAGCGGTGGAAGGAGCTCATGTGGAGTTCAAGCTTTACAACTATGCAGAGTTCTATACCGTAGCTAATAAGACCACTGACGCTTCCGGTAAAGCTTCTCTTTCTGCCGGACTGGGCGACATGCTGGTCTACGCTTCTGCCAACCAGCGTTTCGGTCTGAAAAAGGTATCTTTCGGCAAGGACAAAGAAGTAACCCTTGCCCTCACCCATCGTCCGGGCGACGTGTTTACCGACACCCTGCACATCGTTCCCCCTGCCGAAAAGGCTAATTTACCGGAAGTAACCGAAGCCCAGCGCAAGGAAAACACCCTGCGTATGGCCCAGGAAGACTCCATCCGCAATGCCTACGTAGCCACTTTCCCGACGGAAGAAAAAGCCAAAGCATTTGCCCAAGGACTGAAGCTGAATGAAGCACAGACCAGTGATTTTATCGTGAAATCCAGAGGTAATTATGCCGACATCATGCAATTCCTTTCACATGCCGCAGAAAAAGGACAGGGCACACGGGCACTGGAGTTGTTAGGAACCTTGGCCGAAAAAGACTTGCGCGACACCCCTTGCGCTATCTTGGAAGACCATCTTTATGCGACCGATGCCGCAGCCGATGTGAAGGAAGTACTGGCCCCGCGTATCGCCAGCGAAATGCTGACCCCTTACCGGAGCTACCTGCAGAAAGCCTTCCCAGCCGAACTGGCTGCCCAAATCAAGGCCGACCCTCAGATGCTGGTAAAATGGTGTAAGGACAGCCTGCTTATCCGCAACGATTTGAGTACCTTGTTTACAACGACTTCTCCGGAAGGCGTATGGCGCAGCCGGGTAACCGACTCCCAGTCGAGAGACATTTTCTTTGTGGCCGCTGCCCGCAGTTTAGGCATCCCGGCCTGGAAAGACGAAGTGAACGGCAATATCTGCTACCGCCTCAACGGCAATCCGGTACTGGTGGACTTTGAGAAATCGGAAGGAGGCAATCTGTCGGAAGGTATACTGAAAGCAACTTACCAGCCGATTCCGCGACTGGATAACCCGAAATATTATACCCACTTCACCTTGTCGAAGTACGACAACGGCACTTTCCAACTGCAAAATCATCCGGAAAATGCCAGCTGGGCTTCTCTGCTGAAAAACGGAAGCCAGATGTCAACGGGTTATTACATGCTGGTAACCGGCAGTCGTATGGCCAACGGAAGTGTGTTGAGTCAGGTTTCTTTCTTCAACGTGGAAGAAGGAAAGACCACCGTGACTCCGCTCTGCATGCGGGACAATACGGAGGAAGTACGTGTCATCGGCAACTTCAATTCTGAAGCACTCTACACTCTCCCGGACAATGGCGAACAGACCTCCATCCTCAACACTACAGGACGTGGCTATTACATTGTAGGCGTATTGGGCGTAGGACAGGAACCCACCAACCATGCCTTGAAAGACATCGAAATCAAGAAAGCGGAATTTGAAAAATGGGGACGCACTCTCGTGCTGCTCTTCACCGACGAAGCTGCCTACAAGCGGTTTGACCGCAAGGAGTTCCCCAACCTGCCGTCGAACGTAGTATTCGGTATCGACAAGGACGGCAGCATCCTGAAGATGATTGCTGAAAACATGAAACTGGGCAGCAAACCCACCCTGCCGGTGATTATCTTAGGCGACACGTTCAACCGTGTAGTCTTTGAGTCACACGGATACACCATCGGCATGGGCGAGCAACTGCTCCATGTTATCCACGGACTGTAAGCGCCTCGATGGTGCGACGTACCTTTTCGGGAGTCGTGACCGGATGAGCATATTCATCCATATCCGTACCTCCCATCGACAAAGCCGGATTGCGAAGAAGCATCCGGCTTTCTTTTACTTCGCGCGCAGAGAAATGGAATTCACGGGCATCCGTCACCCGGGCCAGTTCGGCAATGTTGTGTTCATTCACCCCACATCCCGGCATGATGATGATACGGTCGCCTGCCTGCTTCACCAGTTCTGCCAGCAGGGGTGCTCCTTCCATGGCTGTAGGCATCTGACCGGAAGTCAGCACACGGTTCACTCCCATCTCAATCAGTTCCTCCAATGCTTTGTCCGGCGACTTCACATAATCAAAAGCCCGGTGAAAAGTAACCGAAAGTCCCTTGGCAGCCTTCATCAGGCGCTGCATGGCCGGCTTGTCAAGTTCTCCTTCCGGCGTGAGGCACCCGAACACCACCCCATCGGCCCCAGCCTGACGAGCTGCACGGATGTCTTCTTCCATAATATCCAGTTCTGAAGAGGTATACAGAAAATCGCCTCCACGCGGACGGATAATGACATGCAGACGGATGTCAATCAATTTCCGGGCTACCATAATTTCCCCGATAGACGGAGTGGTTCCCCCCTCCGGCATGCCGGCACACAATTCTACCCGATGAGCCCCTCCCTGCTGGGCTGCCACGCAACTCTCTGCGGAGTTCGCACAAATTTCAAACATGTAGTTTTTCATCTTTCAGTCAACTTTAAAGAGTGATTTTTTTCACCTTCCGTCCCCCCACTTTGCAACTGCCGGAAAACGCTTCGACGTTTCAATCCAAACGCCTAAGCGTTTTAACTGAAACGCAAGTGCGTTTTGTCTCAAACGCAAGGACGTTTTATGTGAAACGCAAGTGCGTTTGAACTTAAACACAAGTGCGTTTTCCAACCGTGGTATACACAGGTTCCGAAAGGGTCTGTACTTATAAACAAAAAAGCTTATTAAACCGTTCATTTTCAGTCTAATAAGCTACTATGTACGCCCGTGGGGAGTCGAACCCCAATCGAAGGAACCGGAATCCTTTATTCTATCCATTGAACTACGGGCGCAAATACCAATAAACCCACTTTCCAGCTTCCTTTGGCAAAAAGGATTTTTCGAAAGCGTGACAAAAATACAATTATTCCCCCTTTTCTCCTAATTTTTTCAGGAAAAAATGGTAGCCTTCTGCCAAAATAGTTGCCTCTTTCTCACGCCTGCGACAGCAATTTCTTAGAACTGGAAATAGATAAACGGCTGAATATCGCTGCTTTTCACCTGAATCACCAGGTAAATCAGTGCAATCATTACCAAAGCCTGTGCCACCAGCGGCAAGCGTACCATGCCCCGGCTGCAAGCATTCTGCCAGTTGTCGGGACAGAAATGCAGCAGAAAACCGACTCCCATCAAGGCAAAGACCTTCCAGTAGCCCGTCAGCAGCTGTTCCAGCAACTCCGGATGGAAAGCCGTAAATATCTGCCGGATCATGGTGACAGAAGCCTCGAACGTGGCATTACGGAAGAAAATCCAGCAGAAGCACACAAAATGGAAGGTTATTATCACCGCAAAGAATTTCCGGATACCTCGGCTGCGATATTGCTTGGGACGCCCCAACAAACTGCGGAAAAACTTATGCAAGGCCAGTGCCACCCCGTGCAGTCCGCCCCACACCACAAAATTCCAGGAAGCACCGTGCCAGAGACCACCTAACAGCATGGTCAATATCAGGTTGATGTACGTACGGATTTTCCCTTTCCGGTTGCCACCCAACGAAATGTACAGGTAATCGCGCAGCCAGGTAGACAAGGAAATATGCCAGCGATGCCAGAAGTCGGTCACACTGTCCGACTTATAAGGCGAATTGAAGTTGAGCGGGAAACGGAAACCTAACAGCAGGGCAATACCGATAGCCATGTCGCTGTAGCCCGAAAAATCGCAATAAATCTGCAACGCATATCCGTATACACCAAACAGGTTTTCCAGTCCCGAATACAATCCCGGATTATCAAATATACGTTCCACGAAGTTCACACTGATGTAGTCCGAAATAACCGCTTTCTTGAACAGACCGCTCACGATAAAGAAAATCCCCTGCCCGAACATCTCCGATGAAACGAACAGCGGCTGCCGGATTTGCGGAATGAAATCGCGGGCGCGCACAATCGGTCCAGCCACCAGCTGTGGAAAGAACGACACATAAAACGCATAATCCAACAGGTTCGACAGCGGTTTCAAATCCCGACGATACACATCAATGGTGTAGCTCAGCGACTGGAAGGTAAAGAAAGAAATACCCACCGGCAGGAAGATATCGAGCGGCTGGAACTGTCCGTTCCACAAGGGAGCCAGCATCTCATAGAAGAAGTTCGTGTATTTGAAATAGCAGAGCAGTCCGAGGTTGATACACAAACTGCACACCACTAACATTTTCCGTTTCCATGCCGACACCGTGACCTCCATCCTGCGGGCCAGCAGGAAGTCGGACACCGTGACAATGCCCAGCAGAAAAAAATAGAATCCGCTGCTCTTGTAATAGAAATAGTATGAAAACAAGGTGACAAACAGCAATCGTGCCGTAGTCTTCTTCTGCAAAAGCAGATAAATCAGGCTGAATCCTAAAAAGAGAAAGAGGAACAGTCCGCTGCTGAAAATCATCGGCTGTGCAGAATCATACGTCAGCACATCCTTCAATCTATCCCAGTCAATTCCGAGTTCCGTCCAGTTGAGTTTCCACATAATTGTTGTATGATTTGATAATCGCTTCGTGCAATAATAATCCTTGCAGGATATATCCGTCCTGCGTGAAATGAATCTTGTCTCGTTGATAATAGTTTCCGGCACTCCAGTTCAGACATGCCCTCCGTTCGCCGCCCACAATATGGTAAATATCCCACAAAGCCAGTTTCCGGGAAGCCGCATAATCCTGTTCCGTTTTCACCACCTGTTTCGTACGGGGATTGATTACCCGAGCCCCTCTCCGGCCGTTGCGTACGTAAGCTCCCGGTGGAGTGGTCAACAGATACACGGCATTCGGACACCCTTTCTTCAGCTCTCCCAACAGATAATCCATGTGCGCCACATGTTCAGTGGAAGAATATCGACGGGCATGTGCCTCGTTCGTGCCAAAAGAAAGAATCACCAAGTCTGGATTCAAGTCGATAATCTGCTGTATGTTCTCTGGCGTAGCAAACGAACCATAAGTTGCCCCGTTCACTCCCAATATGTGGTAGACGATTCCCGGTGCCCCCGTTTCCTGGGCCAAACCCGACGTACGGTAACTCACCTGCATGTCAAGTACCGCTTCCCGCCCGAAATCCTCCTCTAACTGCCGTCGGACGACATACGGAAACACATGTCCGCGCACGTGCGAGTCACCGATATGAACTATCCGCAACGGACGGTCGAGCACAGAAAGCTTCTGCCAGAAAGGAAGGAGTTCTCCCGTCGGGTCTTCAATCCGGTTGTCCGTCGTTTCCCTGAAACTGGCAGGCATCGGATTGCTCACCTGTATAAATTTCAGCAGCTGCTGCATGGCCTTGCTGTCGGACACATGACCGGAATGCCGGTCAGGGCGTGATTTCACCGGCAACACATCCTGTGCCGACACCCCCGTAGCCCATAAGCACAGCACGCACCACATTATCCAGCCCCACAGTTTATTCCATCTCATAAGCCTTCCGTTTCTCATACTGTTCTTTTCCATACATCAAGGTCTCAAACAGAAGTTGGGCCATATGCTTCCCTCCCCTGAAATTGATGTGTGTATAATCATAATTGGCCATCTGCGGTTTGCCTTCCACCATCTTCACCATGCTGCCTTCCCCTCCCATGGCTTCAAACATGTTCCAGAAGGCCACGTGCGTTTCTGCGGCCAGTGCCTGCTGGTACCGAATCAATCCTTTCACGCCGGGCATGGTACGCAGTTCACCGTTTTCATCCTTGTATTCCCGGTCGCCTACACTGACAATCAGAATAGAAGTCTCCGGGAAAGCCTCCTTCAGCCGTTCCACAATAGGCTTCATGGCGTTCTTGTAATATGTATAGTTCAACACATTCTGTGAAGCCACATTCAACCCATATTGCAACACAATCAAATCATAAGGCCGCAATCGGTTGTATTGGCGCAGGATAGACATCGGAATATGTGCCAGCTGCTGTCCGCTACTTCCTCGGGTACTGAAATTATCCACTACCACTCCCCGGTGCGGATCCATTGTCACGGCATAGAACAAGGCTGCTGAGTCCAGCTTTTCCACCGTCCAACGTACGGAACCAATCCGGCCATCGACAGACACGGCCTGCAATTCTCCATTTCCTTTCACAGGGAAGGAATGCGTCTTGCTTCCGTTCACTGAGGCCATCAAGGTAACAGAGTCGGCAGCCAGGAAATAGCAGGTTGACACCTCACACGTATCGATATGCGAAAGGAAACGCTTCTCACCTTTCAGCAAAACATACGCTCCGACCGAAGGAATAAAATAATGATTGGAAATATCCTGACGGGAACGGTCAAAATGCACAGAGTCTGTAATGGCATGACTGCCCCAACCTCCAAACGATTGGTGCACCGTAGGACGGAAACCCGCAATTTTATTCGTAATCGGCACATATCCCACCCCGCATCCGCCAAAACGCTTCTGCAACATCTCACGCAAATCGCCGGTCAAAATATCTGCCTCGATAAAGGAATCTCCGAAATAAGCGATACGCACCGGCCGGTTCAGGGCATTCACCTGACTCAACGCCTCATAAAAATGACTCATTCCGCGCCCCGTAGAATCCACATATTCCTCAATGCATACCATGCCGCTCTTGCAGGTATCCACAAAGACAGGCTTCGCTGGAGGAGGCAATATCAAGGAATCCGAATCCATCGGCTCCACCAATTCCTTTTTCACGCGGACATCAGAAAGCAAGTCTACCCTTCGCAAAGGCTTTCCATCTAAAGAGACAGAGGGTAAATAATGCAGTGCAAACAGACCTGCCACGACCAGAACCGTAAACAGGAAAGTATATAATAATCTATTCTTCATGAATTTTCCTCCAAAATCGACTGCAAAGATAATGAAAGCCGAGTGCAGAGGCAAATAGAAAACGCAGTTTTCTGATTTTGACTATGCCGAGGCGTATTTCGTCACCCTTGACGCTTTCCCCGGATATTCTTCAAGAATTCATCCACCATGCGGTTGCCTTTTTCCGTAGTGATGCCCCTCATGTGCAGAATGGTAATCTCACTGTAAATCTCAGCCAGCGGATAATGCAGGGTTATATCGGAATAAATCAGCAAATCCATCTGCATAGCCATGGTCTGATTGATAATCTGGAAATTAATGTCGTCCCGAAAAATGCCCTGTTCCACCCCTTTTTGGAAATATTCCACCGAATCGGCATCGTTTTGCCGTTGTTCTTCGTGTATAAAGTCCAACACCTTGGGATATTTGCGTAAGTCACGAAAGAACAAGGGATTTACCAGACATAATTCGTTGACTTTGCGTTCATAGAATTTAAGGATTACTTCCAGCACGTTTTCCGCCCTGGAAGTAATCTCTTGCATATTTTCATTGATCCGCTGGCGATATAAGCCGAAGACCTCCAGCAGCAACTGTTCCTTGTCGCCGAACAGTTCATAGAGGGTACGCTTGGATATGGACAAAGAACCTGCGATGTCGTCCATGTGAACGGCTTTAATGCCCGAACGCTTAAACGCTTCGGCCGCAGTTTCCAATATGCGTATTTTCAGCTCCTCACGGTTGCCTTCTCTTCTCCGCCCTGCCATCTGATCACTTTAATCAATGAATGATACCTAATTGTGAAGATTCCACGAACTGAAGAATATTCTCAATTTCAGGTCCGTGTGGAATCTGTTCCCGGATACGAATCAATGCATCATGCTGCGATGTATTGGCTTTATACAGGATACGGTAGGCCTGTGCAATGTGCTTGATAACCGTTTCCGAAATACCAGTATATTCCAGCACCTTCGTATTGATGCTATAAAACGCAATCGGTTCGTGAGCAGCCACGATATAAGGAGGAATGTCTTTAATGAAACGACATCCACCCTGTACCAGTGAATAGCTTCCCAAACGCGTATTTCCCTGCATCAGTACATTCGAAGTCAGGATAGCACAATCGTAGATAATGCAGTTACCAGATACCTGTGAACCGTTACCGATAATACATCCGTTTCCTACTTCCACATCGTGTGACAGACGAGCACCCGTCATAATAAAATTGTTGTTGCCCACCTTTGTGGCATGTGAAGGATGAGTACCCCGGATAATCACGGAATTCTCACGAATCACATTGTGGTCGCCGATGATGGCCAACGTATCTTCACCCGTATAGGCAAAATCTTGGGGAACAGCCGCAACGACTGCTCCCTGATAAACTGTATTCCCGTTTCCCATGCGCGTACCACTCATCAGGCTGGCATAGGGCATAATCACATTATCATCGCCTATCTCTACGTTCTTGTCGATATAGGCAAATGGATGTACCGTCACATTTTTGCCAAGTTTGGCCGACGGATCCACATAAGCTAAAGGACTAATCATGTTTCTTCATATTTAAGGTTACTTATTCTCTTCCACCACCCAGTGCGCTGTACAGGTTGATGACAGCCTGCATACGCTGGAAGTTATCGGAAACTTCGCTCAGCTGGGCGCTCAACAGATTCTGCTGTGCGGTCAGGATTTCCAGGTAAGTGGCATCCCCACTCTGGAACAAGGCCTTGGTGTAGGTCACCGCCTTATCCAACTGGTCCACCTGTCCACGGTCTTCCACCAGCTTCTTGTTCTGCGTGTCGTACAGGTACAACGCATCGCTCACTTCCTTACCGGCTTCCAAAATAGTCTGTTGGTAATTCATCTGCGCAATCTTTTCTTCTGCTTTTGAAACCTTCAAGTTGGCAATCAGCTTACCATTGTTGAAGATAGGCTGAGCCAGTGAAGCCACTGCATTCAGAATCAGTTTTCCCGGATTCAATACAGCCATACCTGCACTGTTGGTCCATCCGGCAGTACCCGTGATATTCAGTCCCGGATAGAAAGCAGCACGAGCCGAATTAGTGGTATAATATGCCGCAGCCAAGGTCATTTCGGCCATCTTCACATCCGGACGGTTTTCCAATAACTGCATCGGCACGCCGGCAGTCAGTTCTTCCGGCATTACCTGCTCATCCAGTGTGCTACGATCGATAGGCTGCGGAGCCTTAGCCAACAACACAGCCAGTGAATTCTCGGTTTCACGTACCTGACGTTTCAAGTCGAGCAAAGAAGCTTCTACCTGATGGCTGGCAGCACGCATCTGAGCCACAGCTGCCTCGGTTGTCATACCGGCAATCTTCATGGCTTCCATTACCCGTACGTTTTCCTTGTAGATGGCCGCTGTTTCGGTGGTGATTTCTACCTGGCGGTCGAGCATCAGCAAAGAATAATAGGTATTGGCAATACCGCAGATGATTTGTGAACGAACAGCCTGTTCAGAATATTTGCTCTGTTCGTAAGCCACTTTCTGTCCACGCTTTGCATTCAGAATCTTTCCAAACAAATCAATTTCCCAGCTGGCAGAAACCGGCAACTGATAAGTCTGCGTCGGTTTCGACTTGTCAAAGCTGCTCAGTGTCCCCTGAGGAGTAAAGTTAATGGTAGGCAAGTAAGACAGTTTCGCCGCCGTCAACATCACTTTCGCTTCCTCTACGCGGAGTGCAGCGGCCTGCATATCTACGTTGTTGGCCAGTCCTTCTTCAATCAAGGCCTGCAATTTTGCATCACAGAACACTTCCTTCCAAGGCAGATTTCCCATGTTGGCTGTGTCCGAAGCCAACGTATCGGTCGCCGAAGCCGGGTCGCGATAGATGCCTGAGGCATCTATCGTTTCCGGACGGTCGTAAGCTTTATAAATGTGGCAGCTGCTCATCATGGCAGTCAGACACATCATTCCTATTATCTGTTTTTTCATTATCAATCTTATTTATGCGTATTAGGAGAATACTGTTCAATTTCAGACTCTACTTCGCTTTCATCGAGGCTATCCCATTCCATCGGTTTAACCTTTTCTTGCAGCC
>ERZ779981.1181-NODE-1181-length-10183-cov-1.44964_pt1 | contig 10183 bp, 18 predicted proteins | sample MGYA00511182_ERZ779981 | MGnify/ENA primary metagenome ERZ779981 (study PRJEB29588, sample SAMEA2149539) | human gut metagenome | biome: human gut; feature: human-associated habitat; material: faeces | place: Denmark | collected 2008/2010 ... | reverse complement strand
TAAACGTATTTTCGATATATACGAACCTACTCAACAAACAGTTGAAGAATTAGGCAGATTAGATTTACCAGCAGGCGTAGATATTGAAGTAAAATTATAATCTGACTAAATTGAAAATTAAATAAGCATTATGCATGTAATGTGAACTACAACCGATTAAGGCAAAACTTAATCGGGACAACCGAAAGGTTGTAGAGGTGAAAACCCTCAAAATTAGGTAAAGATTAGCAAGACGTAGCGCTCGCAAGAGAAAACGAATTTTGGCAAATGTGCCGAAGGCATAAGCAAAAAGCACATGACAAAATAAGGGACTCAATGCAGAAAGATGAAAAAATTATTTTTCGGCAAAAGTTTTTTAAATGCCATAAATTCGGGAAAGAAAGGACAAATATGACACTAGGTGTAATAGGTAAAAAACTTGGAATGACACAAATCTTTGATGAACAAGGATTAGCAATTCCTGTAACCGTAATCAAAGTAGATCCGATTGTTGTTACTCAGGTAAAAACAGTTGAAACAGACGGCTATAACGCAATTCAAGTAGGAACAATTTCAGCAAAAGAAAAACACTTAACAAAAGCTGAAATCGGTCACTTCAAGAAAAACAATCTTGAAAACTTCAGACATCTTCAAGAATTTAGAGTAGACAATCCTGCAGACTACAAAGTAGGCGACAAAATCGAATTATCAGTATTAGATAACGTTGAAAAAGTAGATGTAACAGGCAAATCAATAGGTAAAGGTTTCCAAGGTACAGTAAAAAGATGGAACTTCTCAAGAGGGCCAATGGGCCACGGTTCTAAAAACCACAGAGAACCAGGTTCAATCGGTGCAGGTACAACTCCATCACGTGTTATCAAAGGAAAAAGAATGGCTGGTAACATGGGAAATGAAAGAGTTACAATTACTAAATTAAAATTAGTAAAAGTAGATGCAGCAAACAGCTTAGTACTAATCAAAGGATCAGTACCTGGATGCGAAGGCAGACTTGTAACAATCGTACCAACAAGAACAAAATGGAACTAATCACAATATAAAAATTAAACTAACAGAAAAGTTATAAAAATCCCGAGTTGCCAAATAAAACTTGATAAGCTCAAGAAAGGGGTAACAGGCAGTAGATAAGTAAAAGGAAAACTAAAAAATGTCAAAAGAAATATTAAGTACAAACGGAGAAAAATTAGGCGAAATCACATTGAACGAAAATGTGTTCGGTGTAGAACCTAATATTCATGTAATGCACTTAGCATTAAGAAGACAATTAAACAATGCTCGTCAAGGTTCAGCATCTTGCAAAACAAGAGCAGAAGTATCTGGCGGCGGCAAAAAACCTTGGAAACAAAAAGGTACAGGTAGAGCAAGAGCAGGTTCTCTACGTTCACCATTGTTTGCAGGCGGCGGCGTAATCTTTGGACCAAAACCAAGAAGCTATGCCTTCAATATGCCACAAAAAGCAAGACAATTAGCTCTTAAATCAGCATTGTCAGCAAGAAGTGAACAAATGGTAGTAGTAAAAGACTTCTCTACAATTACTGAACCAAAAACAAAATTAATGGTTAGCGCATTAAAATCATTAAACGTAACAGGAAAAGTATTAATCGTTGCTAACGTAAAAGCTGAAGAAAACAAAAACTTAGAATTAGCAGCAAGAAATATTCCTAGCGTAAAAATAATTTTACCGACTAACTTAAATGTAAAAGATTTACTGGAAGCTGATTCTGTTGTAATTACCGAATCTGCTGTTAACGATATAACAGAAAGGCTACAATAATGAGTAAAGCAAGAACAAACACAGAAAAATTATATGATGTAATTAAAAAACCAATCATCACAGAAAAGTCAGTAGGTGCTACAAGTTTAGGTCAATATACTTTTGAAGTAGTACAAGACGCAACAAAAGTAGAAATTGCTCAAGCTGTAGAATTAGCTTTTCCTGGAAGAAAGGTTAAAAAAGTAAGAACAGTTTATATGCCATCACACGAAAAAAGAATGGGCTATAAATTCGGAAGAACAGATTCTTCTAAAAAAGCCATCGTAACAATCGAAGGCGATCCGATTGAAGAATTAATCGGAGCATAACAAACAGGGCGTAAGGCGTATGTCCTGAAAATGACACAAAGCCAATTAAAGGAGAAAAATAAAAATGGCAATCAGAAAAATAAACCCTACATCTCCAGGCCAAAGAGGGATGACAAAGAGTGATTATCAAGAAATCACTTGCACAACTCCTGAAAAATCATTGTTAAAATCATTGAAAAAAACAGCAGGAAGAAATAACACAGGTAGAATTACATGTCGTCACAAAGGCGGCGTTGTAAAAAGAACCTACCGTATCATAGATTTCAAACGTGAAAAATTCGGCGTACCGGCAACAGTAAAAACAATCGAATACGATCCGAACAGAAACGTTAGAATTTCTTTAGTATATTACGCAGATGGTGAAAAAAGATATATCTTAACACCGGAAGGATTAAACGTAGGCGATGTAATCGTATCAGGTCCTGAAGCACCAGTTCAAACAGGAAACGCATTACCGCTAGAATTAATCCCACTAGGTACAATAGTTCACAATATCGAACTTACACCAGGACGTGGCGGTGTTATGGTAAGATCAGCAGGAAACGCTGCGCAAGTAATGGCTAAAGAAGGCAATTACGTAACAATCAAACTTCCATCATCAGAAATGAGAATGGTAAGAAAAGAATGTATGGCAACAATTGGTACATTAGGAAATGCAGAATTCAAAAACTTATCAATTGGTAAAGCCGGAAGAAAACGTTACTTAGGTATCAGACCAACAGTACGTGGTGTAACAATGAACCCTTGCGATCACCCACACGGTGGTGGTGAAGGGAAAACAGGTCCAGGAGGACACCCAAAAACACCTTGGGGTAAACCAGCTCTTGGCCATAAGACAAGAAAATCAGGCAAAGCTTCTGATAAATTAATTGTTAGAAGAAGAAAAAAATAGCGGATTTTGGCTAGTGTAAAGGGTTAGCCAAATAAATAAAAAAAGGCAACCCCCTTACACATCCGCGAGAAAAACTTGACGAAGTGGAATAAATTTAACAAATTTATGGAACTGAAAGCAAAGTTTTGAACCGCCAATAATCCAAGACTAACCAAAAACATAAAAGGAGAAAATATTAATGGCACGTTCATTAAAAAAAGGTCCATATGTAGAAGAAGCTCTACAAAACAAAATCGCAAAAATGAATGCAAACTCTGAGAAAAAAGTTATCAAAACTTGGTCCAGAGCATCAATGATTGTACCTGATATGTTAGGACACACAATCGCTGTTCACAACGGAAAAACTCACGTTCCCGTATATGTAACAGAACAAATGATCGGACACAAATTAGGTGAGTTTGCACCAACACGATTATTTAAAGGACACGCAGGATCTGATAAGACTGCAAAACGTAAATAACGCAATTACAAGAATAAGGAAATAAAAAAATGGAAGCTAAAGCAAGACAAACAGATATTAAAATGACAGCCAGAAAACTTCGCCGAGTAATCAACGAAGTAAGAGGAAAATCTGTCATTGAAGCTCAAGATATGTTGCGTTTTATGCCTTACTTTGCAGCAAGAGTTGTAGAAAAGAACTTGAAAGCAGCTGTTGCAAATGCACAGGAAAAATACGGCATAGGAGCTGAAGCTTTAAAAGTTTCAGAAATATTTGCAGATGAAAGCGTTACATATAAAAGAGCAAGAACAAGAGCGCAAGGTCGCATGTACAAAAGACTAAAACGCACTTCTCATTTAACATTAAAAGTAAGCGATATCACTGTTAAAAAGTAGTAGTAATAACAAAAGGTAAATAAAATGGGACAAAAAACACATCCAAAAGGATTTAGAATCGGTATAATTCAACCGTGGGTAAGCACATGGTTTGCCAAGGTTAAAGATTATGGCGTATTCGTAGCAGAAGATGCTAAAATCAGAAAATTTATTAAGAAAAAACTTTATGCAGCAGGCATTTCAAAAATTTTAATTGCTAGAAAAGCCCAAAATACAACCATAACAGTTGTAACTGCTAAACCAGGTATTGTAGTAGGTCGCGGCGGACAAGGTATTGACGATTTGAAAAAAGAAGTTTCAAAATATATCGGCAAACCTGTAGTTATAAATGTTGTAGAAGTTGCAAGAATAGATGCAGATGCACAACTTGTAGCAGAATCAATCGCACAGCAATTAGAAAAACGTGTTAAGACGTGCCATGAAACAAGCACTGCAACGTACAATGAGAGCAGGTGCTCAAGGTATAAAAGTAATGGTATCAGGCCGTTTAGGCGGAGCTGAAATTGCTCGTTCAGAATGGGCAAAAGAAGGCAGAATACCACTTCAAACCCTACGTGCTGATGTTGATTACGGATTTACAGAAGCCGATACAATCATGGGTAAAATTGGTGTTAAGGTATGGATTTTCAAAGGCAACTTGATGCCTGGCGAAAAAGCAGACCAAAACATTAAAGCAAAAAGCGGAAAAGAAGGATCTGAAAAAGGCGGAAGACGTCCAAGACGCAGAATCTCTTCAGAATCAGCTGAATAAACAAATTAAGTAAAGAAAATATAACAGGAGTAAAATAACAATGTTACAGCCTAAAAAAACTAAATACCGCAAAATGATGAAAGGCAGAATGAAAGGCACAGAAACCAGAGGAACAAAATTAGAATTTGGCGGCTATGCACTTCAAGCTGTAGAACCGGGTTGGATAACCAGCAGACAAATCGAGGCTGCACGTCGTGCAATGACTCGTGAAATCAAACGTGGCGGTAACGTTTGGATTAAAATATTCCCTGATAAACCAATTACAGCAAAACCTGCTGAAACTCGTATGGGTTCAGGAAAAGGTAATTTGGAATATTGGGTAGCAGTTGTAAAACCGAACAGAATTCTATTTGAACTTGATTACTTCGACAGAAGTGTAGCAGTTCACGCACTAGAATTGGCTGCTCAAAAACTGCCTATTAAAGTAAAAGTAGTAGAAAAAGCTAAGTTAGAAGCATAAACGCTTAAAACTATAAGGAAATAAAAACGATGAAACTAAATGAAATGCGCGAAAAATCAGTTGAAGAGCTGCAAAGTGCAATAGTAGATTGGAAGAAAGATTTGTTTAACTACAAATTACAACTATCCACTCACAAATTGGAAAATACAGCATTAATTTCCAAAACAAAAAGACTTATAGCTCAGGCAAAGACTATTATTAAAGAAAAGGCTAACGCATAAGGAGAAAAACATGCCTAAAAAAGAAAAACAAGGTGTAGTAATCAGCAACAAAATGGATAAAACAATTGTTGTAAAAGTAGCAGATTATGAACCACATCCAAAATACAAAAAAATCATAGAATCAAATAAAAACTACAAAGCACACGATGAAGGCAATGTTTGCAACGAAGGCGATATCGTAAGAATCGTTGAATCAAGACCTATCTCAGGTGGCAAACGTTGGACATTAGCTGAAGTAGTAGAAAAAGCAAGATAATTCTTGCAAACTTCAGAATTGAAATACAATACATAAAAAATCAATTCAAAGCATAGACATCATTACAAAAGTAATGCGCTGTCAAATCAGTAAAACAACATTCTTTAAAAATAAAGGAAAAAGAAAATGATACAACAAGAAACAAGACTAGAAGTAGCAGATAATACAGGTGCAAAAGAACTTTTATGCATTCGTGTAATGGGAAGTTCAAACAAGAAATTTGCTGCAGTAGGCGATGAAATTGTTGCTGCTGTAAAAGATGCAAACCCAAATATGCCTGTAAAAAAATCTGAAGTTGTTAGAGCTGTTGTAGTAAGAACTAAAGCTGATATCAAACGTGCAGATGGCTCAGTTATCAGATTTGATGAAAATGCGGCAGTAATAATCAACAAAGACGGCAACCCTCGTGGAACCCGTGTTTTCGGACCTGTAGCTCGTGAATTAAGAGATAAAGGTTACATGAAAATCGTTTCTCTTGCACCTGAAGTTATCTAGTGCAAGAAAGATAATCCAATAAAATATAAAGGAAATAATAAAATGACAAAGAAAAAATTGCATGTAAAAAATACTGACAGAGTAATGATTATTGCAGGCAAAGATAAAGGCAAATCAGGTAACATCAAAAAAGTAAATGTTGCTGAAGGCACTGTTACTGTTGAAGGTTTGAACATGGTTACAAAAGCTCAAAAACCTCAACCGATGGCAGGTATTCAGGGAGGTTTAATTAAGATGGAAGCTCCGGTTGATGCTTCTAACGTAATGGTTATCTGCCCTGCTTGCGAAAAACCGACAAGGATCAAACACGAAGTCGTTGACGGCAAAAAAGTTCGTGTTTGTAAAAAATGTGGTGAACAATTAGATGCTAAATTATAATTCGTGTTATAATTTAAGTATCATAGAATTAAGGAAATTAAGAAAATGACAACAAGAACTAAAAACTTAAAAGCTAAATATCAAGAAGAAGTAGTTCCTGCATTAAAGGAAAAATATGGCTACAAAAACGTTAACCAAATTCCAAAACTTCACAAAATCGTTTTGAATATGGGTGTTGGCGAAGCTTCTCACAACTCAAAAATTGCTGAAGCTATTGAAGCTCAATTAACTAAAATTGCAGGTCAAAAATGCGTAGTTACAAAAGCTAAAAAATCAATCGCTTCTTACAAATTAAGAGAAGGAATGCCGGTTGGTGCAATGGTTACATTGCGTGGCGAAAGAATGTACGACTTCTTACAAAAACTTATTTGTGTAGTTCTTCCTCGTATTCGTGACTTTAGAGGTATCTCAGCAAAAAGTTTCGATGGCCGTGGTAACTATACATTAGGCTTGAAAGAACAAGCATTATTCCCTGAAATCACTTATGAAGAAGTTGATTTGGTTAAGGGTATGAACGTATCAATAATCACAACTGCTGAAACTGATGATGAAGCTCGTGAATTATTGAAATTACTCGGAATGCCTTTCAAAGGATTAAAATAAGACGTCATTTCGAACTTGTTTCGAAATCTCAATGTTAAACAAGATAATAAATAAAAACATAAAAGGAGAAATTCATGGCTAAAAAAGCGATGATAAACAAAGAACTAAGACGTGAAAAACTTGTTGCAGCAGGCAAATATCCTGCAGTAAGACTTCATAACAGATGCAGCATTTGCGGTAGACCTCACGGTTACCACAGAGATTTCGGTCTTTGCAGAATTTGTTTAAGAAAAATGGCTCACGAAGGTTTACTTCCGGGCGTTACAAAAGCTAGCTGGTAGGTTAGCGTATCCTAAAACTTGTATATTACTATTCTAAATATTAGTGGTACAAGTAAGGAACGCAACCTTCTTATGCAAGCGAAGCTGAGTATAAATTGTCACAGACAAATATATATATAAAATAAAAAACCAAAGGACCGAGGGATGCGGTCTTTTTTGGTTTTTTACAATGATTAAAGAATAATTTACATATTTAAAGAATTACTTGTAAAAATAAATTATTCATGATAATTTAATTATACAGTTCCAGACTGCTGAAACACGTTTCTATATGAAGCAACAATTAATTCAGTAAGTGGTGTAATAGTAAAATTAAGGATACTGCCTTTAACTGGAGGTAAGTCCGGAGGTATTTTAAATGTCAATGACAGATCCTATAGCAGATATGCTAACTAGAATTAGAAACGCTAATCAGGTTTCTCACCAAACAGTTTCTATGCCATCTTCTAAATTAAAAGTTCAATTAGCTAGATTGTTAAAAGAAGAAGGTTATATTGCTGATTTTAGTGAAAAAACTGAAGGCAAATTCAAAGTTTTAGAAATCACTCTAAAATATGATGCAAACAACAAACCTATCATCACTAAATTAGAAAGAATTTCTAAACCAGGTTTGAGAAACTACAGCAAGGCTAAAAATCTTCCTAAAGTTTTAGGCGGAATGGGTATTGCAATTGTTTCTACAAGCAAAGGTCTTTTAACAGACAGAAAAGCTAGAAAAGAAAATATCGGTGGCGAAGTTCTTTGCTACGTTTACTAATCAGTAATCAGAAGAACAGAGATCTAGAGAGGTCAAGCCTTTTTCATTGAATAACTTACCTTTATATGAAATCTGAACTTCTTGATAACAATTTTCAAACATAATTGGTAGAAAAGTTTGAAATTAAGTACACAATATACCTAAAGGAGAAAATTAAAATGTCACGTATTGGTAAAAAACCTATCGAAATCCCACAAGGGGTTGAAGTAAAAATAGAAGGTCATACAGTTACTGTAAAAGGGCCTCACGGAACAGAAGTAGTTGAAGTTCGTCCTGAAATTGAAGTAAAAATGGAAGATAACCATGTTGTACTTACAAAAGTTGGCGATTCAAGAGAAACTGATGCTTTATACGGTTTATCAAGAACTTTAATTGCTAACGCTGTACACGGTGTTAAAGAACAATTTGAAAAGAAATTGGAAATCCAAGGTGTTGGTTACCGTGCAAGTATGGAAGGCAAAAACTTGAACTTAGCATTAGGTTATTCACACCCTGTAATTGTTGTTCCTCCTGAAGGAATTACAATTGCTGTTGAAGCTAACACTAAAATTTCTGTAAAAGGTTCTAACAAACAAACAGTAGGCGATGTTGCAGCATTCATCAGATCTAAACGTCCTCCTGAAGTTTACAAAGGAAAAGGTGTTAGATATGAAGGCGAACATATCAGACGTAAAGCTGGTAAAGCCGGTAAAAAATAAGGTTACAAGGTAACCGATTAAGCTTTAAAAAAAGCTTAAGACCTAGTATTTATAATATGCCCACATAAACCCTTGAAGTGGTTATTCAAGAAGGTTTGGGTTAAACGAAAGGAATATAAAATGATTAAACAAGAAATTAGAAAACCAAAAGTACAAAAAAGACATAGAACAATAAGAGTAAAAGTTTCCGGAACAGCTGAATTTCCTAGATTAGCAGTTTACAGAAGCACAAAACACATTTATGCTCAATTGATTGATGATGTAAATCATGTAACTTTAGCATCAGCATCTTCTAACGATAAAGAATTAAAAGAAAAATTAGCTCACGGTGGTAACATCGAAGCTGCTAAAATCGTTGGTGAAGAAATTGCTAAAAAAGCTAAAAAAGCAGGCATTGAATGTGTAGTATTTGACCGTGGAGGTTTCTTATACCATGGTCGTGTAGCTGCTTTAGCTGATGCTGCTAGAGAAGCTGGCCTTATGTTCTAGGAGCGTAGCTGCTCTATCAACCTTTTCAGGTTTTAGGTAAAAACTTGAAAAGAGTAATACTAAAATAAATATACAAAAACATTTTGTCACACTGAATTTATTTCAGTATCTCGATAAATATTTCGAGAAAAGGCAAAATGTTTTTGTATTATTTTAATGCTTAAAAAATAATTAATTATTTCAAGTTTTTACAATTTTTATATTATCATATATATTAGGAGATACTGAATATGGAATATAAAGATTATTACGAGATATTGGGTGTTAAACGTGATGCAACTGAAGCTGAGATAAAATCAGCTTACAGAAAACTTGCTCGTAAATATCACCCTGATGTAAATAAAACTAAAGAAGCCGAAAGCAAATTTAAAGATATTAATGAAGCTTACGAAGTTTTAGGTGATAAGCAAAAAAGACAAAGATATGACAGTTTAGGCTCTAATTGGCAAGGCGGTCAAAGTTATACACCACCTCCGGGATTTGAACAATTCGGATTTGGCGGAGGTCAAGGCGGAACTTACCAAAGCTTCAACTTTAACGGTCAAGATTTGGGCGGCTTTTCAGACTTTTTCAGCTCTTTATTCGGAGATATGATGGGTGGCGGAGCCAGAACTCAAAGAATGAATTTTGACGGCTTTGACTTTGGCGGAGCAGCACAACAACAACAACAAAGAACTTCTCGCAGAAGAACTCAACAACAACCTCCAAAAGCTGAAAATCTTGATGTTACAATGAATTTGAATATAACAATCAAAGATTTATTTGACCAAAAACCAATTACCGTTAAATTCAACAACATAGAACGCTGCACAAAGTGTTCAGGCAACGGCGGCTATTGCAGTGAATGCGGTGGAACAGGCTTTAAATCAGAGCCAAAATCTATTAAAGTAAAACTTCCTCCAAATATCACAGAAGGCCAAAAACTAAGAGTTAAAGGCGAAGGCAAATCAGATTCTTACGGAAGAAAAGGTGATTTATACTTAATAATA
>ERZ779981.1170-NODE-1170-length-10281-cov-3.69108_pt1 | contig 10281 bp, 11 predicted proteins | sample MGYA00511182_ERZ779981 | MGnify/ENA primary metagenome ERZ779981 (study PRJEB29588, sample SAMEA2149539) | human gut metagenome | biome: human gut; feature: human-associated habitat; material: faeces | place: Denmark | collected 2008/2010 ... | reverse complement strand
AGCATCGACATCGTCGCAACACCCGACGGCGCACCTGTGGCCATGGTACATTGCAACAACTGTACCAGCGACATCAACGCATGGGTGAATATCTTTAAGGAAGTTCGCGAACTCTTTGGTGACAAGGTAGATATGAACGAGCTCTTCACCCGTCTCTTCCAGCATGCCCTCAAGGGCGACGCTGACTGCGGCGGCCTGCTCTCCTACAACTATTTCTCCGGCGAGCCGGTGACACAGCTGCAGGAAGGACGTCCCCTGCTCGTCCGCTCTGCCAACGACCACTTCTCCCTGGCCAATCTCATGCGCACCGAGCTTTATGCCGCTGTCGGCGTCCTGAAGATCGGCAACGACATACTCTTCAACCACGAGCATGTGGCTGTCGACCGTCTGACGGGCCATGGCGGATTCTTCACTACTCCTGTCGTAGGCCAGCGCATCCTCGCCGCAGCCCTCAACTCGCCCATCTCCTGCATGGAGACAGCAGGCGAAGGCGGCGCATGGGGCATCGCCCTGCTCGCGGGCTACGTGGTGAACAACACCGACGGTCAGAGTCTTGCCGACTACCTCGACACAAAGGTCTTCGCAGGAAACACAGGAACCACTGTTGAGCCTGATCCTGCCGATGTCGCCGGCTTCAATACCTGGATCGAGACCTACAAGAAAGGACTCGCCATCGAGCAGGCTGCTGTCTGCCACAAATAATAATTCTCCTTAAAACTACGATATTTTCAAAAGATTCACTTACTTTTGCAAAATAGTAACCAAACCATTAAAATAATGAAAAACGACATCAATCTCATGAACCGCGCAGCCGACAATATCCGTATCCTGGCTGCATCAATGGTAGAGAAAGCTAACTCCGGACATCCCGGAGGCGCCATGGGCGGAGCCGATTTCATCAATGTGCTCTTCTCCGAATTCCTGGTTTACGATCCTGCCGATCCCTCATGGACAGGCCGCGACCGCTTCTTCCTTGATCCCGGCCACATGAGCCCCATGCTCTATGCCGGACTCACCCTGCGCGGATATTTCACCCTCGACGATATCCAGCAGTTCCGTCAGTGGGGTTCGATCACCCCCGGTCATCCCGAGCTTGACGTGGCTCATGGCATCGAGAACTCATCAGGTCCCCTCGGTCAGGGACACGCGCTCGCCGCAGGTGCTGCCGTAGCAGAGAAATTCCTGGAGGCACGTCTCGGTCACACGATGATGCAGCATAAGATCTATGCCTATATCTCCGACGGCGCCGTAGAGGAAGAGATCTCCCAGGGCGTAGGCCGCATCGCCGGTACCCTCGGTCTCGACAACCTCATCATGTTCTATGACGCCAACAAGATCCAGCTCTCCACAGAGGTGTCGACCGTCATGGCCGAGGACACTGCCAAGAAATACGAGGCATGGGGCTGGAACGTGATCTCGATCAACGGTAATGACGTCGCTGAGATCCGCGAGGCTCTGACAAAAGCCAATGCAGAGACCGAGCGTCCCACCATCATCATTGGTGACACGATCATGGGCAAGGGTGCCCTGAAGGCCGACGGCACGAGCTATGAGTCCAACGTGAAGACCCACGGTGCTCCCCTCGGCGGTGACGCTTACACCAACACCATCAAGCATCTGGGCGGCGATCCTGAGCATCCCTTCCAGATCTTCCCCGAGGTGGCTGAGCTCTATGCCAAGCGTCGTGAGGAACTGACAAAGATCGTCGCTGAGCGCCGTAAGGCTGAGGACGAGTGGCGCAAGGCCAATCCCGAGAAAGCCGCCCAGATGGACGAGTGGTTCTCCGGCAAGGCTCCTAAGATCGACTGGAGCAAGGTGGAGCAGAAGAAAGGATCTGCCACCCGTGCCGCCTCTGCCGCTTGCCTCGGCGTGCTCGCCGAGCAGGTGCCCAACATGATCTGCGCCTCTGCCGACCTCTCCAACTCCGACAAGACCGACGGCTTCCTGAAGAAGACCCACTCCCTCGTTCGCGGTGACTTCTCCGGTGCCTTCTTCCAGGCCGGTGTGTGTGAGCTCACCATGGCCGATATGTGTATCGGCATGATGCTCCATGGAGGTGTCATTGCCGCCATGGGTACGTTCTTCGTATTCTCAGATTATATGAAGCCTGCTGTCCGCCTCGCTGCCCTCATGCAGGTGCCTGTGAAGTTCATCTGGACTCACGACGCCTTCCGCGTAGGCGAGGATGGTCCTACCCACGAGCCCGTGGAGCAGGAGGCACAGATCCGCCTGATGGAGAAGCTGCAGAATCATGCCGGCCGCGACAGTGTACGCGTATTCCGTCCCGCCGACGCTGACGAGACAACCGTATGCTGGGCCATGGCCATGGAGAACACCGAGACGCCGACGGCGCTCATCTTCTCCCGTCAGGGCATCGCCTCGCTGCCCGAGGGCAACGACTACGAGCAGGCACGCAAGGGTGCATACATCGTTGCCGGCTCTGACGAGAATCCCGACGTGATCCTCGTTGCCAGCGGTTCAGAGGTGTCTACCCTTGAGGCTGGCTGCGACGCTCTCCGCGCCGACGGCATCAAGGTACGTGTCGTATCCGCTCCTTCTGAAGGTCTCTTCCGCCGTCAGAGCGCAGAGTATCAGGAGAGCGTCCTGCCTTACGACGTGAAGAAGTTCGGTATGACGGCAGGCCTGCCCTGCACACTCGAAGGTCTGGTGGGCATCGGTCCCAACAGCAAGATCTTCGGTATGAAGAGCTTCGGCTTCTCCGCTCCCTACAAGGTGCTCGATGAGAAGCTCGGCTACACCGGCGAGAACGTATATCAGCAGGTAAAGGCCTTCCTGGGCAAGTAAGTCGTGCAAGACTGGAGCTTAGGGAAAGGCCGGCAGACATCTCCGGGCTTCGGCTCTGAGCTCCCATCTATACACACCCACAATGATCCTAAAAGGATCTTACATTTAACAACCGCAGACCGGAAACCGGCAACATCTGGTTCCCGATCTGCGGATTTAACGTAAAATCCGGAACTTTGTCTCCACAAGGATTGTACAGTCGTCCGGTATAACACTAAATCTATGGAAATAAAGACAGTAGGACTGGCCAGCGATCATGCCGGCTACGCTTTAAAACAGTTTGTAAAGCAATATCTCGACGAGAAGGGCATCGCATGGAAAGATTACGGCACATACTCTGAAGAGAGCTGCGACTATCCCGACTTCGGACATGCCCTCGCCCGTGGCATTGAGAATAAGGAGGTCTATCCCGGCATCGCCATCTGCGGCAGTGGCGAAGGCATCGCCATCACCCTCAACAAGCATCAGCAGATCCGTGCCGGCCTCTGCTGGATACCCGAAATCGCCCACCTCATCCGTCAGCATAACGACGCCAACGTACTGGTCATGCCGGGCCGCTTCATCGACACCGACATGGCCCGCAAGATCATGGATGAGTTCTTCGCTACCGATTTTGAAGGAGGACGCCACCAGCGCCGTATCGACAAGATCGCCATCAAATAAAAAAAAATCCCGCTTTCTGAGCGGGATTTTTTATTTCCATCTCATGTCGCCTAAGCCCTTCATCAGGTTGCGGCAGCCTTTGTCATGCCGTTAACGCAACTTGATCTGGCAGTTATCGAGACTGTCCACGATGGCTAGGCTCTCAATATGCTTCACGCCCAGCTCCTCGATGGCCTCGCGTCCGTGCTGGAAGGCTTTCTCAATGATGAAGCCCATGCCCACGATCTTGGCACCGGCCTGGTTGCAAAGGTCGATGATGCCCTTTGCCGCATTGCCGTAGGCGAGGAAGTCGTCGATGAAGAGCACGCGGTCCTCGGGAGTGAGATATTCCTTAGAGATCACCACATTGTATTCGCGCTGCTTGGTGAAGGAGTGCACCGTCGTCTGCAAGATTCCCTTCATCGTGCTCGGTGCCTTCTTCTTTGCGAACACCACGGGCAACTCCATGAAATAGCCCAGCATGATGGCCGGGGCAATGCCCGACGCCTCAATGGTGATGATCTTATTAATGTCTTCCTGGGCAAAACGGCGGATCCACTCCACGGCCAGCTGCTTCATCAGATAGGGATCCATCTGGTGATTAATGAACTTGTCCACCTTCAGGATGCCGCCTTCGTAGCAACGGCCATCCTTCATGATTCTGTCTTTCAGTACCTGCATAATATCCTTGTATGATTCTTGTTCCTTACTCTTGGGCGATTCCCCTCTCCGCCCTCTCCTTGATCTTATCGGCATAGGGACGGGTCCAATCGTACAACTGCCTCAGCGTCTCCGCGTCGATGGTGGCTTCCACCAGCCGTTGCGCATAGTCCGCCATCCCCTTCGCCTCCGGCGTACGGAGATAGCGCACGTCCAGCATCCAGGGACCGAGACGCAGGCGGTCGAGGGCATCGGCGTCCTTGAAGTCACGATACACCTCAAGCCAACCCTCCGTATCGTCCCATGCGGCAGGAGAGTCGGAGCCGTCCGCTCCCTGGGTGTCCGGGCCCAGCGAGTGCTTTCTCGCCTCCTGACGGATGTAGGCCTCGCCCAGCTTGTCGTCACGGTCGTGAAACTTGATCGTGGCATATACCTCGGGAAGATACTTTATCCCGTGCTCCTTGCAGAAGTCACGATAGTAGTCGGCGGCACGGTCGCCATGCCCCACGTCGAGATAGTTGTCCTTCCGGCGCGTGTCGTGGAAGATGCTGGCATGACAGAGGGCGATCATGGAGCGCAGCCTCAACTGCCGCGCCGCTCCTATCTTCAAGGCAAGCAGCAACACGCGGCCGCAATGTCCCTGGGAATGCACTTCCGCATTCCCCTCCGTCTTCCAGAAGCTTACCTCGCGGTCCATGAAATCCCACCAGTAGCTCACCATGCTCTGCACCTGGGGAGCCTCTTCCCTTATCAAATCCTGCGGTATGTTCATAGTCTTTCAATCTTAAATACAAAGGTAACAAAACTGATTAGATTACGGATGGATTTATAAGAAATTAATGATGACACTTTCAGGAAAAGATACTATTCCCGAAACAAAATGGATCCCCCATCCCTTTCGTTGCCTGAGGGGATACCTGCCATCAGAATACAGATCTCATGCAACGATCAGATAAGCCTGGCCACCCAGGACGAGATGAACACGGCAGGGACGATCAGGACAATGACCATCGAATGACGACGCCTACGCCAGTCTCATTCCACACCTTGATGATGTTGAAGCCTTATGCAAAGGTACGACATTCAATGCCTGCGAAAGCGTCCCATGAGTCCGGCAGACGACACGCCAAGCCCGGCCGGCTGCGGGCCCTTCAAATACGCTATCCGCCCATACGCTCGTCGGCAGCGACGTTCTCCGTATGCCGGAGACATCACTGCCGACCTGATAAATTCCCATGTCATGGGGTCTCGCTATTCCTTCATTACTTCATCGACCCATTCCTGGACACTATTCCGGCTAGTCCCGTTCAACAGCTTGCCATCCTTCCATTCCAGATCGGGATATGCCTTTCTCAACTCGCTCACGCTATTGCCGATCCCGCTTCCTCCGGAGGTGGCAAACGGCACGAGCGTCTTGCCTCTCAGGTCATGGCTCTCAATGAAGGTGTTGACGATGCGTGGCGCCTGGTTCCACCAGATGGGATAACCGATGAAGATGACCCCATAGTCACTGACACTCGTCTTTATCGCCTTCAACGCCGGACGGGCCTGCGGATCGTTCATCTCCACCGAGCTGCGCGACTGACTGTCGTTCCAGTCCAGGTCCTTGGAGGTGTAGGCCTGTTGCGGGACGATCTCGCACGGCATGCCGCCCGTAGCGTCCGCTATCATCCGGGCAGCCCTGGCCGTCGTACCCGTGGCAGAGAAATACACGACCAACGGCTTGTTCTCAGATTCCGTCTTCCTTTCTCCCTTGTCCTGGGCGCAGGCAGCAAGACCCATGGTCATTACCGTCGCCAATGTCATGATGATTTTGTTCATAATCCGTTTATTATAATAAGGTTATTTGATCTTTAGTCCCGGTATCAGCGGCTTCACGTCCACCAGTTCCAATTCCTTCACCATCGCGAGCGTGCCCTGCTTGTACTTCTTGAAGTGCGGCGTTTTCAGATGACTCTCGTAGGCCGCACGGTCGGCATAGATTTCCAGGATGGTCACCTTGTTCGGCGTGTCCTTCTCGGCGGTGGCATAGAGCGTCAATACGCCCGGCTCCAACCGCATCGACGCCTCGATCTCCTCCTTCAGGAAGGCATTGTAGGCTTCCAGCCGCGCCGGGTCGACGGTGATCTTGGACAGGCGCACCAGGTTGTCTTCGGCAGGAGCGCGCTTGGCGTATTCTTCCTTGATGATGCGCAACGCCTTGATGGCAGCCGTCAGTGTCTCGGGCGTGTTGCCCACGTTGATGTTGCCGTGATAGTGCGAATGGAGCTGGCTCTCCGCCTCCATGGCCGTCAGCACACAGTAGCCCAGCAATTCACGTGTCGGCAAGTCCAGGGCCCCGCGACTGTAAATGTCTCCGAAGAAATTGTCGGTAAGAAACTGTTCCACGTCCTTGCCCATGTCGGCGGGCAATCCCTTCATCACCGAGGCGATACCGCCGGGATAGAGCTTGTCCTGAATGGCCTTGCCCGTCGCGTGACGCGTCTCCTCCGTCACCGTTCCCTGTCTGTCCAACGGCAAGGAGATGCCCCGCTCCTTAAACACCTCATTCACCGTGGCCACGGCATTCAGCATCTTAGGAAAGCCAATGAACGGAGCGGTGAGGTACATCACCTCGCGCAGCTCTTCGGGAGTAACTCCCACATTGAGCGCTGCTCCGGCGTGAGCCTTCAGTTGCGGAAGCGTCTGCAGGGTGGCAAGGGTGATGCACGTGATCATCTCGCGTTGCCGCACGGTCAGGTTGCCCGTCCGGAACACCTCGCCGAAGATGAACTTCTGCAGGATGTCCATCATCTCAGGATCCGTACCCTGCCCTGTCAGGGCCTCGCCGCCGAACAACGTGCGGTAGTTCTGTCTACATTCTTCCATTCTGTTCATGTCGTCTGTTGTCTGTGCCATCGTGGACAAGCAACCTGCCAGCACGAAGGCAATCATACTTATTATCTTTCTCATGTTTCCAATAATGAATTATAAGCCCTTACCTAACTGACCGCCGTACCTACGACCACAGCGGGCGTGGGGTACAACGCCAATACATTTCCTATAGTCTTCTTCATGATCTTGTCCTTTTTTCCTTTTTCAATCATGCATGGCCTCAACCAATCCTTTCAGTATCTCCCTTTCGTTTGGCTCTAAGGATATGACCGTCCTCACCGGGTCTTCAACTCTTGGAGCCATCCCGCCGGAAAGGAAATTACGCAAGAGTTGTCGTGGCGTGACATGGTGGCGGTCCGCAATGAAGCACACCGCCTCATCCATGCACAAATCTTCAAATGATCCTGTTTCCTGTTCCATTATTTTCCTGTTGATTATCTGATGCAAAATTACATCACGATGAGGAAGAGCCCTGTAACCATAAGTCGGCAAACCCTACCCATTTTACGGAATTTACCCATCGACATGATTCATTGTACGCTAAATGCCTTATCTTTGTATCTGTTTAATGGAAAGAATGATGAGCAAGATTCTGAAAGTAAGGAACGTCAGTGACTACGGTCGCTACCTCGGACATGTCGACCAGCACCCGTTGGTCAGCGTCATCGACTATGCCGAGGTATCCCCCATACGTCACAGCCTGAACGACTACAGCGTGTACGGACTGTTCCTCCGCGACGACGCCGACGTGGACCTGGACTATGGCTGCGGCAAATACGACTACAACAAGGGTACGCTGCTGTGCGTGGCCCCCGGACAGGTGGGAGGCAAGGAGGATAATGGCGAGCGGGTGGCCATTACAGGCTGGGCACTCCTGTTCCATCCCGACCTGCTGCATGGGTCCCCCCTTGAGAAGCGCATCAAGGAATATACATTCTTCGACTACCACGTCAATGAGGCCCTGCACATGACGGATGAGGAGCACGACATGCTCGTCTCCCTCATGCGCCAGATAGAGGACGAGCTATGCAAGAAGCCGGACGGGCTCCAGAACGCCATCCTCGTAGGCTACATCGAACTGATGCTCAACTTCTGCCAACGGTTCTACAACCGCCAGTTCCTGACCCGCAAGATCGAGAACTCCGACATCCTTGTCCGTTTCGACCGTCTGCTTCGTGATTATTTCGACGACAAGCTGCAGCTCACCCTCGGTCTGCCCACCGTGCAGTATTGTGCCGACCAGCTATGCCTGTCACCCAACTATTTCGGCGACGTCATCAAGAAGACCACCGGTGACACGGCCAGCAATCACATCCGTCGGTTCGTCATCCGCCTCGCCAAGAACGGACTGGCTGCCGGCGAGACCGTGTCACAGGTATCCGACAAGCTCGGTTTCGAATATCCCCAGCACTTCAGCCGCATGTTCAAGAAACAGGAGGGCATCACTCCGTCGGCATACTGTCAGGGACTGCACTCTTGACAAACAGGCTTTCAGCATTCTTCCACAGAAACATATCGACATATCCATCCTTATGCCGCCATATCATCACTTGTCTATCTGACTTTCCGTGAACGGATCGGCACGGTGCCCCATCAGGTCCATCCCGGCATGGACGAATACCCGTTTCACTGAAAGTGGCATCCTTATATAGGATAATTCCCTCAAGAAGTCATCATTTACAGGGATATTATGACTTTTTGTATTACATATTGCCCGATTCAAAATCTTTTAGACATCTTACAATTTTAATACATGACAATATGTAAGCATATTGCTTTGTTTTCATGACAATATATCACTTTCTTGGATATATAGGTTAACAACTGTAAGTGTGCGGGAAAATAAATACAAAAAGTCAGCCTATAATTATATTTTAATTCCTATTTTCTATAATTTTGCACATGAAGATGACAAAACGTCACAATATTTATCATTTAAACACCAAAAAGACAATATTATATAGTATATGATAAACATCTTATTAAACTATCATCCTGATAATGCCGCCTCTCCTTGGGCAATGATGGAAGCCGGTCGTCACTTGAAGCCTATTCGGGGCCTGTCGGGAACCGGCAGTGAGCCTGTAGCTGTCCGAAAGGATGCCCCTACCCGGATATCCTTCAGATCGGAACACTCCCATCATCAAAGCGCAAACGTAAACAACTGAATATTTTTCAGATATACAGATTAACACATAAAACACATCATTATGAAAAAAATTGAGGCAATTATCCGAAGGACCCGATTCGATGATGTCAAGGAGGCCTTGCTCGAGGCTGACATTGAATGGTTCTCGTATTATGAAGTGAGAGGCGTCGGGAAGACCCGTGAGGCCCGCATTTATCGTGGAGTGGCTTACGACACAAGTTCTATCGAACGCATCCTTATCTCCATCATCGTACGGGAGATCAACGTAGAGAAGACCATCCAGGCTGTCATGAAAGCCGCCTACACCGGCGAGATTGGTGACGGACGCATCTTTGTGATCCCCGTCGAAGATGCCATACGCATCCGTACCGGTGAGAGAGGTGACATCGCGCTCTATAATGCCGAGCACGAGAAATAAAAAACGCAAGAGAGAACGAGTAGAAAAAATCATTAAAAGCAATATATTATGACGCCAGCAATAATATCCCTCAATTCTGGAAACACGGCCTGGATGATCGTTGCCACCATCTTGGTACTGTTGATGACCATTCCCGGCATCGCCTTATTCTATGGAGGTCTGGTACGCCGGAAGAACATGCTTAGCGTGATCATGCAAAGCCTTACCATCGTCATTGTGGTAAGTCTTATCTGGGTGATCTTCGGCTACAGTCTTGTTTTCGGTTCCGGTTTTCAGGGCAATCTGTTCAAATACGGCATTGGCGGTTTTGACAAAGTGATGCTCAAGGGCATCACGCTCGACACCCTCACCACAGGCGGCATACCCGAACTGATCTTCGTCATGTTCCAGTGTATGTTTGCCGTCATCACGCCGGCGCTCATCCTGGGTGCCTTTGCCGAGCGCGTGAAATTCTCAGGATTCCTCCTCTTCACGGTTCTGTGGAGCATCCTCGTCTATCTGCCTGTGGCTCACTGGGTATGGGGCGGCGGCTTCCTGATGGACATGGGAGCCATCGACTTTGCCGGCGGCACGGTGGTGCATATCAATGCCGGAGTGTCTGCCTTCATCATGGCACTGCTCGTAGGCCGGCGTAAGGACTACCGTCCGGGCAAGCCCTTCACTCCCCACAACATTCCGTTCGTATTCATTGGCACCGCTCTCCTCTGGCTCGGATGGTTCGGATTCAACGCCG
>ERZ779981.1167-NODE-1167-length-10286-cov-1.67051_pt1 | contig 10286 bp, 8 predicted proteins | sample MGYA00511182_ERZ779981 | MGnify/ENA primary metagenome ERZ779981 (study PRJEB29588, sample SAMEA2149539) | human gut metagenome | biome: human gut; feature: human-associated habitat; material: faeces | place: Denmark | collected 2008/2010 ... | reverse complement strand
AATCATCCGTAGCCAAATCCTGTCGACTTCCACGTTTCATTCCACTACTGCCGATCAGTGATTCGCCACTGCCTCCTTTTTAAGATATATAAAACTCTGCCTGTATTTCTATTATCTTACTTGCCGATCGCTGCCAGGAACTTATCCAGTCTTCCGATCGTACGATCCTTGCCGATCACGTTCATGATCGTAGCAAGATCCGGTGAATTCTTCTTACCGGTTACTGCCACACGAACGATCGTGCAGACATCTGTGATCGATCCCTTATAAGCATCCGGATTCTTCTTATACTCCTTGACATTCGGACAATAGCCCAGCTTGTCGCCCATCACCTTCATCTCGGCAAACCAGTTCTCAGCATCTAAGAACAGATCCTTCTTATATTCATTGATGATCTCTGCCATCTGATCTGCATTATACTTCTCGTCGATCTCGTAGGAAAGCTTCAGCTCATCCTCCGGCACATAGAGATAGCCGAACATCTCTGCCAGATCTGACCACTTGCCAACATCCTTACGGACTTTATTTCCGGACATCTTCCAGAGACTGATCGTCTTTAAGAAGCTCTCTTTATCATTTGTGCCAAATTCATACAGCTTCTCATCAAATTCTTTTGCCCATGCCATGATCTTCTCATAGCACTTTTCTTCTGAAAATGTGGAGATCATCTCTTTGCTGACATCATTTAACTTCACCATGTCGAATAACGCACCGGATGCCGGCATCTTCGCAAGTGACAATGTAAAATCATCGATCGTCTTATCCGGATTTGCTGCATGCCATTCCTCATAATTGGAATTGGCGATCGTCATCAGATATTCCAGTACACTCTCGGATGGATAGCCCTGCTCCTGATAGAAGCCAACGGCTGCCTCCGGGTCTTTTCTCTTACTAAGCTTTCTCTTATGCTGATGTTCATTTCCATCCTCATCGACGGATATTTCCATCTTCATAATTGGTGAAATATGTGCATACTCAGGAAGTTCAAATCCGCACAGTTCAAATAACTGCTTATGAAGCGGATAGGATGCAAGCCATTCATCACCACGGATGACCATATTTGTTCTCATAAAATGATCGTCTACTGCATGTGCAAAATGATAGGTTGGGATTCCGTCAGATTTTAACAGTACAACATCCATCATGTTCTCAGGCATCTCGATCTTACCACGGATCGGGTCACTGTAAACAACTGTCTTGCCTGCCTCGCCCGGGCTCTTAAGTCTGACAACATAAGGCTCTCCGGCTGCCAATTTCTCCTCGATCTGCTCGTATGTCAGATTTCTTCCAACTGCATACTCTCCATAATATCCGATATCTACCTTTGCAGCCTTCCGCAGTTGTCAACTCACGATATGCATATCCCTCCTGCATCAGCTTCTTAACGCAGATCTGATAGATCTCTTTTCTCTCGCTCTGCTTATATGGTGCATATGTGACAGGGCTTCCTTCAAATGGTCCCTCATCAAATCCAAGATCAAACTTGTTTAAGGAATTGATGATCTCCTCCACACCATTTTCAAGCTCTCTCTTTCTGTCTGTATCTTCTATTCTAAGATAGAACACACCACCGCTCTGCTTTGCAAGTTTTCTTGATATCATAGCAGCATATAAACCACCGATATGCATATATCCGGTTGGGCTTGGCGCAAATCTCGTTACCTTCGCACCCTCCGGCAAGTCTCTCTTTGGAAATCTTGCTTCGAGATCGTCTACCGTTCCTGTTATATCCGGGAATATTAATTCTGCTAATTTGTTATAATCCATCTTATCTGCCACCTCTTATATCAAATCTATTTTTCGTTTCTTACCGCCTGACAGCACCTAATCGACTGTCAAAACACATATAGTAAAAAATACCACAAACCCCACATTTTGTACAGTTGTTTATTTCCTGTACCCCACCGTACCCCGTACGCCGTACAGTATGGGTTGACGGATATCTCCGATACGCTTCGTTTTCTATTCGGTTCACGCGCCCATTTGCCTGCAGTCGCCCAAACTCGCCTTTCAGGCTCAAATAATGGGCTTAATGCAGGCAGCTAGCGCAAACCTCATTACGAAAGCCTCGCTATGATCGTTGATATCCGTCAACCCATACTGTCGGCTGGTACCGGCATTGGCTGGTAATGCTTTTTCTGAACGGGGTACGTCTTGAAGATACTGCTCGAAGTTCGTAGAACTTATATTATATCTACAGTCTCCAAAGCGTAAATAAAATGGAAGACAGTTTTCCATATGATTCGCAAGTCTTGACATCCAACTTGTTACATATAGTAAATACTGTCTTCCATTTTTATTTCATATATTATTATCTGCCAAGCTGAACAATATCTGTAATACAGCACAAGCTACCACTCACAGTTGCTTATTCGCGATAAAGTAAGTAGCTGTACATGTCAGCGTATTCGTGTTTGCCCTGTTTGATGAAATCAATGGCCTCTCTTGGATGCTGGTTCAGCATACCGGTCAGCATGTACGGTACATCATAGCCCCATACAGCATCACCCTTTTCCTTTAACGGAACCATGTAACGCTCAATGAACTTCAGGATATGGTACAGATTGTACTTTGGATTACGAAGGAAGCCAAGCAGCAATTCCATCGCGCAATTTCCTGCACCTCGTCCCATAGAGCTTACCGTTCCATCTAACATGCTTGCTCCATGTCTCATTGCTTCAACAGTATTTGCATATGCCATCTTCATGTTGTCATGTGCATGAATACCAATCTTCTTACCGTATTTCTCTCCAACTGCCACATATTTCTGTGTCAGTCTCTGGATCTGCTCCGGGTATAAAGAGCCGTAGCTGTCTACAATGTAGATTCCGTCTACATTTGATTTGCCTAACATCTCAAGAGCGATATCGATCTCTGACTCCTGATCCTTTGAGATTGCCATAATGTTACAGGTCGTCTCATATCCCTTTGCATGTGCATCCTCTATCATCTCGATCGCAGCAGGCATGGTGTTGATGTATGTAGCCACACGTATCATGTCAATAACACTGTCTGCTCTGTCAATAATATCTGTCTTGTAATCGCATCTTCCGACATCCGCCATAACAGATATCTTCATCTCTGTATTATTCTCTCCGACTATACTGCGAATGGCTTCTTCGTCACAGAACTTCCACTTTCCGAACTTTTCTACATCGAACATCTCCTTGGAAGCCTTGTAGCCGAATTCCATATAATCAACACCAGCCTTCAAATTTGCTTCATAAAGTGCTTTTACAAATTCATCTGTAAAATAAAAATCGTTGACAAGTCCTCCATCTCGAATTGTAGCATCAAGCACCTGAATATCAGGTCTGTACGTGATCATATCTCCGCCTATCATCGCTGTTTCCTCCTAAATCTTTTTTATCACCTGATGAGCCGATCAAACTCCCAGGGTTATCCAACGCTCTTTCTATTTATTTTCTCACTTTAACGCGTTGGTGTGAGTATAGTATAACAGCTTTTTAAAATAATGCAAGCACTTTTTTACTTCAACGCACTAAAACGTGCAAATTGTAATAAATTTTCCTGTACATGCATCAATTATCAACATTTCATTGGGATAGGCATCTATCTGATATTCTAATGAAATTTCATCCAATGACAAAAATACCCATACCGGCGAGAGTACAAATTCTCCATTATCCTGAAGCGTCATGCAATAAGTTAACCGTGCGTAATTAAAAATGATATCTCCTGATATATTATCATTAGAATAATTATCAAATTCTAAGGATACTGTTTCTAATAATTTATCCCAATCCATCAATACCTGTTGATCCTGTTTGCTATCTGACCTCTGATATTTTTGACGGCATACAATACCAACAATTCCATTATCATTTATGTTAACCTCATAAATTTGGGATGTCATACTTCTTTGATCACCTTCAATTGGTGACAAAATATTCGTTTCATCACAAAATCCAAGGTAGGCAGGATTTGATTCTACTGCATCTGTAAAAGTAATATAGTAACCATCATATATAACACTTTCTTCATTCTGTCCCAACGCCAGATCACGACATAGCCACTCTGCTGTTGCTGCTTCTGCCATCATTACATTTCCGATTCCTATATCAGCCAAAAAATCACCCGCTTCTTTAATTGCTTCTTCTTTACTGATCTCCGCCCTATTCAGTTCATTGGTTTGAATAAGTTCTTGTTCTTTACCATCTCCATATTCTGTAATGCAGTATGCATATGTTATGTCGTCTGCATGTATAACATCATATGTTAATTCTTCGGGATAACGTTTTAACTCAAAACCATCCCCACTTTCTGTAAAATTCAGCAGAAACGTCTTTCCATCTATGTATCCAATATATGAATCTGACTCATATTCTCCTGCAGGATGCAATGGTGCTGCCTGTGTCTTTTTCTGTTCTTCTTCAGCTGCCATTTCTCTATAAGCTTCTACCGCATCTTTATCTCCCTGTTTTTTTGCTATATCTTCACATTTTTTATAATAACAAATATTTTCATCATGCATTTCCTTAGACAATTTTCCATTATATTCATATATTTCATTGTCCTTATCAAATATACATTCCGCTACCTTTTTCTTATAATCTCTATCTATTTGAATCTCTTTATATCGTATCGATTCCATATGGTCTGTCTCCGGTAATATAATATTCTCTGTATCAAGCAATATCTTTTTCCCATTGATCTCTCCAAATTCAAAGGATTCCTTTTCCGGTATATTTAATTCTCCTCTCAAACCGGGTTCTGCATAATCATCCATTTCCTCATTAATATCTGCCCCTGCTTTTCTCTGACATCCAGTCAACGCCACACAGATAAGTAATAAAAAAGCAGTTTTTTTCAGACTATTTATTATCATACTAATCTCCCATCCTCTATGCGTATTATACGATCACCCATTTGTGCTACATTTTCATCATGTGTGACAACAATTACTGTTTTGCCCTGTTGATTTACTTTCTTTAAAATTTTCATAATCTCCTGTCCGGTCATTTTATCCAATGCACCCGTCGGCTCATCTGCCAGAATTATATTTTTATTTGCAACCAACGCTCTTGCGATCGCACACCTCTGCTGTTGTCCCCCTGATAAATTAGCCGGGAGTTTTTTCCAATAATCTGCAATTCCCACCATATCCAAGCTTTGCATAACGATTTCTTTTCTTTTTTTCTTCGGAATATTTAATGCTATTAACGGTATCTCCACATTTTCAAAAATCGTATAATGCTTCATAAGGGCAAATTGTTGAAAAATAAATCCTACATTTTCTTTCCTGAAATTATGGAGTTCATTTTCCTTCAATTCATGTACTGCTATATCATTATAAAAATATTCGCCTTCCTTCAGCCTATCCATTCCTCCTAAAATATTTAGCAGGGTACTTTTTCCTGAACCAGAAGTTCCCATAATAGAAATATAAGCTCCATCTTCTATCTCCAGAGAAATTCCATTTAATGCTGCTGTCGATACATCACCAGTTACATATGTCTTTCTTACATTATTTAATCTAATCATAATTCATCTCCTATTAATTCTGCTCCTGAGTGATTTTTTATCAATCTAATCGGGATAACGGATGAAAGCATTATCATAAAGACACCTGCTAATACATTCATAACCAATACATTTTTATATATCACCATAGTTAATATTCTTTGAGACTCATATACTGCTTCAAAAAAATATTTTGCAAGAAGTGCCACCACAGGAATTACTAAAATAATTGCGATTAACATTTTCCATATATTTTCAATTAAAATAATTGAAATTATATCTTTCTGATTCCATCCATTCGCATACAAAATACCATACTCATATTTTCGTGTGAGAATATTCATACTTTGATAACAAGTCAATGATACACATGCTGATATTGCCACAATAAAAAACAATTCCAATAAATATCTGCGTATATCCTTGGTTGATGACTCAACGCTGCTCATAACGGCTGCCAGATTCTTAACAGAGATACTTATATTCTCGCGGTCTGCTAACATATTCAATCTATTCTTTGCATCATCAAATGTATAATCATGGTTTACACAAAAATAAAGGTTCCAATATCCCGCTTCTGTTTCATTTACTTCTATAACCCCATAATCTAAAGAAGTAGTTGTATGAATTGAATATTTATTCACATCCGTTATGTCCATAACAGGAATAACCTGGTTTCTTTTTATATAACCTGCAATGATCCCCTGTTTGTCGCATCCATTTAGTTCTATTACATCACCTATGTGCAATATTTTTTTATATTGGAATCCGGCATAAACCGCTTCATATCCCCTGCGCAATGCATCATCTATTGTAATATAGCCCGCTTCCAGATTTATACTCAGCATTGAAAACATATCTTTACTAACATTCCAAGTCTCAACATATGAATCCGAATTATACAATTCATCTTTCTCTTCCTTGTTATTTGCCTGTTTCTCTGCTACAGTTCTCCAGCTATCTCCATTTTCAATTTTATTCTCCATTGTCCCAAGCATTTTTATATATTTTTGTGTTTTCATATATTCAATAAATTTCAAACACTTTTCATAATCTTCTTCATTTTCTATCTGTACCATCCCAATGTTTTTAATGTCTTCTTTATATGCTTTCTGCGTTTCATTATAAAAATTACCACTCGTATGCATAATTAGAATTACAACAGACAGTACCAATAATGTGACGGTATTCAGCAAAATTCCTTCCCATATCTTAGAACTATGCAGGCACATATTATCAACTGCAAATTTTAGTCTATATCGAAATTTCATCCATCTAACCCCCTGTCCATTTTATTCTCTTACTAATTGTCCATAATTTTTCCTGTTTATGAAAAAAGCCACTGATAGCATACAAATAAATACCGTTATAATAAAACCTAATAATAATACGAGCCAAATCCAATGCATTATATACGAGATATTCTTAAATCCACCAAAATAACGTATATATATGAATGAGATCACGGTTGCAAGCCCCAAACCAATTCCAGCCATCAGACATATCTCTTTGAATGACATTGACAGAATTTTCCAACTGCTCATACCATAAATCCGCATGATCAAATAATCTTTTCTACGCCGTAAAATCCAGATTTTTGATAGCATAATACAATTCATAATTCCAAACAAAATCATTACAGCAACAATCAATGTCTTTATATTATATAAGTACTTCCACTTATTTCCCGATATATCAGACTGCTCTCTATCCATAGCTTTTCTTATAGAAAATCCCGGCTCACCCAAATACAGACTATCACTCTCATTTTCCTCTTTTTGAAATAAATCCGGTGATTCAATTGGCTCATTAGCTCCCATTACAATTTGAATCTCATCTTTATTTAACATTTCATTTAATTTATTCTGAAATATACTTGATTCTTCATAAAACTGTCGTCCTCCCAAAACAAGTATCTCACAGTCATCTTCTGCCTGATACTTTTCAAATACACCACATACCTCTATATATCTATCGCCTATCCACATATATAATTTGTTGTTTTTCTGAATCGTTTCTGCCATCAGATCTTTGCTGATTACAACAGCAGGATTTTCCCCATTTGTCCATGCATATTCCCCACTTTCAAGTGTCTGAAACCATACATCTTTATACGAAAAAACCACATTTATATCTCGCGAATCTCCATTTTCACCAGAGGATAAGCTAATATCTGTAATATAGGTTGTATCCATCTGATCAGATAATATATTAACCATACTATCTGTATCATCCTTACATAACTGCAAACATTCTGCTTCCTGTTCAATATCTACTTCAAAATAACCGTCTTCTGCAACTTTCTCCCAGTCTACATAATTTGCCTCATATGAGTGTATGGAATGTATGTATAAATTTTCTGAATATTGATACGATGTTTTTTGATTACTGTATTGCCACAGCCAATTTGAAACTGTGGCATATGCAGTACATAGAAGAATAAACACAAATGTAAATCCTATAATGAATAAAATTGAAATCTCTTTATCTCTGATACGCAATATCTTTCCCCCTCTAACTCTGATCAACTTTCCGCTAACCAAGATTCGTCCGCGGTTACGAATCTTGTTGTTAGCAGAATTCGACTTTAATTACCATAAAGTGTAAATTCCTTTTTCTTATTTCCATCCGCAATGAATTTTACAGTAGCATATGTATTATCAGTGCTAATTTTTTCACTCTTACTGGCACTTCTATGTCCTCCATATACTTTAGCGATACACTGACCATTTTTATTGCCAAACATTTTCACTCCATTAAATGGTCCACTAGAAATAGTCTCATCACTATCTCGTCCAGATAATGTAGCATAACAACTTATTTTGTCACGCGTTACTCTGTATAAATAGCTGGCATTTCCCCTTACAGTAATTCCTGCATGGACCGCAGACTGCGTCGGCAGATTACCCACGTATCTACTTTGTGCAAATGAAACTGTACTAAACATCATACAGGCGCAACAGCCTAAGATAAATATGTAACGTTTTGTCTTTAATAATCGTTTTGTCATAAACATTATAATCTCCTTTTCTAAATATTATCTGCAGATATAGAAAATATAACATAAATATACAAACTTTGTGGTTATTCGACAAAACTAGAACATAAACAACAAAACTAGATGTAAAAAAACAAATTTCGACGTTTTTTACGCCCGCTTCAGGCTTCCAACCCGAAGATCGAATTCATCCAGTGCTTCCTGCTCCGGATTCTCACATTTCAAATGAACCAGATCGATCAGTCTGGTGTGAGGCTCATATTCGTATTTGTAATCAATATCTGCCGGATCAAGCCCCAGTCTGAGCCACAGATGATTCATATGCGCTTTCGCCACGGAATTCTCATACAACACCTTGATCGGCGTCATCAGACTATAGCTGTACGCTGTCTTTGCATCCAGATAGACGGGCATGCTGCACACGATATTCCGGGAGCTGTTTCCAATCAGGATATTATAGATTCCTTCCTCTGCCACCCACTGATGCAGGTCACTGTCAAATGAAGCAAAGTCCTCTTTTTTCAGAGTAAAGCTGACCTTCTCCTGGTCGCCATATGCCAGCCGGATCTTCTTAAACGCTTTCAATTCCTTTACAGGCTTTGAGATGGATGCATACGGATCACTGATATAGAGCTGAACAACTTCCATACCTTCAGAGAATTCTTCCGGTCCCTGATTGATCACATCCACAGCGATCTTGATCGAATCCGTAAATACCGGCATTTTCTTATTATCTACTTTGCCATCCGGGTAAATGATCTCTACCGGAGACTGCTCTCCGATTGCACGCTCATTGCTGATCTCAAAATGACTGTAGGATAATCCATGTCCAAATGGATACAACGGCTCTACCATCTTCTTATCATAATATCTGTATCCGACGTAGATGCCTTCTCCATAATTGACCTGATATCCGTCACCCGGGAAATTCAGATACGTCGGTGTATCCTGATATTTCTTTGGGAATGTCAGCGGCAGCTTTCCGGATGGATTCACTCTGCCGGTTAAGATATCTGCCATTGCATGTCCACCTTCCATACCCGGTAAGAACATACAGAAGATGCCATCTAACTCATGCTCCCAAAGTGCCAGATCAACCGGTCCGCTTACATTTAAGATAAGTCCCAGCTTCACAAGTGGATTTTCCCGTTTCAGATCTAACATCTGATTCAAAATCTGTGCATCCTCGGCGGACAGCTTCATATCCTTCCGGTCATTTCCTTCCATGCCCGGTATTCTGGCAACGCAGATATAGGTGGAAATGCCTGCGCGCTTCCCTACTGCCGGTATTCCGATACTCACCTCGACACCATTCTGGATCAGCCCCTCGTAGATGCTGCTGTCCTTATCTGTCGTAATACCTGCACTTCCGGTACCACAGTCATATAAACGGATAGCTCCGCTTCCGCAAAGAACGACACCCGATAAAAGATCATCTTCCACAGCTGTCTCAAATACCGAATCACTTCCTGCCTTGCTCTTTGCCTGAATCGGAAAGATGTCATTCTCATTTTTCAACATAACAATGCCCTCACAAGCCGTCTTATAGGCTGCCTGCTTCGACATATCCATGATATACTGCGCTGACATATCATAGCACTCCGGTGCAGCGTAAGTCTCTGCCAGTTCCAGTATTCTCGCCACATTCTGATCCAGTTCTTCTTCGGTCAGTTCCCCATTTGCAACTGCTTCCATGACTACTGTAGGATCAGCTGTAACTCCCGGCATATTCAGGTCATTTCCTGCTTTTAATGCTGCGATCGGATCGTAGACTGCGCCCCAATCTGACACAACCATTCCGTCA
>ERZ779981.1163-NODE-1163-length-10308-cov-1.75802_pt1 | contig 10308 bp, 9 predicted proteins | sample MGYA00511182_ERZ779981 | MGnify/ENA primary metagenome ERZ779981 (study PRJEB29588, sample SAMEA2149539) | human gut metagenome | biome: human gut; feature: human-associated habitat; material: faeces | place: Denmark | collected 2008/2010 ... | reverse complement strand
TTGCCGCCATTGCAACCGTACCTGTAAGCATTCCGACAATCGCACCGACTCTTGTTTTTTTGTACTTGTAGATGAAACCTGCCGGCAGAATAAACGAGCAGCCGATGAGAAAGTTTGCAAGCTCCCCTACTCCGCCTGTACTTGTGCCTTTAATAAGAAACTTAACGAGAATTTTTACAAATTCAATTACTGCACCGGCAATCGGACCCATGCTGAATGTTCCGACAAGAACGGGAACTTCGGAAAAATCGAACTCATAGAATGAAGGTGCGATGAATCCGAGAGGAAATTCAAAGAACATAAGAACTGCCGAAAGTGCCGCAAGCATTGCGGTTACGGCAAGCTTTGTTGTCTTTGCCGTGTTGTCTGAATTAATTGTTTTTGTTTTTGCTTTTGATTTTGTCATTACGACCACTCCTGAAAAATTATTTCGAGTTGTCGGGAAAAGAAAAATCCCGCTACAAATGTAACGGGATTGCGTACCAAAATAAAACAGACGAACCGCCTGTTCTGCCGCATCTTCTCGTATCCGGACTATAACCGTCGGTGTCTGAATTTCACAGACTCGGCAGGCTTTCACCTGTTCGTGGACTTTTACCACCGGTGGAGAATTTCACTCCGCCCCGAAGACAACTGTTGATTATATTATATGCCGATTTTCGGATTTGTCAATATCTCTTCAGGGTTTTGAGATATTTTTTCGTTTCATCGTCAATTCTGAAACTTTCAACGCATTTCCGAATCATTTTATTAAAGGTTGCGTTATCAAGCGAATTTGACTTTATGTACCGCATAGTCTGTTCTCTGCACTTTGCAAGTGCTGTTGCAACAAGCCATGCCCTTGCCATGCTCACATAATAATGCGGATTTTTCGCATTGTCACAACATTCAAGCACCGTGTCTATGTACTCATCTTCAAGATAATAGTCAAGCATCAGCACAAGACCTGCACGAATTATCCACGGATTGTCGCTTTTGGTGTATTCACAAACATGAGGGAAAAATTCTGATTTATACTTTTTCGTCTGCTTTAAATTTGCACAAAAGCCGTCGCAAACCGCCCAGCTGTCTATACGCTGTACAAAATCATCGCAGTACATCAAAAATTCTTCATAGCTTTCGGTTTTGAGCAAACCGATTACAATACCTCGCATTGTTTTTTCTTCATAAGAATTATCGGTTGTCTGCTCCAAAAAACTGCGTCCGTTGCCCTTAGAAATTTCCTTGCCGAGCTTTCGCATAACAGGCATTCTTACTCCGATAAAAAAGTCCTTGTCATTGTCGGGAATCAATGAGGAATGAAAGCTTCTGTACTTTTCATCGGCATATGAACGAAGCTCCTCTACAAAATCATCATAGTCATTTTTAGTCCAATTATCTCTTATAAGCTCCATAATACACCGTTATTTTTGCTTATTCTTTCTTTTGCTGTCATAAATTTCACACGGTGAGTTCAGGTCAAGATATGCAATATCGTGGTGTGGCACTCTGTCCTCAACCGGCGGAAGCTGCATATAATCACCGAAAACCATTCTGAGATACTCGTCATAGCCCGACATACACGGCATTTTTATGCCCTCAAATGTGACATAATCAACGCCCGAATAAATGTGTTTCGGATACTCAATTTTCATCCAATGAGGGCCTGAACAAAGCTCCGTTACACACTTGTTTTTATCAAGCCTGTACTTAATCATATGCTTTTCGGCAGTTCTCCAAATCTTTTCTCGGAGCTTTTTCCCTCTGAAAATTGAAAGCAAAGCCTTACTGCCTGCCCCCACAATTCCGCCGTGCTTTTCGGGAACAACCTGAGCCAAAAACAGCGAATAAAGCATTGTCCACACATACTGCATTTTGCGTGCAAAACGGCTGTCGGGACAAACATCAAGCGGAAAGACATCAAGCACAAGTCCGTGCGGAATATCAACCTCGGTCTGATTTGTCTTGACCATAGTGTAATTTGTGTCGGTTACGGTCATAAAAATATTGCCCGTGAACATATCTCTGTCGGTTTTGAGAAGTCGGAATCTTCCGTCTGCGCCCTGTTCATGCCAAAGCTTGTACAGCTTTTCGTAGTCCTCTCGTGGCAGCATAACATCAACATCATCATCCCACGGAACGAATCCGCCGTTTCTGAGCGCACCGATTAACGCACCGCCGATGAGATAGAATGTGAGATTGTTCTTTTCGCAAAAGTCCCTGAAATACACGAGCATATCAAGCTGTTTAAGCTGTAACTCACGCAAAAGTTCGGGGGTAAGTTCTACTTTTTCAGTCATAAGTATCTCCGTAAATATCAAATACGGGCGGAGATTATCCGCCCAAAAAATTATTTGTATGAATGACCGGGAAGTGTGTTTTCCCTGATTTTTCTTTTTACCTTTTCAATGTGTTCTTTCGCACCGCTGTTTTTGATTTTCTTCCGCCATGACGGAATCTGAATCAACCCAACAATCGTACCTATTCCGTAGGCAACATGGAGCAACGGGAAAATGAACGGCAAAAACACAAACTGAGGCTGAACATTTTTCATTGTGCAACATCCGACAGCGTTTACAATATCAAACATTCCGTAAATTATCAAAAGAATGTACAAAAAAAGCGGAAGTCCGAGAAATGCAAGCACGGAACAGCCGAGAAGTGCCATTACAAAAAGAAACGGTGCAAAGTGAAAGTATGAAAGACAACCGGGACATTCCGAGAGTGTAAGTCCTATCCACCGTCCGTTTGAATACTTCTGTCTTATCATTCCGTGAAGGTCGTTTCGTGAATGCTGATACGAAATAATATCGGGGCAACAGCACATCTTGTAGCCCGCCATTCTAATGCGGTAGTGAAATTCATTATCCTCGGTTCTGCCGAGATTTTCGTTAAATCCGCCGACCTTGGCAATAACCTCTCTGCGGTAAGCCGCATGAAAAAGGCTGTCAAGATATTCCTTTTGCGCAAGCGGCCGTCTGTACGAAGCAACCGAACTGCCGAACAGAGAATCCTCAGCCGCAAGCAAGGTAAGCTTCCAGCTTGAAACATTTGAAGTGATATTCGGTCTGCCGCCGCCTACAACATTTTCGCCCTGCTTTATGTTATAAACATTTCGTGAAACAAAGTTTCTCGGAATTCTTGCGTGAGCGTCAACTCTTATGATAACATCGCCCTTTGCGGTCATCAGAGCAGCATTCCATGAGGTTGCCTGATTACGCTTTACGCATTGAACAACGGACACATTCCAAAAGCCGTAGTCGGTGTCACGGAACTTTTCCATTTTTTCTTTAGTATCATCGGTTGACATACTGTCAACAAATACCACCTCAATTTTATCATGCGGATAGTCCTGAAGTGCAATATCCCTGAAAAGTCCGCTCAAAGCATTCGATTCGTTATAGGCTATCATACAAAGTGAAACTAACATATAATATCTCTGCTCCCTTCAAGCTCGAACAACCATTTTGCAGACATTGCAGAGGTTGTCAGAAAATAAGGTACGGCATAAAATGCCGGAACAACAAAAAAGCACAAAGCCGCCCAACCGATAAAACCGATAAACAGCTTTATTGTGGAGATGAAGTTCTTTATTGAAAAAGCCATCATTCTCGGAAGATAAATTCCGAGCGGCAGATGTTCGTTAAAACCGTAAGCCAAAAATGTATAATGAACAAAAATAATGTAACACACCACAACAACCGCAGTGCTGACGATAAACGCAAAAACAAGCAATACAGCCACAACCGCCGTGAGTGAGGGTGAATTGTCAATTATTTTATCCGAAACCGCACTAAGATAATTGAACACATTGAGCAGACCGCTTATGATAAAAAACAAGCCGACTGAAATTACATCAAGAATCACAGACTTAAAAAATAATTTCGGCTTTTTATAATAGTAAAAAACATCAAGAGGACTGCACTCTCTGCCCCTGACTACATTACACACACTTCTGTAAACTCCGTTTATGAGCGGCAGACACACAACAACAAAAGCAAAAAATACAAGCCCGAAAATCATTGTAAGCATCTGCTGAGTCTGATTCGGATTTTTTACATCATAAAGTCCTGCCACAGACATTGCAAGGCTGAACGCAAACAGCCCAGTCAAAAATGCAAGCACAGCGACCATTATCTCTGAGATAATCACCGACCGGTTTCCCTCAAGAACCTTTTTTGCCTGTTTTCTAACAGTTTTTTCCGTATTCATTAGCATTCCCTTTTCATCTGAATTTGTTCATAACGAAACGCATTATTCTCCGTCAGTAAACATTCTGTACATTGCCTCAAGGCAAATCTGAGCGTGTTTAAAGAAGTTCTCCTTATCCATACTTTCGTCTGCATTGTGCATACGAACATCGTCATTTTTGAATGCAGGACCGAATGCAACACCGTGACCTCCGAGCATTCTTGCGTATGTTCCGCCGCCTGTTGAATAAAGCTCAGCCTTTTCACCTGTTACGCTTTCATAAGCATCAGAGAGAAGCCTTACAAGCTTGCTGTCCTTATCGGCATAAAGCGGTTCTTCGTGATTGAGAACAGTAACCTTGAGGTCGCTGATTTTTGCAACCTTTTTGAACTGTTTGAGAGCTCTGTTTCCGCTCACGGTAACGGGATAACGGATATCAAACACAGCCTTTGCGGTCTGTCCCTCAATATTCACGCTGCTGAGGTTTACGGTGAGCGAGCCCGAAACAGCGTCGCTCATTTTAAGACCGAGTGATCTGCCGTTTGTTTCCTTGTTGATTGCGTAGTCAATAAATGAACAGATTGAACCTGTTTCCTTTGTTGTGTAAACATTTGAGATAAGGTCAACAAGTGCCGCTGCGGCATTGTAGCCCTTGTCCGGTTCACACGCATGAGCCGCTTTGCCACGGCTGATTATCATAAGACCGTCAATAGTGTAATTAAATTCAAAATCACCGTCACTTGCGTCTGCAAGGCGCATGAGAGTCTGCTCGTCATAGTCTGATGAATCAAGCATTACATACGCTCTGTCGGGAACTGCATTAACTGCTCTGCCTGCATGGAACTGGCTGAGTGTTGTTGCATTATTTAAAAGTGTGCTGACTTCAAGCTGAAGAATACCCTTTTCGGCAAAGCAAATGCCGTAGTCGCTGTCGGGAGTGAACGCCATGTCGGGAAGTGGATTTTTCTTGAAATAATTTTCCATATCCTCCATACCCGTTTCTTCACCCGTGCCGTAAATAGCACGCAGAGTGTTCACGCCCTTTACGCCGCTGTCCTTGATTGCTTTCAAACAATAGAGAGTAACAAGAGCCGCACCCTTGTCGTCTGCAATTCCTCTGCCGTAAAGTCTGCCGTCCTTTTCGGTAAGCGCATACGGCGGAACGCTCCAGCTGTTTCCCGCAGGAACAACATCAAGGTGAGTAAGCACACCGCAAAGCTTTCCGCTGTCGCCAAGGGTTATATGACCGCTCTTGTCGGTTGTTCTCTCCCCTGTCAGTCCGAAATCTTCTGCTCTTTTAAGAATAAAATTCAAGGCATTATCGCACTCGTCATTCTTTTCGCCGTCAACCGATTCAAAAGAAAGAAGTGTGTTAAGATCCTTTAAAAGTTCGTCTTTGAAGTCAAGTATTTTGTTTCCAAACATAATAAATACCTCCGTACTTAAATGCTGATTATATCTTTATCAGTTCTTATTTTTTCTTTTTTTAACTGTTTTAACGGTCACAATAACCGCACAATAGATTAAAAATGCTCCGAATGCGCAAAGGCTGATTTTGACACCTGTTGAAAATCCGGGTGTTTCATAGGTGAACACAATGTCACACTTTTCGCCCTTTGGAATCTTAACAGCCATAAAGCCGTAGTCAACCTTTTCAACATCTGCCGCCTTGCCGTTTACAGTTGCGGTAAAACCATCGCTGTAAGGAACGCTGAAAAACAACAGGTTATCGTCGCCCTTTTTATTATTGTAAACAGCCTTAAAGCCGTTATCTGTATATTCAAATGAAGTACAACTGTTCAAGGCTCTGAGATTACAAACCTTTTTGTAATCTGAATTACTGTAATCAAACTTTTCCGTAATGCTGTCGTAATCCTCCGGATGTTTGCCGTACAAAAGCTTGTACTTTTCATCGCTGTAGCCCGTAATATCGGAATACTTCTTCATAAGGTCACGGGGAAGAACCATTGCGTAGAGCAAAGCCTCGGACTTGTGTGCGTTCGTCACAAGGTCAAATTCTTCTTCGGCAATGAACTTATCAAAGGTGTATCCCATAGGAATGTAGTATTCGTTGCGGTAAATATCAAAACGGTTCTGCGTTCTGAGATATTTCCAACCCGGCATTCTTGTGTTGCCGTTTTCGTCAACGAATGAATTCAGACTTCCCGATTTTCCGTCGCCACGGTAATCAAAAAGATACTTACAACTCAGAAACGGGCGAAGTCCGTATACATCAAGGTCAGGTCTTGACGCAACATCCCTTGTAATTCCGAGTGCATCGTAAAACTGCATTATAGATGTTGAAACAGAACTCTGAAAGCAGTTAATGCTCTGAATCTGCCAGAACATTGCCGTGTTGTCAACACATTCGTAAAAATCACTGCGAACATTGTCAATATCGGCAATTGTGATACCGTCACGCCTGTTTATGATATCTTCTTTGATGGCATTTGTACTGCTGCTTGAGAAATAGCCTGTGGCGATTATAAAATATGAGGTGAAAAGCGAAATGCTCAGGATACCAACAGTGAGCATAACCGTAAATCTCTTTTTGTTTCGTCTGAACTTTTTGATGATGAGAACGAACGCAAGCAGACTTAACAAAGCCATAAGAACATAGAGCCAATAGCGTTCAAATGTTGCCTGAGTGCCGATAACCGTATTTTGAATATCGCCGCTCTCCTCATCCGTATAGCTCACAGGCATAAGACCTATCAACAGAGTTGCGCCTACCGTAATTCCCGCCGACCAACGAATCGCCCTGTTCCAATCGGTTTTTCTGTTTTCAAACGCCTTGATTGTTGCAAGAACAAGCATAAGCACGCCCATATAGAACCATCTTGCGTAGTAAATTGAGCTGTTCATAAGCTGGAACATACTGTTCAAAACAGGCACACACGCAAACACAGCAAGCACGGCAAGAAGCTTTTTGAGCCAGCTTTTTCGGCAAACCTGAAAATATGCGATAACTCCCGTCATTCCGACAAGCGGCAACCATGCCGCAACAGATGCCCATCTGCAATTTGAGCCGGGTGTGAACACAGGGAACGCAGGCATATCTGCGGGGAAAAACAGGCTTAAAATTATCAGCCAGTATTTTTGCGGTTGACTGTAGACAAGCGAATCCCAGCCGTTCGGAAGCTCGGCAAGCCTTGGGTTTCCCATTAATCCGAGCACTGACGGCAGCAGTATGAATGCCGTTGCAAGGAATCCTATGATAACCTCAAGCGCAAGCAAGAGAAAATTTTTAACTTTAAATTTGTAGGTTTTGGTAAGCGTAATCATAAGAAAGTAGATGATTACGAACAGAACCTGTCCCACAAAGAAGTAGTAGTTCACAACACAGGCGGAGAATACCGCAAGTGTGAACACTATTCTTTTTCCGTCATAGATGAATGCGTCAAGTGCCGCAAGCAACAGCGGAAACATTATCATCGGTTCATGAAAATGGAAAAAGAACACATTGTAGATTGAAAATCCCGAAAATGCATACAGCAATCCGCCTACAAGAGCGAAATTCCTGTCAGCCACATATCTTTTCAAATAGAGATATGCGGAAAGTGACGCACAGCCGAATTTTAAAATCAGCAACGGTCCGATAAGATACGGTACAGCCTCACTCGGGAACGGAATTGTCAGCCAAAAGAACGGACTGCCAAGAAGATAAAAGCTGAAGCTTGAGAGCATATCCGTTCCGAGGTCAACATTGTGCATCCAACCCGTATCACCGTTTCTTACGGCGTCATGCACAAGCTGATAAAACGGAATTTCCTGAACATTGAAATCACCGTAATAATAGAAAACACCGCTCCCCATTATGATAAACGGTAGAAAAAGTGCTGTTGCAGTTATAATTGATATAAGAAACACACGCAAACCGAATAGTTTTTGTGTTGGATATTTTTGCAAAATTCTGCTCGGCATAAAACCCTCCACGGAGCAAAAAGTCTGAAAAAATCTTTTTTTCGATAATTTCTTTACTTTTAAATTATGAATAGTATAATCAGTAATATAAATGTCCTTCACCGTCATTTATTCAAAAGACACCTACATATTCATTCGGAGCAACGCTCTGCTTTGCTTGCAGAGAACAGAAGACACTCGCATTTAGATTACATTATAACATAAAGCGATACAAATTGCACTAATTTTTAGCAAAAAACAGGAGAAACTACCTATGAATATTTCACATTTTTACGCAATGCTTTCAAGAATGAGGTACATCAACCGTTGGGGACTTATGAACAACACACGCTGTGAAAACCTCAGTGAACACAGTCTTGATGTTGCAATGATTGCACATTGCCTTGTTTTGATTCACAACAAGCGTTTCGTAATCTCAATGCCGAAAGAGCCGCATTGCTCGCACTTTTTCACGATGCAACCGAAATCATAACAGGCGATATGCCGACTCCCGTAAAATACTTCAACCCCGAAATCAAAAATGCCTACAAGGAGATTGAAACAACGGCAGGCAACAGGCTTGTGTCGATGCTTCCGGATGATTTTAAGGACGATATGGATAAAATCATCAAAATGAACGGTGCAGGTGACGATGAACTTAAAAAATATGTAAAAGCGGCGGACAAGTTTTCCGCACTCATAAAATGTATTGAAGAAATAAAAATGGGCAACAGCGAGTTTTCAAAGGCAAAAGAGGCAACCGAAAAATCAATTCACAACATGAATATGCCCGAAAACGAGGTGTTTGAAAAAGAGTTCCTTCCGTCCTTCTATTTGTCACTTGATGAACAGGATTGACAGTTACCGACAAAAAAATCAATATTTTCAGTCAGATTTTTCGCTAAAACTTTACGAAAAGGCAGATTTTAATTCTAATTTAGCATTAAAAGAAATTCTCATATGGTATAATAAACTATACTTGTGTATTGTGTGCTTTTTACCCGATTGGAGGAGTAATATGCCAAATTACGAAAAAAACAGTCAGAAAAGCAATTTTATTGACATAAGCTCAAATAAGCAGGTCAAAAAATTATACAACAAAAAAGGCAGACTCAAAAGAATCCTTTGTCTTGTGTTTTCAATAATCTTCCTGTTGGGCGGCGGCGGAATGCTCTACTACTATTCATTTCTTGACACTCTCAACTTCAAAGAGCTTGATGACACAAACAACAACACAGCAGCAACCAACTCATCGGTTGCACCGCTTGAGAGTGACGCAACAAACCTTTCGCTTTCAGAGGGTGAACTTCTGCAGAACTCCAAGGAGCTTAATGTTATGCTTTTTGGCGAAGACAATTCAAAAGGCGATAAACACGGCAGAAGTGATACAATGATCATGATGACCATTGATAACAATCACAAAAAGCTTAAACTGACATCATTCCAGCGTGACACATATGTTTATATCCCCGGTTACGGATATGACAAGCTCAACGCATCTTATAACTACGGCGGAGCAAAGCTTTCAATTCAGACAATTGAGGCAAACTTCGGCATCAAGGTTGACCGTTATGCGGTTGTTGACTTTGACAGCTTTAAGAAGATTATCGACACCCTCGGCGGTATTGATATGGAAGTTACTCAGGACGAAATTGACTACATCAACTATCAGATGTACAAGAACAATCAGGCTGACACAAGAACAACTATCACAGACGCACCCGGTACTGTTCATCTCAACGGTCAGGAGGCTCTTTGGTATGCTCGAAACAGAGGTCTTAAAAAGGGCGAGGACGGCAACGAAATCGGTCTTGACGGTGACGACTGGGACAGAACCTCAAGACAGAGAAAGCTTCTTGAAACTTTGTTCACAAGTATGAAAAGTGCAGACCTCGGTCAGATTGTTTCAATTGTAAGCTCTGTCGGTCCCCTTGTAACAACAAACCTCAAGAAGGACGAAATCACAGCACTTGTTTCTCACGCTCTCACATATCTTTCCTATGATGTAGAACAGTATTATGTTCCTGAAGAAGGTCTTTGGTACTATGATGATAAAACCGAAACATGGAACGGTGCAATCACATCAACAATCAAAATTTCAGACCTTGAAGAACAGAGAAAGAAGTTTGCAAGCTTCGTTTTTGAGGAATTGTTCACAGGCGGCACTTCTTCAAAAGAAACAACCTCCGCATCAAATTGAATATTGAACAAAATGCAGACAGCCAATTATCGGCT
>ERZ779981.1159-NODE-1159-length-10341-cov-11.6674_pt1 | contig 10341 bp, 6 predicted proteins | sample MGYA00511182_ERZ779981 | MGnify/ENA primary metagenome ERZ779981 (study PRJEB29588, sample SAMEA2149539) | human gut metagenome | biome: human gut; feature: human-associated habitat; material: faeces | place: Denmark | collected 2008/2010 ... | reverse complement strand
ACTGGTTCTAAGGAAAGTTAGTACTGGTTCTAAGGAAAGTTAGTACTGGTTCTAGAGAAAGTTAGTACTGGTTCTAGGAAATATTTCCATTGGTTCTAAAATCAAGTAATTACTAGTCAAAAACGGTACTTATTCGGGACTTTACAGCAGATTTCAGGCAAGAAGCCCCATTCGGCACTTTTGCCTCACAAAAGTCGTACCTTCTCCATCGGGTGTTTCCTATCCTACCCGGCAACGCGTATGGGCTTCTACGCCCCCGAAGTATTGTGTGTTAAATAAAAATACTACTATTTCCCTTTTGCTCCCAGCCTTCCCCGGCATCTTCATCCCGATGTCCTCTTCCTCTCTTCCGTGTTCGGCCTGCCACCGGGCGCACCCGGATGCCAGGTGTCAGCAGAAGGTCTTCGGACGGCAGGCAAGGATGCCTTTTCAAGTAGCCATATACTACTTTGCCAATGAGCATTATGCTACTTTGCCATCGAGCATTATGCTACTTTGCCCTTGAGCATAATGCTACTTTGCCCTTGAGTATTATGCTACTTTGCCATCGAATATATATTCCTGTGTTCCCCTGATCTTGTCAACCGGTTTTCCACCTCATAAACAGAAGCAATAGACACCTTTCAAGACGCCGTCCTAAAGAAGTAGACAATTATGAAAAAATCGTACTGATTCCCTTGACAGCCGACACCCAAATGGGAATGCCCTCGTCAATACCCGGATAGGGGCGTGGAATGTAGTTATGAAGGAAAACAGAAAAAGAGGTCAATACGCATTTTTTGCGTGTTGATGGAGTGCAACTATCCATTGTCTTTTAGGATGTGATTGACTATCATACAAAAAGGGTCGTACCATTACTCAATACAGAGCTTGATACGACCCTTTCTTTAGTCTTTGAGGATACGCAAATTATCAGTTCGTCATTTTCAAGAAATGATTTTGCCCCGGATATCTTTTGGCTGTCAGTGTAGGAGCTGCCATCTTATGGAAGAATGGGCCTTCTACAAAGCCCGTGTTGTCGGCCGGATAAATAAAAGAACGATGATTTTGCCATAAGATATAAATTATCCATTAACTTTGCTTCATCACTTCTAAGGCAGACTTGCCTCAGACACACTCTGTGAAACACTACCGAGCCATCAACACGGTATGTGGTTTTCATTGCAATATTCAATTATATCCTCTGATGAGGTAAAACCCTTGTCGCAGAATCTTTGTAAACCACCTTTTACATCTTCCAGGACCTCAGTTTGCGCATTGAGCACCTTGGTAGCTTTGACAATAAAACTCTTGAAATCATTGTTTATTCTGCATAATTTATCTATCGTATAATAATCCAACTCATTTTTTCTTGCGGAGAACAGCTCTTTAGTATCATCACTATATGGGGACAGCTTTATCACACCGATACCGAATGAACGATTCAAGCGCTCCATCTCTTCCATCACATCTTCACTAATTTCAAACGCTACCAGATAACCATAATTTGCCCAACTACTATTAGACAAAGCCTGAAAGAAATATTCTTTCAATTGATGGTCATTCTCAATGACTCGTTTCAGTTCATAAGAATACAAGGATATATATTCTTTAGTTTCTGCCGCTTTCAATAATGAACGGGTAGCCGATTCTTGAAATTCATTAAACTCCACTCCTATCATATCTGGATGAACCCATTTTTGAGCCTGATCCACTCGATTTGAGCTTTCATGGAAAATAGTCTTCGAAAGAATATTTTTGCTTAATAAATAATTTGCCAACAACCGGTGTAAACTTCGTTCTTTATACATTTCGACCTTAGGCTTGACATTTACAACCTTGGGAGGGGTAGCACCTTGTATCAGTTGTTCCAGTTCGTCCGCATATTTCGAGATATTACAGCAAGTACCGATAGATCCAGTCGAATTTTGAAGTTCTTGCGACATAGAACGTCTTTGTATCACTACATCTCTCCATCTGACTTTCCTGCGGTGAGGCAACTCCATACCTTTCGCATAATAATAGTCTCCTTCAATCTCAGCAACACGATAGCCTCCTTCTCCATCAGGCGCAAGAACAATATCTCCTATTTTCAACCCATAGCAAGCCGTCCACAGAAAACCGACTGCCATTCGTGCCGTACCTTTGGATTTCTCGGGATAAACCATCAAATACGAATCTATCAACTTCTGTCTCCAAGCATTTTCATCCGTATGTGGCATATTCGACAAGTCCACATCTAGAAAGTTCACTCCGATGTAATTGTTTTCAAGACAATCCTTTATGAACCTTCCGCCTTCACCCAACATAATTCGATTATATTGTTTCATAATTTCTTCTTTAAATGGTTATATCTTCTATCATCAAATCTACATTCTACAACTGCCCCATATTGGATCATTTAGTAATGTTTCACAAAATATATCTGTGCAAGTTTTCTCAAATATCCGACCTCTTTCTGACAGAAGTTCATATCTTCTATTCCTGCAGGTGCATATATCTTACTGATACGCTTGCAGTTACGTGGATCGTTCTTAAAAGTTCGGGACTTGCTCCCGGTATCCTTACCTTCTTCATATAGATGCCGACTAAGGCTCTTATTCCGCTCCCGAAGGTATCACCTTGCATCGGTAAGCGGCACAGCCCTCCACGAGACAGTCGCTTTTAATTACAAAAATAAACATAATAATCGAGAAAGAGGAAAAGAGCATAAGGAAAAATACAGGGAAAATAAGGAATGGAGACACAGAGAAAGACAATATATTGAAAGATGGCAAATTTAGGTCTATCCATATACAGTTTATCTCGATACAGCCCCAAAAGTGTGTCTGATAAATCGAAAAAGTATGTAAGACTTTAAAATGACTACTCCCACAAGTTGTAGACTGTAACTATCATACAAAAAGGGTCGTATCATTACTCAATACAGAGCTTGATACGACCCTTTCTTTAGTCTTTCAGGATGCGCAAATTATCAGTTCATCATTTTCAGAAATAAGCTTTGCCCCCGGAAATCTTTTGGCTATCAGTGTATGAGCTGCCATCTTATAGAAGAACGGCCCTTCAGCAAAGCCCGTGTTGTCGGCCGGATAAATAAAAAACAATGATTTTGCCATAAGATATAAATTATCCATTAACTTTGGACAGACTTGCTTCAAACACACTCAGTGAAACACTACCGCGTTCCCCGACCAATGAGTTTTTAAGATATAAAAATTAACCCCTGACACAGTTTATCTGACACAATCTCGGATGCATAATGACTAATGTATCTATAATATCTTATCTTTTTTAGGGACAATAGACTCAGATAATATTTTTTCTGTAAACACCTTACTACGTAATTTCGCACGTTTCAACAAATCCGAAAATTTAATAACTTCAGTATATAATACTCCTTGCTCTCTACCAAATAGTCTTGGTAATGCCTTGTATGGACGAACAATATATCCTAAAGATTGTGATTGTTGAAAATCACCATCAGAATCTAAAATCGAGTATATATCTGCATTTTCGCCTATCAAATAGCCATAGAAGGAATTGAACTTATATCGTTCATCAGATAAATGGTGTATAATTGATGCGTATTGATGAATTTGATGAAGATGTTTGGATACATCTACTCCTGGTGCCTTAAATTCTATAATGATACATTTACCTTCTGATGGGAATAACAATACATCAGGACGTCTAATCCCAACATTACCTGTAGCACGTTTTTTATATTCTAATTCTTTAGAAGTTAGATTTTGTTTAAATAGCGGTTGTCCATTTATTTTAATATCGTCCAATTTACTTTCTGATAGACCATGATAGTGAATGTATTCTTCATTAAGAATCCATAGATTACTTTCTATAGGTTCGGAACTTCCTTTAGGGAATAATAGGTTATGAAAAATACCTTCTGGTTGCTTTTTATTCCTTGTTTTTCTCTTTGTTTTAGATTCTTCTTTTTGTATATCCAATTGTCCCTTTATAGCCTGCTCCATAAGTTGAAGAACAAGCGTTCTACGTGAGAGATATTGAGAAAGTTCATTACGAACGGACAATGGCAGAGCCTCATTTAATTCTTTAACTTTTTGATCAAATTTCTTCTTAAATCCTTTGTCATTGGGATCAAGTTTGTGGAGATTATCCACTATATTTTTAATTTTTGCATCAGACTCAGCTTTTATATCAGCAGTAAAAGTATATACTTTTCTTAAAACATTGACGTCGGAATCGGTATATTTTACTCCAGCCTTTTCTAAAAGGGTAGAGTCTATAGAAAACATCTTAGCCACTTTCCTAATGTTTTCATTAGCATTATCTTTAGCTTTTTTTAATGCTGGATAATGGGTAGATATAGATGAAATAGTACAATCTTCTATGTCATCAATTAGTATCTCTTGTTTCCCCGTAAACAAATTCCGTTTAGATATGAAATCTGATTTTGATATAATGTTTAAATTTCCTCGTATGTCGGAATCTCTAGAAGTAAGGTAGTCACTTGATATTAGAAATAAAAAACTGATTCCTGTTTCAATTCTTGGCGCTTCCGTAATTAATGAGAAATTAAATCCCTGATGACAAAAAGCTTCACCTTTACTAGTAAGACGAACCTCATTTTTTGGAAGAATATTAGAAGGCAAACGGTAAGAGCGGATCAAAAAATCTTCACTTTGAGAACATGGTATTACAGATGTTCCTTTATCTGATAAAGTTGAATAATGAATAGGTATTGTCTCTTCGTAATCTACAGTAGGTATGTCATCCGTTGTTATCTTTAATGAGTTTTCTTCATCAAGGATACCATTAACATAGTGGTCAATATAAATATTCTGAAGATTATCTCTATTTAAACAAAATACATTTATATATCGTTTAAGAATTGCATCTTTCAACTCTTTACATGTAAGTTGCTCATATTTTGTTTTATCTTCACTAGATAGAGCATAAAAGAATGAAACTCGAGTAGAATTAGTAACAGGAATATTGCTTGTTATATTCTCATCTATTGAGCGTATAACAGAACCATGTTCGTTGTAAAAATCCTTTGACATTTCTATTTTCCGGTTCCGTGTCTCTCCTTTTATAGAATAGGTACTTTCTATTAATGTATTTTTAAAAAAATGAAGATATTGAACACGTCCAGAACCTAAATTATTTTTATTTTTTGATTCATCATACAATTTTTCAAAACGTGAAAAACTTGCTGGTGTAAATCCTTCACCGTCATCAACAATGCTAAAAGCAGCGAAAGAATATTTATCTTCAAATAAGTCTTTACCTTTAAGATGATATAGTTCTATATGGATGCTATTATACTTCCCACTCGTTGCTTCCAAGGAATTGCTAAATGCTTCAAATATAGGCTGAAGAGGATTACTAGCCTTTTTAATGCGTCGTCGCATAAGACTATTATAATCCACTGAGTTAGGAGAAAAAATCCCATCTTTTAAAGCTGTGTATTCTACCATATGATCTAGATTTCTCAGTTTCTACAAAATTGCAAAATAAATAGCGTTTAGCTAAAAATATGTATTTAGAAAATTTGTATGTACAGTGAAAAATACTACTCCATAACTCCATTTCAATAATACTACATTTGATTATTAGGATGTTTGTTTTAAAGAAAGAATGATATGGTTCTTGTAAAACACTTCCATAATAGGATGTATTATTGAAAATACATTTGTATCTTTACCAATACAATAAGAGTCATTTTGATATTATGTAATAATAAAGTATTATACAGAATTTCATTCGTCTTTAAATTGCTACCTGCCTAAAATAAATCTTATAAGTTCTTTATTTTCAACGAATAAAAGAAAACAGGCTATCTTGCCAGATGAAATACGACTTGAGGTATGTTAAGACGTTTTATCTCGCATCAACTTTTTGAAATTTCTTGAAATATTTTCTGCATATACAATTTTGATGGATAAATGATTTCATAACTCCCTCAAAATATACACATTATATGATATGTAACATTTATTTGTTGCCTTTTGAACGATTATGCGTCTTACAAAGCATTTCACAATTCTCAATAGAAGTAACACCGCCTTTGCTCCATGCGGTCACGTGGTCGGCATCCATTTCATTGAATTTGTAAATTCGTGTTTTGTTTGCATTGTCGCCTATGGCACACAGAGGGCAGTTGGAAATGCCTTTTTCTTTGGCTGCTTTGGTTTGGCGATCGTATGCTGCACGTTTTGTTGATTCTTCGAACAAGCGGATTTGAAGCAGGCTTTTATCTTGTTCGCCACCTAATACATATTCATAGATGTTGCGTGGGCATTTGATGCTCTCGTCCGCTCGTAAGGCAAGCACACGTTCCGTCACATGGTCGATGCTGTAAGGCGTTTTATGATATGTCTCGTAAAGTCTGCCCCATTCCAAGCCACACATATCCCGTTCTACCATAGTGAACGTAGTAGAAGCCCAATCTATCACGGAGCGGAAATAATTTTCGAGTTCGCTTATGGACTTGTCGTGGCGATGTTGGCTCATGTAGGCATCTATGGTCATTCCTTTGCTGTTACATACCCATTTCAGGGCTTCAGCCAAATAATCCTGCCGTTTCACATCACCTTTTATGTAATGGCTCCATTTTTGAACTTCTGCATTTTGCGAATTACTGAACACACGCTTTGCTGCTGTGACAAACTCGCCCGAATGGATGGCATTACGCATTTCCTGATCATTCAGAGGTACACCTGCAATATTGATGGTTTTGAACCATTCCTTTATTTCTCTTTCTTCTCCTTCACATTCATAGATGAGTAATGGAGATTGCATTATCTTTTGTTGTTCTTCAATGGGGAGACCGCTGAAGTATTCTTCACGACCTCCATAGATTACGGCAAATTTTCCAGTGACGAACCGACCAAAAGAAGTAATACGTTGTTGACCGTCAAGAACTTCAAAGCGACCATCATTTGTACGGTTAAAATAAATAAGTCCTATCGGATAACCTTTCAGCAGCGATTCGATGACTGCCACATCCCGTTTGCCGTCATTGTAGATGTAATGACGTTGATACTCCGGCTGAATGGTAAGCTGTCCGTCAAGCCCGAACAGACCTTTGCCCTCCAACTCATTGTACGTAAAACCTTTGCAGATATCTGCAACAGTCCATTCTGTATGTAATGTTGTCTTCATATATTTTGTTTTTAAGTTGAAATCTTAGGAATAACAAAAATATGGTTTGGAAGTGCTTCCAAAATTTATCCCGAACAAATCCAATTTGGCCGTCATAGGAAAAAATCCAAAGTGATGAAACCCAATGACGGGGCAGTGTTGCTTCATTCTGAAGTTCCTCAGAATGAAACTTATTATGTAGTTGATGGAAAATATTACACCCAGGTTTATGCAAGAGTTCTTATTAGGCATATCAAATCATAATTTGCGTATGAGTAATCGAGCATATGTTGAGGTTAAGGAGCCATTATACCAAATGGCGCCTCTACGATTCAAATCAGCCCAATTAGGAGTATCTGAGATGGTGTATTCTTTGGTTTTTAGCCCCCATTCATTTCCTCTATCAGTTATCCCTAAGATTTCAAATTGCTCCGGACAATACTTGTCCAAAAAGGAGATGGGGACACCCATTACTCCGTTATAGTCTGAAGGTATAGCGTCAGTAAATGGAACTTCTATGGCATCGTAATTGTCATAATGGTCATAGGCAGTTTTTTCTTTTATTTCTTTGTGCCTTGAAAAACGAAGATTGTCAGCCATAGTCATTAAAGGAAGTGGTTCATGACGGCGACCGTGGTCTATATTTGTAAACCATCGCACACCTTTCACTCTGATAAATTTTCGTCCATTCTCATCAATTCTCCACCCTGCCGCATTTAAAGGGTATTCGTTGGGTACTTCAAATTCCCTGTCGCCACTATGAATAGAATATCCCATCCACATTCTGTTTTCTTTTATCAATGGAAAGGTTTCTTTGTAGGTTACAGCATTCATGTTTCCGATAATAATGAACTTTTTGTTAGCAGAAACTATCCAAGCTAAAAACTCCCGAAATAGAGAAAATGGCGGATTAGTGATAATAATATCAGCCTCATCACGTAATTCTGAAACTTCCTTGCTTCTAAAATCGCCATCTCCATTAAGATAATCCCAGTGCAAATCATCAATGTTTATTCTTCCGTCACCAGATAAATCCTTATCAAGAATGAATATCTTACCTTTCGTTTGAGCTTTTGAAGGATCAAATTGTGGAGCATCGGTTTCAAACAAAGTTGGTTCAGACAAGAGCCTCATTTTCTTTGCATCTGGCGCATAACTCGTAGAAATCAATTTCTTCAATCCAAGCTCATCAAACTTGGCAGCGAAATAACGTGTGAAGTTACTCCATTCGGGATCATCGCAAGGCAATAAAATTGTCTTTCCCCTGAATACGTTTGGGTCATATTCAAGGTATGCATTCATCTCTATTTCTATATCATGGAATTGAGTATAGAACTCATCGTTTTTTGCCGCCTTTGCTTCTTTCAAATTACTATTTGCCATAATATTTTAATCAATTTTACAAAACAATGACACACAGACCATCTTGTCTTAATTGGCTGAACTTACGTTATTTTATAATATCCACCATTATCTATTGTTTGTCTTTACATTCCACCAAATATTTAAAAACACCAAAACATTTCGCTCTCGCATAGTACTAGAATCTCAATATAATGGCGTTGCTACAAATCAATCCGTAATGTTTATATTCTTAATAGAAGGCCATACCTTCTAATCCTGCATACACGTATATCTTACTGATATGCTTGCAGTTATGCGGATCGCCATAAAAAGTTCGGAACTTGCTTCCAGGGTTATTTTCTTCTTCATTCGATGCCGTTCAAGGCTCTTTCTTCGCTCCCTAAGGTATCACCTTGCATCGGTAAGCAGCACGGCTCTCCAAGAAAGGTTCGTTTTCACTACAAAAATAAACATAATAATCGAGAAAAGGAAAAAGAGCACGAGGAAAATAAAGGAAAGGATACAGAAAAAACAAGGAAGGGAGGCACAAGAAAAGACAATGACCGGCATTCTGTCGGCCAACGGGACACGCCGTGGCGACGAACGGAGCTTGACATACACCGCCAGCCGAAGAAAAGTCATTTGGTGGAAGCCATCGTCATACTTCCCCGCAATATGTTGTATTCTACCGACATCAGTGTGACACTCTGGATATCAGCAGGCAACTAACAAAACGGCAAGACTGTGAAACTACGTAATCGGAAAAATATAGCCGAACTATTTGGGCGCGATTCAAAAACAAACCTTAAGCATATAGCCAATGCCATAAAAAAAGAACTTGCTGACGAAGTGGTTGTCGCAAATTTTGCGACAACCACAGAACATGGTGCGATAAAAGGTAAAAACCAGACAAATCATGCAAGATTTGCAGTATCATAAGCCCTAAAACGCCGGCCAAGGAAATACCTATTTCAATTATACCAACTCACTTTTGAAGCTGCATCATTCCAAGTGGCTATTTCCAAAATGGAAACAACCACTCCTCTCTGCAGCCTCCATAAAAGCACTGTTTTCACCACAAAATAAACATAATAATCGAGAAAAGGGAGAAGGGACACGAGGAAAAATAAAGGAAAAGATACAGAAAAAACAAGGAAGGAAGGCAAAAGGAAAGACAATGACCGGTTCCTGATACAGACCAGACCTCAGGCGCGTTGGGCGATCTCCTTCTCCGCATCGGAAGAGGGAGAGCAGCAGCAAGGATGAAAGCCGTCCAACGATAGCATTGACGGCAGGACATAAGGACAGCGGACCCATCGGCGGCGGGCTGCCCTACCGGGATGCCTGCGCCGTGATCGTCCTCACCACCTCCAGATCGGCCGGTAGCCAGTGGACGGCGTAGAGCTGACCGGTATCCAGCCAGGCCGCATTCTCATGCTCCTTCAGCACCAGCCTGCCGGAGACGACGGTACACCGATAGCAGTGCATCGTGAGATGGAACGACGGATAGTCGCACTCCACCGTGGTGAGGAAGGCATCCACACGGATGTCGGTGTCGAGCTCCTCGCGTATCTCACGCATCAGGCCCTCCTCCCTACTCTCGCCCGGTTCCACCTTGCCTCCGGGGAACTCCCAATAGTCCTTGAACTCACCATAGCCGCGCTGCGTGGCGAAATACTTACCGTCGCGGACGATCACCGCTGCCACCACCTCGATGCGCTTCCTCACCTCACGGCTCTCGCCCTCCCTGGAGATGCACCAGAAGGGCACGGACTTCTCATCGGCGAACTCCTTCATACGCCAGGCCGAACGGAAGCCGACGGTCACGAAGTGCATGGGGACGAGAAGGCCGACCTGGAACCTGTCGAGGAACTGGCGGGCTCCACGCGTGTA
>ERZ779981.1156-NODE-1156-length-10384-cov-1.50363_pt1 | contig 10384 bp, 12 predicted proteins | sample MGYA00511182_ERZ779981 | MGnify/ENA primary metagenome ERZ779981 (study PRJEB29588, sample SAMEA2149539) | human gut metagenome | biome: human gut; feature: human-associated habitat; material: faeces | place: Denmark | collected 2008/2010 ... | reverse complement strand
CGTTACACCGGCACCCAAGAGCACGCCCTTAGCTTTCGTGGTTGTAAGTTTTTCAAGAATTTTTTCCATTTTGCCGCCCGATAATTTGGCAAGACCGTCACCCATTGCATTCATTCCGTAAAGGAACAGTGCCAGACCTCCCAACAGCGAAAGTACATTAAAGAAATCCATAGTTTACCTCTCTTTTACATTTGATGTAAACATCATATAAATCCATTGTAAAAATCAAATAGCGCTAATGTAAAATCAAAGTAAATTTCACAGAAATTTTACTTACTGTATAACATTGATATCACCGGTCTTCGCATAAAGCGCCCACTCGGCAATATTGCTTGCGTGATCTCCGATTCTCTCGAAATACTTGGCAATCATAAGCAGGTCCGTCGCTTCGCTTCCGCATTTAGGATTCTCTCCGATCATCCTGACAATCTCATCTTTTCCCCTGATAAAAAGATCATCAATGACATCATCATATGCTATGACTTCTTTGGCCTCTTCGGTGTTTCTGTTTACATAAGATTCCACGCTCTTGATTACCATACCGCTGGTTTTTGCTGCCATTTCCTTGATGACATCCAGATCCTTGACATATTCGGATCCGACAAGTGAAATTGTAATTTCTGATATATCAGCCGCATGATCTCCGATTCTTTCCATATCGGTTACAAGCTTAAGTGCGGTTGACACAAATCTTAAATCGGTGGCTACCGGCTGCTGCATAAGAAGAATACGCATACAAAGGCTTTCAATATCTTTCTGGGTCTGATCGATTGTATCGTCAAACTCAACTGCTTCGCGTGCCTTGTCCGCATCTCCCTTTACAAGTGCTTCAATCGCCATCTCGATCGCTGCCTCAATAAGGCTTCCCATATGTATCATTAAATCATTAAGCTGCTTTAACTGAAGCTCGTATTTGTCTCTCATCAGCCAAACCTCCCTGAAATATAATCTTCTGTTCTCTTGTCCTTAGGCATTGAGAAAATCTGCTGTGTTTCTCCTGATTCAATTATCTCGCCAAGAAGGAAGAAAACTGTTTTATCCGCTACTCTGACTGCCTGCTGCATATTATGTGTTACCATGATAATCGAGTAGTCTTTCTTAAGTTCCATTACCAAATCCTCTATTTTGGATGTCGATATCGGGTCAAGTGCCGATGTCGGTTCGTCCATAAGGATTACCTCTGGCTTTACCGCAAGTGCCCTTGCAATGCAGAGTCTCTGCTGCTGTCCGCCTGAAAGGCCGAGTGCAGATTTCTTAAGTCTGTCCTTAAGTTCATCCCATATAGCGGCATCTCTTAATGATTTTTCAACAATTTCATCAAGCTTTGATTTTGACTTGATGCCGTGTGTTCTTGGGCCGAATGCTATATTATCATACACACTCATCGGGAACGGATTCGGTTTCTGGAATACCATGCCGACTCTTTTTCTGAGCGCACACACATCCATCTTTCCGAAAATATCCTCGCCGTCAAGAAGAACCTTTCCCGTAATTTTACAGCCTGCAACCAAATCGTTCATTCTGTTGAGTGTCTTTATGAATGTCGATTTACCGCAGCCTGACGGTCCGATAAATGCCGTTATTTCTTTTTCTTTGATATTAAGATTGATATCTTTAAGTGCCTGAAAATTTCCGTAATACAAATTAAGATTTTCAACCTGATATTTGTCTGCCATATGATTATCTCCTTACTTCCTGTTACTTCTTGGTTAATTTCTTCGCAACAAATGATGCGAGCGCGTTAAGTATAAACACAATCACAAGAAGTACGACTGCCGTTGCGAACGTCTGGTTCGATTGACATGTTTCCTACTATATTGTGTACATATGAATGGCGAGAGTTCTGCCCGGACTCATAACGCCCTTTGCTACAGATGCAACCGCACCTGATGTATACAGTAATGCTGCTGTCTCTCCTACCATACGTCCTATTGCAAGTATTACACCGGAAAGGATTCCAGGCATTGCCGACGGAAGTACTATTTTAAAAATTGTTCTTATTTTACCCGCACCGAGTGCAAGACTTGCTTCACGGAATGAGTCCGGAACTGCAAGAAGCGCTTATTAGGTGGTTCTCATTATTGTCGGGAGAACCATTATTGCAACTGTTGCAGCACCGGCAAGTATCGAATACTGCCATTTGAGCGCCGTTACGAAAAAAAGCATACCGAAAAGTCCGTATATGATTGACGGGATACCGCTCAATGTTTCCGTTGTAACACGGATGATGCTTACGAATTTGTTGCCTTTTTTGGCATATTCGGTAAGATATATCGCGGAGCCGATTCCGAATGGAATTGACATAACAAGCGCAAGCGCCACAAGCATAAGTGTATTTATCGCTGCCGGCACTAATGATACATTGTCAGATGTATATTCCCACGCAAACAGTCCCGGTGATGTCAGATTCGGAATGCCTTTTGCAAGAATATAACCGAGTATGAAGAGCAATGCCGCTGCCGTAAAGCCCGCTGACGCATACATCACAATTCTTAAAATAACCGAACTTATTTTTCCACGCATTTTCATCAGTCCTTCCTCCTTTTAATAAACGCAAGCAGGAGATTGATTATCAGTATGAACACAAAAAGCACAACGCCTGTCGCAATGAGTGCCTCTCTGTGCAGATCCGCTGCATACCCCATTTCGGTTACTATATTGGTGGTAAGTGTTCTTACACCGTCGAGAATACTGTGCGGAAGTCTTGGCTGATTGCCGACTACCATCTGCACTGCCATAGTCTCACCGATTGCCCTGCCGATTCCAAGTGTAACCGCTGCCATAATTCCTGATTTGGCTGCCGGAAGAACCGTTTTGAATACACTTATCTCTTTGGTTGCGCCAAGCGCAAGCGCTCCTTCATAATAGCTCTCCGGTACCGCCTTTATAGCAGCCTCCGATACGCTTATTATTGTCGGAAGAATCATTATGCCAAGTATTATTGATGCGGAAAGAATGCTGTATCCCTTACCGCCTATATGTTCACGGATGAACGGAACGACTATCATCATACCGAAAAATCCATATATAATGGAAGGTATTCCTGCAAGAAGATTAACTATAGGATTTGCTATTTTATATATAATCCGGGGACAGAACCTCGCCATGAACACTGCCATAAAGATTCCAACCGGCACGCCTATAACCAACGCCCCTGCTGTTACCATAAGGCTTCCCACTATCATAGGCAGTATTCCGAAATAATCATATGTCGGTTTCCAGATTTTGCCCGTAATAAATTCGCCTAATCCTATCTGTCTGATTGCGGGAATCCCTCTTGAGAACATGAAATAGCATACAATGACTACCGCAACGATTGATACGCACGCCAGCACCAGAAAAACTATTTCCATTATTTTATCTGCAACTTTTCTCATTCAAAACTCCTTTAAGGTAATACCGTTTTATGCGGCCCTTATATTATGCAAATGCGGCCGGTACATTATTTCATGTACCGGTCCTGCATTAATTCATCTGCATTTATTATTTTACATCTGCCCAGGTTGTAATCTCACCTGTGTAAATCTTCATAATCTGGTCTGATGTAAGATTTTCTATAGGTGATGCATTGTTTACTACAATTGCGATACCATCTTTTGCAATTACTGTATTCTTAAGTGTTTCAAGCTCGCTGTCCTTCAAATCTCTTGAAGCCATTCCGATATCGCTGATTCCTTCTGCTGCATCCTTCATACCTGTTGAAGAATCGCTCTGGTTGATTGTGATTGTAATGTTTGAGTTAACTTTCTCATATGCTTCTTTGAGTTTCTCCATTACAGGTGTTACTGATGAAGAACCTGATATCTTGACTTCGCCCTTGGCATCTGTTGCTGCATAAGCCGCTGCTGCATCGTCAACTTTGATGTAACCATTGTCTTCGATGATCGCCTGTCCTTCTGAGCTCATGATGTAGCTGATGAAATCCTTGGCTGCATCGCTTACATCATCCTTTGTTGCGATGTTAAACGGACGCTGTACTTTATATTCACCTGACTTAACTGTATCAACCGTAGCTTCAGCTCCGTCTACCTTAACAGCCTTAACATCCTTGTTGAGTGATCCGAGTGAAACATACCCGATTGCATATGTATCACCGTTTACTGCTGTAATTACGTTCTGTGTGCTTGACTGAACGATTGCTTCTTCGGTTGTCATATCAATTTTCTTACCGTCGGAATTTTTCTGCTCAACACCTGTAAGTTCCACGAAAGCTCCTCTTGTTCCTGAGCCTTCTTCTCTTGTTACTACTGTGATATCTTTTGATGTATCGAAATCAGCTGCAGCGTTGTTATCCTGCTTATCTGTTGTCTGTTCTGCCTTTGTTGCTCCTGCTGCTGGTTTAGCATTGTCCTTTGAGCCTGAGTTTGAGCATCCTGCAAATGTTCCTGCTGTGAGTGCTGCGACAGCGATGAATGCTGCTGCCTTTGTGAATAAATTCTTCTTCATAATAAATTTCTCCTTTAAAACTTAAAAATTCTTTTTCTTATTCAATTGTCCTTATGCATATTCTCTGAGTTTTTCAAAAACATACGGTTCTTTCGCCTTATCACAAACCTCTACTTCTACGGGTTTGGAAAGGTCTAAACTGAAAATACCCATTAATGATTTCGCATCAATGACATGCCGTGATGAAACAAGATCGACTTCGGTGTCAAAGCGTGATACTTCATTTACGAAGCTTTTAACTTTTTCCACTGAATTAAGATTCACCTTCATTGATTTTCTTTCCTCCTTTTCTTCTCGATTACAAGGCATAGAATAAACCGTCTTTGTAAAATCCAAATCCTTTCATCCGTAAAATGTATGTAAAAAGCATTTAATGTAAAGAATATTAATGAGAACACTAACGGAGGTGTAATATGGGAAACAATATGGAACTGAATGACGATATGTTCTGTTACCAATGCGAACAGACGGCCGGAGGCAAAGGTTGCACCAAACTCGGAGTATGCGGCAAAACACCTGAGGTTGCCGGCCTGCAGGATTTACTCATTTTTCAGATAAAAGGCATATCATGTTATGCAAAAGTACTTCTCGACAAAGGGGAGCATATAAGTAAAGATATTGTAAAATTTATAGAGAACAGCCTTTTTACAACGCTGACAAATGTTAATTTTGACCCCGAAGCACATGTAAAACTGCTCAAGGAATCACAAAAAATCAAAGAAGGACTTCGCACGCATGTCCGAAAACCCGCTATAGATACCGCGCACGCGTCCTATAATCTGCCCGATACCAAAACAGAAATGTTAAAAGATGCTCCTATTGCCGGTATCATGTATGATGCAGATCTTGACCCGGACATCCGTTCATTGCGCCAGACCATCGTGTACGGTCTGAAAGGAATCAGCGCTTATGGACATCAGGCAAGGGAACTGGGATATTACAGTAATTCTGTAGATGATTTCTATGTGGAAGCACTTTGTTCCACAACAGATGACAATATGGGCGTTGAAGAATTAATCCGCCTGACTATGCGTACCGGAGAAATGGCAATAGAGATAATGAAAAAACTCGATGAGGCCAATACAAGCGTTTACTCCGACCCCACACCGCACGAGGTAAATGTGCACATCAAAAAAGGGCCTTTTATAATCGTATCGGGTCACGACTTAAAAGACCTTGAAATGCTTCTTGAGCAGACCTCAGGCAAAGGTATCAATATATATACTCACGGTGAGATGCTGCCATGCCACGGATATCCCGGACTTAAGAAATACACTCATCTCGCCGGCAATTTCGGAGGTGCATGGCAGGATCAGCAGAAACAATTTGACAATCTTCCCGGATGCATCCTTATGACAACCAACTGCCTTATGAAACCGCGTGAATCATACAAGGATCGTATATACAGCACCAATGTTGTCGGATGGGATGGTGTGAAACACATCGGGCGAAATCCCGACGGAACCAAAGATTTCAGTGAAATAATCAATCAGGCTCTTGAACTTGGGGGATTCCCCGAAGACGAAGAAATTAAAAACATCCTTGTGGGCTTCGGACACAAAACAACCTTAAGTTATGCATCCCAGATTGTGGATGCTGTCAAAAGCGGCAGATTACGTCATTTCTTCCTTATAGGAGGCTGTGACGGTGCAAGACCCGGCCGTAACTATTTTACGGATTTTGCCAGAATGGTACCTGATGACTGCATCATCTTAACACTCGCCTGCGGCAAATACCGTTTTAACAAGTTTGATTTTGGTGAAATCTCCGGGCTTCCCCGTCTTCTTGATGTTGGTCAGTGCAATGATGCATACTCTGCTGTTGTAATAGCTACTGCTCTTGCGGATGCTTTCGGAACCGATATAAACGGACTGCCGCTTTCACTTATTATATCATGGTATGAACAGAAAGCCGTAGCAGTGCTCCTCGCATTATTAAGTCTTGGGATACGTAATATTTATCTCGGTCCCGTACTTCCTGCTTTCATCAGTCCGAATGTTCTTCAATACCTTACTGACACATTCGGTTTAAGGCAGATAAGTAATCCGGAAGATGATATCAAAACCTGTTTAAAACAGAATATCCGGTAAATCAAAAAGCCTTCCGGGCTCATCGCCCGAAAGGCTTCTTATTATGCGTTACTGCTTCATCGTACGCTCAAGAACACTCGCAATGTTCTTCATAGACTCTTCATATTCCTGGTCATTATTATTCTTAAATATAAGAAGACCATCTTCATGATCCGGATCATACAAATTCTCCGGAATCTCAAAATTACATCCGCTTATGTATTCATTCCAATGTTCAAGCTTCCATGTGTCCCTGTCAGAATCACGCGAAACCATACGCTCATGTACAATCTCCGGAGATGTCTCAACCCAGATTATCACAAGAGTCGCACCCTTGCCGGCAAGCTTAGCCTTAAGGTTGTCCATGTATCCGGTATCACGAATCTCTCTCGTAAACGGAGCATTAATAAGTACGATGTCTTCATATTCAAGTGCTTCAAGTGCAAGATCAACTATTACATCATACTCATAATCCCTTATATTTTCCTCAAAAAAATCACTGCTTCTGTTATATTCTTCACCTGCTACCGCAAAAATTCTCTTTGAGAGCGGAATCAATGTATCTTTATCAAGATATACAACATGTGGCAGTCTCTTTGCCAATGCTTTAGATATAAACGTCTTACCACAGGCAGGTGGAGACGTAACCAATATTAACTTCTTTACCATAATTAATGCGCCTTCCTTTGTGCCATTTGCAGAGGATTATATCACTATTCGACGCACAATGCAAGGACTAATATTTAATAACGGTCTGCAGTCCGTCTATCTTATGTAATAATTTTTTAACAAGTGTTCCGACAATTGCCACTGCAACAATCTTGGCAATATCAAAAGGAATAAACGGAATTACGCATACGGAAAGTGTATATTTCATGCTTGTTGCCATTGAAAACATAAACCAGAATGTACCGAATAAATATGCAACCGCACATCCTAAAACCATTCCGATTACATACACCCAGAGCTTACCCTTGCCAAGCCAGAGTGCGCCTCCGCAGATAGCTGCTGTAAATATGAATCCGATAAGATATCCTCCGGTAGGTCCCGCAAGTTTACCGAGTCCGCCAGTAAATCCTGAGAATACAGGAAGTCCTATCATTCCGAGAAGAAGATAGAGAACAACACATACGGTTCCTTTGGCGCCTCCGAGAAGATATACGGTAAAATAAATAGCCATAAGTGTAAGTGAAATAGGTACCTGTCCCGGGAGCTGGATTGACAGTGGTGCAAGCACGCATATGAGTGCTGTCATAAGTCCCATAAGTGTAATATTAAGAACATAATCTCTTGTTTTGTATACCGGCTTAATATTTCCGGTTTCAATTGTCTTATCCATGATATAGTTTCTCCTTTTTATGCTGTAAACTGAGATAAACTATACATCAGCGGCATTTAATTGTCAACCTTTTTATCATCAAGGTTGACAATTGGTTATTTTTATAACAGTAAGCACGCTGCCATCAACTTTAAACTTAACATTGTATCCGGCAAAATCCATACCGTATATCCTGTCGGGATCATCCTGATACGATGGGCGCGGATCAAGAGAAAGTGCTCCGGTGAGTGCAGCTTTCCTGTCCTCTGACATATCACATTCCACATCGGGTGCTATTACCACGTCAAGCCTGTATCCACTGAATCTGTCGGCGAAGCCGCCTGTCGCATCACTTTTCATGTCGGAATGCGGCAGATATGGTTTAATATCATATATTGGTGTCCCGTCAAGAATATCCACTCCCGAAACATATATAACCGGTCCGTCTTTTTCTTGTTGTATCTTCTGAAGTTTCACGCACGACAATCCGATTGGATTCGGTCTGAACGGAGAACGTGTTGCAAACGCACCGACTCTCGGTCTGACAGTCGGCGACCAGCTATCCCTTACCGAACGTGAAAATTCCCATATGAGCCATATATAATTAAATCCTTCCAGTCCTTTAAGTGCCGTAATGTTCCGATATTCCGGTTCAAAAACTATGCGTCCCATAAGTTCAGGCACCATTCCGCTCTGCCTCGGTATACCGAATTTATCCGTAAAATCCGTATGGATTCTCGCTATTATTTTCATAACTTATCACCATCCATATTTATAACAAACGCATCATCCCTGTTCTTTATGTCGTCAAGAAACGGAATGTGCTGTCCGCGCACAACGGCCATTACACATTTGCTGTCCCATAAATTAAGAAGAGCCTCTTTAAATCCATCATGGCTTTGCTCAAGGTATCCAATCTCATCCATCACAAAATATTTACATTTTTCATCTGAAAGCGCCCTTTTTATCGCAGGTATGGCAACATTATCAAATCCGCTTTGAACGGTCTGCATTTTGTTGGTTCTGCCATCCCCGCCCATGTACTTTCCGATTATTCCGACATTGCCCGATACGTTATCGTATATCGCAACGCAGTTTTCAGATATTGCTTTGGTTATAAGTCCCGGCATATTTATTCCGGTTTCTTTCAATATATCGCGCAGCAGCGTCGTCTTTCCGCTTCCTATTGCTCCGGTTACAATAAGATGTTTTTTACCTGATGCCATATATTCATCATAAACCGTGCCGGCATCGTACATATGTCCGGAGGTATCATTGCATCCCCATGACATGACATAATTTCCGGCTGTTTCGATAAGCGTGATATTGCCATAGATTTTTGAAAGTGCATTATATACAACTTCATAGCTGTCAGCTGCCGGGCGTATGGAATATGCTATCCGCCCGTCCCGCATAAGAAGAATATTATCGCAAAGTCTCAATGCAAGATTCGTATCATGAAGACATATGAGCGCAGCACGTTTCGGGGTAACCATACGTTTCAGAAGCGATATAAGTTCATACCTGTGCCTGAAATCAAGGGCGCTCTCCGGTTCATCAAGAAGCAGCAGCCTTGCATCTTCCACTATTGTTCTGGCCATTATACATAACTGTTTCTGGCCCTCGCTTAATGAAAGATAATCCCTGTCGCGAAGTTCATACACCCCCGCAATCTTCATTGCCTCATAAGCTTTATCAAACTGTACCGCACTGTAATTCTGAAGCAGATGCATATCCGGATTAAAACCCATCATAACAACATCCGTTACCGGCATGGATATCGAAATTCCACTTTTCTGCGGTACATAGCTTATCATAGAGCCAAGCTTTCTGCCCTTTATCTCCGACAAAATTCTTCCGTCAAGTATAAAGCATCCTTTATACGGAATATCATGTATGATAGCTTTCATGAGAGTTGACTTGCCGCATCCGTTAGATCCGAGAATACCTGTAATCTCACCGTCTGACAATGTAAAATCCAACCCGTTCAGTATTATTTGCCTGCCGTATCCTGCCGTTATACTGCCGGCCGTGAAGAAATCATTCATATTTCTTACACCTCCTGATCACAAGCATAACCAAAAAAGGTGCTCCGATTATGGATGTAAACACGCTCACAGGAAGTTCCACCGCTGCCACGCTTCTGGCAAGGATGTCCGCTCCGGTCAGAATAATTGCTCCCGCAAGTCCCGATAATATCATCGTAGATTTACGGTTATCACCTGTTAAAAGTCTTGCGCTGTGCGGTGCAATAAGTCCCACAAAACTTATAAGCCCCGTAAGACTGATGATAGCCGCAACCATAAATGTCGCAATTAGTAATAATGCAAATCTCATCCATCTGACAGGCACTCCAAGCATCCGTGCCTCTCCTTCGTCAAGCGACAGCATAAGAAGCTGTCTTCCGAATATAAATATTATTGCAATGCATGCAATACAGACTCCCGCCGAAAAAGGAATTTTCGTGATGCTTATGCCGTTAAGGCTTCCCATAATCCAGTATTCTATAGACGCAAGCTGTTTCTCAGGGTCTGCAGCCAGCTGAAAAACC
>ERZ779981.1150-NODE-1150-length-10452-cov-6.84813_pt1 | contig 10452 bp, 9 predicted proteins | sample MGYA00511182_ERZ779981 | MGnify/ENA primary metagenome ERZ779981 (study PRJEB29588, sample SAMEA2149539) | human gut metagenome | biome: human gut; feature: human-associated habitat; material: faeces | place: Denmark | collected 2008/2010 ... | reverse complement strand
GCTATGTTCCTATTTTTCAATAAATTATATTTATTCTTATATCGAACTCACGTTAAGATAAAAGGAATAATATTAATGGTAAAGCTGAAGACTCAACAACCAACATCCAGATTAAGAATAATAACGGAAGCCAACGGCATACTTGAAGTAAAAATAAATACCGGCTTGAATAACAAGTATTATCCGATAACAAATCAACAATCGTATAGGCCTCTGGCTTATTTATTTTACCCAGAATTTCAGACGCCCGTTTACGTATTGAAAAATCTTTTTGTAAGTACTCAATCAATCGTTCATGCTTATTTACAGATGATACCTTATCTATACAAAGTAAATGATATAGGAATTGCCTCCCTATACAAGAGGATGTATAATCAATCTTTTCACATAATTCATCTATATTCAAATCACGTCTTACACTTTCCGGCAGATTCCCATCAATATATGAAAGTTTCTTATAGGAATTATAAGCCTTTACTTCTTTTTCCATTTTTTATTTTTATAAGTTTTTCGTTATTCTTGTATGCCTTATCTTTAGGTCAATGTTTCATTCAACAAGCATATTCGTTTTAATCCATTCCCAGCATTTATCAATACCCTTCAACCTTTCATCCATAGACACAGGTATATGAAAATCAGGATATAAACAATCTTCCTCATTGCGACTTACATCCGGTCTTTCAAAGAAAGAGTGACTTATGTATCCCTTTGTACCTGTAAATGGCAGTTCAACAGGCAATACATCACCAAAGCAAGTAGGCTTCTGCGAAGTCGGAGTACCTATAATTGTGAAAAGATGATTATCCTTTATAGTTGTAAGCAAATAATTTGCACTGCTGAAAGTGTTCTGGCCTTGTATGAATATTACCTTCCCTTCAAAATGGTTCTTTATTTTGGGAAGGAATGGCAAGTTTTCAAAATCTTCCATTAAAACAAGTTCTCCAGATTTGCTTTTGCTGGAAACGTAGAATTTAGGCATACACTTGAAAAGGAAATCTGATTTTCTAACAAATGTCTTATATTTTATTATACTGTCCGTATCAACCCCAAGATATTGGAGAAGCTGGTCGCCAAGCATACTGTTTCCTCCACCATTATAACGCATATCTACCACCAGCTTCCGTATATGATGCTGCTTTAAATCGGCATCCATCTTATCTATAAAATCAGAAAATGACGGCAGAAAGTTCAGATAATTATCCTCGGTCTTGGTACCCGTAACCTGACATAATTGCAAATACGACTGCAAATCATACATCACGTTAAATTGCAGATAGCATTTATCTTCAATTATCTGATAGGAGAACAAATCATCACGCTTCACGGTAACAGGATGAGGAGGGAACTTCACTTGATACCATCCGGAACGGTTATCTGTTTCGGGTTCAAAAAGCAGGCTACTTCCATCATGAAAGCCAAGACAAACACCTTTTACAGTATCTACTCCTATCTGATGCAGTAATGCTTTACGATTCAGATAAAAACTCCATAGCCCTGCCTTTACTTCATTCTCCGAGGGCATTGCTTTACGCATAGCCAACCTGACATCTTTAACGGATATTCCATTTATGGAAACAATCTCTTTTCCCGTGAAATCAGGATATTCTGAATCTATAGCATACAGATAAAAACAGCCTTCATAATATCTTATCTCGTATGGATAAATTAATCCACCTTCAGGCATGAAATAAGTGTGTGCGTCTTCAAGTATGGCAAACAGAGAATTCAAGGCAAACTGAAAGTGCTGCAAGTCTATCACACCTTTCATTTCATGGCAGATTTTCTCTGCCTGTCTTTCAAATCTGTTGACTCTTTCAGGATTAACTATACTGACAGGATGAAATAACCTGATAAAATGCAACAGATTCATTACCTCATTCTGATATTTATTATAGCTTTCCTCAAAGAAAGTTACCGGTATTTTATGAAAAGTATTATTGTCAATCATGATATCATTTTTTTACATATTACTGTTCCCCCTATTTAATATATCCTGCTCAATTTCATCTATTGATGCCTGAATATATCTTTTCCGAATGGTATGACCATCCAGAAAATCTATCTCATCACACAGTTCATATAACGTATTGATGAGATGCGATGATATTATGACAGTCTTTCCTTTGTCCTTCAGTTCGCGTATGATTCTTTTAAGTTGGATACATCCGTAAAGATCTACCCCGTTGAAAGGTTCGTCAAGGATGTACAGGTCATTGTCTTGAAGGAGCAGGGACATAAGCGCAAGCTTTTTCTTCATGCCTGTGGAATAGTCCGAAGCGAATCTTTCTAGTGGCAGTTGAAAGACTTCATTCAATGAATCTATGGCTTTAGTATCCATCTTCTTCCCTTTGGCTTTGATACAGAATTCAAGATATTCTTTTCCGGTAATAAGGGAATAGAAGAAGTTTTCAGCCGGCATATAACCAACAGTCATTGGTGATAACTTCCTTATCTCGCCTTCATAACCAGTTACTCCCATGATGCAGTTGAAAAGTGTTGTTTTCCCGGCTCCGTTTTCTCCCACCAGTCCGTAGATTTTCCCGGATTCGTAAGAAACGGAAAGGTTATCAAGCACTCTCGTCTTACCGTATGCCTTGCTCAATTCTTTTATATCTATCAGTTCCATATATGTTTATATTTTTTCTTTAGAGAAAGTGTAAGGCCTATATTCAAAGCCAAATAAGGAATCAATACAACTGGGTTCATAATCGAAACTAAAAACAATGGCAACGGGAAAAGCAGCCAGTAAATTCCCATTACTGTTTGTGTCTCAAAGGAGAATCTTGCCATGCCCATATTCCACTGGTATAACAATGTCGAAGAGAACAATGCAAGACAGAAAAGTATAGTTTCTGTATCGTGTCTCAGCACAAGCATAAGTACAATGAACGGGAACATGGTTATAAAGATATTCCTCAGCCCTGATTTGACCAGTATCAGCTGATACATGCCGAAACTGTTATAGACAGAGAGTTCATGCTTCGGTGGCATCACCATATATGCCGTTCCCTGAATTGTTCCCCACAATATCAGGCATACTTTGCAGAGGTTGATATTACCATGCAGTACTCCCATGAAAGACAGAAAGAGCAATACCGCATACAGTGGTACTTGTTTCCGGAACATCCTTCTATACAACAAATCCCCACTATATAATAAGGGCATAGGCAGAACTATAGAATGAAACCTGACAGGGTGAATCCACGGCATAACTACCGCAGTCAGCATGACAACCGGTAAAGAAATGTAATTTGCAGCAATTATCCCCGAAATAATAAACGGTAAACCGAGCAATAAATATTCTGCCGTAAACAATCTTTTGATTCCTTGCACCTGTAAAGACAGAAACTCCTTGTCTTTTCTGCTGTTATGATACAGCCAGAGCATAAGCAGATAACACACTGGCAATACCCATACACTCGTTACTTTCGCAAAAGCATAAAACAGGATGGCAGCGATACCGATAAGAAACAGACACCGGAACGATCCGATGCCTGCAAGTACACGCACAATCTGTTTTGAGCGTAGATTCATATAGAGTAATAAGCTCTCTGTCATAATCTCGGATAGTTATTCTCTATCTGACTTATATCTGCACAAAGCCTGTCCGCTGTAATGGCGCAGTCTCCATACAAGACTGGTTTCATCAAAGAAGAACATGATTGACAAAAGACCAAAGTAACATATAGAAATATCCCCTATAATAAAGCCCAACAACAAAGGGATATATCCACATATCCAATGCGCGAGAATATTAGCTATACGGAAATGAACTATTCTCATATCTCCGTTATAAAAAAAACGTATGGTATGGTTTCGCTTATTATGTATTACTGCAAATTTACTATATGACCGAGGATTGATTATAATATAAACGATGGCCTGAATTAACCAGTTCAATAAAATACCACAAAGCACACTGGAGAATATTACATACCGGCCTTTACTGAAATAATTCTCTGATGTGACATTCAGACTGTCAATTCCATAAATGACAGAAAACAGCCACATCATAACCGGCAGGATAATAATGAATGCTATAATTGCTTTTACATTTATTCGTTTAGGCTCCGTGATGTCTATCATCACTTCCTCACCTTCAGGCCCTCTTCCGTATGAAATTAATGCCTTCCGGCGAACTGATTCTTTATTAATGTGTTTATCTGATGTTTTCATCTTGTTTATTTTTTAATGTATTTCTATCGTAAAACCATACTTATTAATATTGAAATAAGAATAGACAATATAAACAGTGTATATTTCAGTTTCTTATTTTTTATCATACAAGCTATTACTATTTACGATTCTTTTTATATCCATATCCTACTTTTTTTTAATGATGATCTTAACAAAAATCTGTATTGAACTTTCCACTTCTCCACTGGATGAAAATCTCCATTTATATTAAATGCTTTTCAAGCCTTCCTTTGTTTTACTGTTGCAAAGGTAACCAAGCATCGGCAAACATTAAGTTATCCTTATGTTATCTTTACGTTAATGCTTCAGTGTTTCGATTTATGTTCATAACCCAATTATTATATTTGCATTGAAAAACCATTAAAAAGTCATATAATATCATATATGGAGACTTCAAAACGTAAGAAAAACATATTATTCATTACCATACTGTCTGTCGTAGGTCTTATCGGTGCTATGGCTCTGCAGATGATATGGATATATAATTCGTATGAACTAATAAGAAACGATTTGCTCAAAGTAAGTTCTGAAGTATTTGAGAAAGCTCTAAGAGAAGAAACGAATTTAGCCTGTAAGGAAATTCCTGAAGGTACAGAAATATTAGCCGGTCCTGAAAGTGATTCCATACCTTCAATAACATATCTGTATGAAGGCATACAAGATATTGGCATTGAAATGTCAATCAACAGAATGGATTCTTTAGTAGAAATATTTCTGAGAGACAAGGACATAAGTAATAATCATTATATAAATATTATTGACATTAAGAATGATACTATCATAAAAAGTACTTCTGAAAATCAAGCTGATTTAGACGACAGATTGAATTCTAAAATCATTCCTATAAAAACAGATTTGTCACAAGGAGTACAGTTGGTATTATTAAATCCTTATATTTATATTTTCAAGCGTATGGGCCTGATGCTTGCCGGCACATTCATCATCATGCTGATTGTAATCGTATGCATCAGCTATCAGGTAAGATTCATTTCACGCTTCGAGAAGATTTTCCAGATTCGCGAAGACTTCTCATACGCCATGATACACGACATGAAAACACCGCTCACGTCCATCATCATGGCACTGAATTTCCTCAGAAGCGGAAAGCTTGACAACAGGCAGGAAATGAAGAACAAATATTTCGATATTGCCGAGAACGAGGCAGACCACCTGCTTACCCTTACAAATAAAGTGCTGACCATATCCAAACTGGAGAACCATAAACTGGAGATGAACAAGACAGAAGTTGAGCTTACTCCTATAATAGAGAAACTGACCGAAAAATTCAAGGCGAAATCGCAAAAGACGGTGAATTTCATTACAGATATAAAAGCCGAAACTGCCTATGCCGATGCTGAATATCTGGAAGAGGTACTAAGCAACCTCATAGACAATTCCATAAAATATTCGGGTGAGAGCGTAGAGATAAGAATAAGCACAGCGCGGGATGACAGATATACCGTTCTTAAAGTTCATGACAATGGTTTTGGAATTTCCGATAAAGATATTCATCTTATTTTCCGAAAGTATGAACGTGCATCTGCAGCTAAACGAAACCGCCGGAAAGGTGCTTCCGGTTTCGGACTCGGACTGAATTTCGTTGATCAGGTGGTTGAAGCACATCACGGAAAAATATTTGTCTCCAGCATAGAAGGTGAGTTCACGGAATTCACAATCTATCTGCCGCTGGCTGAAGATAAGAACCCGATGCAAAATGGCTGACAAAGCGTTTCACAAGTAAAGACTGACGATATACACAAAATCTGTTTCTGAGATGCCGTATATTCCACATATTTCCATACATTTGTTTCATAATTGCAAAAACAATGATAAAACTGTTATTGGTAGAAGACGACAAGAATCTGTCATACATCGTACAGTCCGGCCTCCAGGACATCATCGGGGGATATGAGGTGATTACTGCTTGTAATGGGGAAGAGGGATTGGAAGCCTGGAAGGCACATCGCCCCGACATCATCATCTCCGACATTGATATGCCTGTGATGGATGGCTTTGAAATGGTGCGGCGCATACGGGTAACCGACGAGGATACCCCCATTCTTTTCGCTTCCGCACTTACCTCTCCCAAGGATGTCAGGAAAGGATATGATATCGGCGTCAATAATTACGTGAAGAAACCGTTCATCCCCGATGAACTGGATGCACATCTGCACGCCATCCTGAAAATGAATGAAGGAAGTAAGACCCGCAACGAAGAAGGATTGTGCAAGTTCGGCCATTATACGCTGGATGCCGAACATGCCACACTCTATAATCACGAATCGGGCGATAAAACGGATCTTACCGTAAGAGAAGCTCAGATTTTACAGTTGCTCGCGCAAAATAAAGGTGATGTGGTAACAAGAGAGACCATTTTGGGCCGTTTCTGGAATACTGACAAGGATTATTTTGCCTCACGCAGCCTCGATGTGTTCATCACCAAATTAAGAAAGCTGTTTGCGGAAGATCCTCATATAGAGATTGTCACCAAAAGAGGTACAGGGCTTATACTTATGGTCAATAACTGAGTTTATCCGATTGCTTTCAAAACGCCTTTACGTGGGGATATTCAGTAAATGTCCCCCAAATACCTAAAGATACAAAAATTTACTGAATGTCCCTAAGTGAATCAGTTTTTAGATACGATTCTTCTGGCTCTGACCGGCACCGGTACCTTTGTAGTTACTCTTGGTTGCGTTAAACTTATATCTTACAGTTACAGAAAATTCCCTACGGTCGTAACGATTTTTCTGATAGATATTATAATCTCCAGAATATAAATGGATGAATTCCCGATTCGTATCCAAAAGATCGTTTCCACGCAGTTCCACGCTTAGCGCATCTTTCAAGAAACTTTTCCGCACAGATATATCCACACTGCCTGTCGGATGTTCAAAATACACATTCTGATAAGCTCCTTTACTCTGGATGCTGGCATCCAATCCGATCATAAAGCCTTCAGGCAACTTGATGATATTATTGAAACTGGCTATGAAAACAGGTTTCTCCAGTTTGAACGGTTCCCCAAAAGACGCTACAGTCAGCCACTGCTTTTTCATTCCCAGCCCCATCATGGGTGACCAGCATCCCACAGTGGGAGTGAGTGAAAGAAAGGCTGAAAAGGCAGGAATGGATTTATCCCAGTTCCGGTAACTGAGCATGGTTTGTGAACCATCTTCAGTTACAAGGTTCCCCCAATATAAAATCCAATCTTTTGTCTGGCTGTAAGACAGGCTTAGCTGAATCCATTTCCATACCGCACTCAATGACAAATCGTGTATCAGTGTCGGACGCAATGCAGGCGATCCTTTCTGGAGAGTAAAACGGTCTGAATAAAACACATTATTGCTGAGCTGTTGATAAGAAGGCCTGACGGTCTTGGCCGTATAACTCAACTGTGTCTGTATGCCTCCTATTTTTGTAGAGAATGACAGGTTCGGGAACACATTGTCAAATGTACGGCTCTGGTCATCCATATGCCGGTCGTTTTCAAAATAATCAAATTTATCGTGCTCATATCTCATACCCAAAGACCAGTCTCCCCACGAGAAACTCCGGTTGTATTCTGCAAATGCAGCCATATTGGTTTCTTCCAGTTTGCTATAGGAATCAGGGACGTAATTCTCTTCATTCAGATAATCGTCATTCCGATGCGTATAGGTCACCTCACTGCCTACGGAGAAGGTTCCTTTTCCTATGGGGAATGAAACCACGAGTTTTCCAGCTGTCAGACGGTTCTTCACATCTCCTACTGAATGTACATCCCGGTCTTCATAATTTTCACTCAGTTCCTTCACCGTCGAATGGTCCCGGTTACCGTTCTGGAAGTAATCCAGATTGAAATCAATATTCACGGAACCGACCGTACCGTTATAATAGGCATTAACTTCATGTCCCCAATCATAATCGGAAAAATAGTCGGCTATAGAATAAATATCATCATACAACCGATCGTCCATTGTCACATGAGTGTAGGTTTCCCTATATCCTACTTCCGAAAGCTGCTTGTTTGGCTGATATTTTATACCCAGCGTATGCTTGTCGTCTATCTGATAATTGAGCCCAATGTCGCCTTTCAGCATTTTAGATAAATTACTTCCGCCACTGTTCATGTCATGAACCCATTCCTGAGTTCCTTTTTTCCTAAGGACAACGGTATAATCCTGCAAATATCTCATATCGCTAAAATAAACGGAACCGAAAATGTCCAGATTGTGATGACGGTAATTCAGGTTCGCCTGTTCTATCCAGTCCGTATTCTTTGACTGATAGTAGCTGGAGCGTAGGTTGAAACCAAACCCCTCTCCCTTCCTTTTTACCGTCTGGATGCGTATGACAGCCTTGACACTCGCATCGTATCTCGAACCAGGATTGCGTATGACCTCCACATTTTTAATTTCGTCGGCATTAAGCTGTTCCAGTTCGGTCAGGTCATTCAGCTTCCGCCCGTTGATGTATATCAGAGGCGTCCCTTTTCCGAATACCTCATAACTGTCTTGAGTCTTGGTGATTCCCGGTATCTTACCCAGCACATCGTTGGCTGAACCGACTTTACTCAACACGCTGTTTTCCACATTTGTCACCATCGCATCCCCTTTCATCCGGGTGACCGGCAAATTTCCTTTCACAATCACCTCACCTAACTGTTGGGTGTCCGGATGGATATGAAGGACTCCCAGATCATCCTGCTTTACCTCCTTGTAAATTGTCTGATAGCCTATATAGGAGATGCTGATCAGTCTGGCAGCATCCTGTTTAGACAGACTGAACGCCCCCGTCAAATCGGTTACAGTACCGGACAGATAGGTGGAATCTGCCTTCTGCAATATTACATTGGCATAGGGTACCGGCTGGTTTTGTTCATCGACCAATCGCCCCGTAATATTTTGGGATAATGCAAGACTACTGCAACCACAATAAAAAACGAGCAAGCACCACGTTTTCATAATCAATCTATTTTGGAATCAATAACGATGACAGATATAAGCATATTTAGATTTTTACCTTTCATAAAGTCATAAACCTTAATTGATCCCTTACCTTCTATCACCACAAAGGTATATTATTCGTGTTTGAAATCAAATTGTCACTGCATTATTTTTAGACTCTGTAATCGCAGGAACGGAGCTTCAGGGTCTGGTCTCAATCCTGAATCATTGATATGGTTTTCATATACATACGGACGGCATGTGTGCCCCTGTATTTCCGATACAGAGGCATTAGGCTCCTCATTATGAGTAATTATTACTTCGAGATTTTAAAGTAAAAAGAATCGTTACTTGAAGACTTATCTTCCTCTATACGAATGGTGTAATAGACATAATTATCAATACCATATTTCTCATGCCATTTTCGTGGTTCTACTTTTGAATCACGTAATCCACAATACCAGATACCAACTTGACTAGGGATACCAGAGGTATAACTCATAATAGGGATTTCAGGCCCAACACCCGATGTATATGTTTCCATTAAAATATGATTTCTATTCAAACGTATCGTATCTGTAAACAACGACATATTGTCTACCGATGGATAGAAACAAGTTATACGTATACTATCCGACTTATACGGTACGGCCATGAAATCAAATGTTTCTACACTGTCTTTCAATATAAAATGCACGAACTCAGGCAAAAGTTCGCTTTCTGTAAACACTCCATTATGACAAGATACTTTTTGTATCTTAGCACGTTTCCCGTTAAACACCCCATGAATGGTCAGATTCATATGCTGTACACCTTGCATCCGGAAATATTCTTGTAAAATAACAGGAAGGGAATTTGTTGTATTTTTATAATTCACTTTCAATTGTTGTCCCTGAATGGAAATACTACCAACAAGCAAAACAACTAATAAAGATAACAATTTCATTTTCATATAATTTTTCATTTTAGAGTTTATAATTCTGCATTTTATAAAACAAGATATAGTACCTAAAATAAAAGAGACAATCACTGTCCCTATAAATACAGCTAACATAAAAAGCTCCACTTTATATTATTTCATTATCAGAGTTATACAATCCTGTAATAACAATCGCTAATGATACCACAAAAGCAAAAAATTAAACTTTTTATAAGCATTAAATCTTAGAACATATTGGAATGTGGCAAATATAAGAAATAATTATGACAACCATCATAATTACTGAATTTTTGTTTGCTCTTGAATAAATTCAGATTTTTGAAACAAGAAACTGTAGTGTACTAAATAAGTTGACACAATTTATTTAGCGACATGCGTAAAAAACGA
>ERZ779981.1146-NODE-1146-length-10503-cov-3.53273_pt1 | contig 10503 bp, 8 predicted proteins | sample MGYA00511182_ERZ779981 | MGnify/ENA primary metagenome ERZ779981 (study PRJEB29588, sample SAMEA2149539) | human gut metagenome | biome: human gut; feature: human-associated habitat; material: faeces | place: Denmark | collected 2008/2010 ... | reverse complement strand
GGAGATAGCACGAGGTACAAATACCTTTGAAAAGGATCTGTCAAATGATAATGTGTGTATATTCACAAGAGAGTACAATGGTGAGAAAGCAGTGCTTATATTTAATCCATCAAAGGATGAAGCAAGTGTGGATGTGTCATCGCTTGGAGTAAATGATGCTGTTGCAATGCTTCAGACTACAAAGAAAGCACCTTCATATAAGGATGGAACGGCAAAGCTGCCGGCGTATTCGGTGCTTGTTTTGAAGTAAACTATATTTGATGAGAATAAAATTTAATAGTTTAAAGGAATTTGAAGAAGAAATATGAAAAACCGCCCGATGGGCGGTTTTTTCAGCTATACCATTTCATGAAGCATATCCACAATCACTTCTCTGCAATGAGCTCCGAGATGCTTTTGTTCCTCTTTACTGAGTGCTGCCGGATCAATAGGAGTGCCGTATCGGATAACCACATGCCTCTTTTTGACCCATGGAAGGTGATCCTCGAATATTTCATTTGTTCCCATGATTGCCATTGGCACTATCTTGCATTTGCTCTTTGTGGCAATCTTGAAAGTACCTTCCTTGAAAGACGCTACCTCTGTCAGGTCATCTTTGTTTTTGCAGCGTGTGCCCTCAGGAAATACACATATGCTGATGCCGGATTTGACCTGATCTATGGCTGCAAGCACGACCTTTAGTCCCTGCTTGATGTCATCGCGGTCCAAAAACAGGCAGTGCAGGCGCTTCATCCAGAGTCCGAGCACCGGTATTTTTGTAATGCTTTGCTTTGAGATGTAGCCGGTTAAGCGTGGACATCTGGAGTAGGTGATTATGATGTCAAAGAAACTACGGTGATTTCCTATATATAGTACGGCCTCGTCCTTTGGCACATTTTCCTCCCCTATAAATTCAATGTCTGCTCCGCTTAGGAATATGATGACACGGAAAGCCCACTGTACCAGGCGAAGCTGTGCCATATCGGCCCATGCCGGGGCAAATTTGTGTATTATCCACATGGCTCCGAGCACCGGAAGACCGAGCAGCAGATAGAAAAATACGAATATTACGATTAAAACTGAACGCATATTTGACCTCTCTTTTTCATAATATAAATTGTAATGAAACTATTCAGAATTATTGAGAATAGATATAATGTAGTTCAATATTTGATATTATATCATATCATAAGCGATATGATAAGAAAGAGAGGAAAAAATGTCAGAAAAATTGAGAAAATTTCTGGTGGTGGCTGCAGGTGTGCTTGTTATATCGGCAGCGACAGTGATTTCGGGCTGCCATGCAAATATTTCAGGCACGGAGAGTGACAGGATGGTTGAGTACACGGTAATCTGCGGGGATGAAATCCCGGAGGAGTTTAAAAAGCAGATAAATGAAAACAAGGCAAAGGCGATGAAGCTGACGTACAAGGATGATGAATATTTATACATAGCGGAAGGCTTTGGCACAAAGGAGACAGGTGGCTACAGTATTACGGTTAACCAGTTTTATGTTAAGGATAAGGCAATGTATTTTGATACGCGTCTGATAGCCCCGGATAAGGGCGAGAAGGTCAGCAATCAGGCGAGTTATCCGTATATAGTAATAAAGACGGAATTGAGTGAAATGCCTGTTGTATTTGAGTAAAAATTTCGTAAATTGTATTAAAAGTTGCGAAAAAACTGACAATCAGTACTAATGCCCTATTGATATCACTGCGATACTTTGCTATAGTAAAATTACTAGATATTGTGGTGACATATTTATATATTCAAATATATTGATTGATATAATTGTTGATTGATTTGACCTGTTTTATATTTATACAGAGATTGATTTCATATATATGACAACGTCGTTACGATACTGGTTACCATGAGGACTATAGTTATGTGCCAGTGGGCATACCCACAATAAGGAGGCTTAAAATGGAACAGACAGAAATCAGAAAAGTCAGAGCATCGATCCACCAGCAGTGTGGCAACAGGGTAAAAATCCAGCAGGATCTTGGCCGCAACAAGGTTGACATCCAGGAGGGTGTTATTCAGCAGGCATACCCAAGTGTGTTTACGGTTCTGATAGATGATGAGTTTGAGCAGAATCCGCCACAGCTCTTATCTTTCTCCTACACTGATGTGATTACAAAAGATATAAGGATGCAGCTTTGCTAGTATCATGAAGTAAAGATGTTACATCTTTATTATAATGATCATGAATTTAAATATTTGCATCTGCATAAAGTTACTCCATCTTGAATATGTATTTTATATACATATTTGAAGTGGGGTATTTTTTATGGAATTAATTACACAAAAAATCAGACAATGCATAGAAAAGGTAAAGGATATGTCGCAGGTTGGCTTCGACAGGGATTATGTTATAAAGGACAACAAGCCTGATGTTTCCAAAGTGATTTGCCAGAACGGGCAGGTAAAGCTTGACGAGATAAAAGCGTCAGGCGAGAATATCTGGCTGAGTGGAAGCATTGAATTTGAAGTGCTGTATACGAGAGAGGAAGTTTTTGAAGGCGATGAGCCGGAGGAAAATATCGGCGGAAACAGAGTGGAGCATATAAAGGATGCAATACCGTTTCAGGAGAAGCTTGTGCTTCAAGGAGTCTGCGAGAAGGATACGGTTCGTGTGTATACCGGGCTTGATGAGCTTACGGTTGGGGTTATCAATTCGCGAAAGCTCTCGGTCAGAGGCATTATAAGCGTGGAGCTTTATGGAGAGAGGGAAGAAAATCTTGAGGTTGCACAAAGGATTGATGACAAGGACGTGGAGCAGCTTATGGGGCAGATGAAGGTGCTTAAGCTTGACAGTGCTGTAAGGGATATTGTCAGAATTAAAAATGTCGTTACCTTGCCAAAGACTAAGCCGAATATATGCAAGCTCATATCAAGTCTTGTTGATATGAGAAATCTGGAGTATACATACGAGCGTGACCATATCACACTGACAGGCGAGTGCCATGCGTGTATAGTGTATCTGAGCGAAGAACAGGAAATTTGCTGCTTTGAGGTGCAGGAGGGTTTTTCAAATGAAATACACTGCGAGGGTGATAATGCCGGAAATATTGCCTGGCTTCGCACACAGCCTGCCATGCATCAGGTTGAGGCGGAAAATGATTATGACGGAGAGCTCAGGCAGCTTTCGATTGAGGCAGCGCTTGCGGTGGATGGAAAGGTCTGGAGTGAAGAAACAGTAGAGGTGCTCAATGACATGTACAGCGTATCATGTCCGGTAAAACCTGTGTTTGAAAATATGAAGGTATGCAGCCTTCTTATGAAAAATGACACAAAATGCCGTATTTTGGAGCAGTTGTACAGAGAAAACAGCAAAAAGAGAATTTTAAGAATATGCGGTACAAAGACGCAGGCCGCTATTGCACAGATAAAAAATGCAGACACAGGAATTATTGTGTCAGGTGTATTGCAGGTGAACTGTGTGAATATTGTGGAGGATGATGGCTGTCCGATAGAGATGCATACAGACTCTGTGCCGTTTGAACAGTATGTTGAGATACCCGGCATGGATGCCAACACCTGCTGCGAGGTAAATGTGCAGGTAGACCAGGTGCAGGTCAATCTACTCGACAACAGCGAATATGAAATTAAGGGTGTTGTCAGCATAAACGCTATTGCCCTGCAGCAGGATGAAGTGTCAGTCATAACATCGGTGGAGCAGGAAAAAACATCGTCTGATACTGAAGAGGAAGCAGCTCTGGTTGGCTATATAGTGCAGAAGGATGATAAAATGTGGGACATTGCAAAAAGATACCGCACCACTGTTGAAAACATAATGGAAATAAACGCTCTGACCTCAGATAGCGTCAAAACTGATGATAGACTTATAATAGCGCGCATGTGAATCATAAATGAGGGGCAAAATAACTTTTGACCTTTTAATCATATCATTATATAAAATGTGGAAAATTCTGTAAATTTACAAAAAGATGTGGAAAAAAGATTCATTTTGTGCGATAATATATCAGAATGTATATTGAACATAAATTGTGGAAGGAAAGGTCAATCTGACCGTCGTATTACAGGAGGAACAAAATGAATCAGAAATGGACACGTGCTATATGTACTGTGTTAACATCGGCACTCGTTTTTACAGGACCGGCAGTAGAGGGCACTACATTTAGCGGATACATAAACAGTGGACTTGAGAAGGTATATGCCAAGACACAGAAGCAGAAGGATGCAGAGAAGAAGAAGTCACAGGCTGAGCAGGATCTCAAGGATAAGAAGAATGAGATTAATGGTTTAAAGGATCAGCAGCAGACTACTGCTGATGATATAAAGAATAAATCCGCAAAGCTTGATGAGATTCTTGCAGCACAAAAGAAGCTTCAGACAGATATCACAAGCAAACAGGCAGAGATAGAGCAGAATCAGAAGGATCTTGCAGCTGCTCAGGAAAAGCAGCAGGAGCAGTATGACGCCATGAAGAAGCGTATACAGTTCATGTATGAAAACAGCGCTGAGGACAATATCTGGACAGCAATTATTGAGTCAAATGGTATCACAGATATGCTCAATCGTATAGAGTACGTGTCAGATGTATATGATTCGGATCGTGCTCTTATGGATTCTTATCAGGCAGCAGTTGAGCAGGTGAAGGAAATTGGTACTAAGCTTGACAAAGACATGAATGAGCTCACAGCCATGCAGGATGATTATGAGAAGCAGCAGGCAGATGTCGAGGCGGCTATAGTAGCTCTTGAAAACCAGAAGGAGCAGTATGCAAGCCAGATAGCTCAGGCACAGCAGCAGGCAGATAATTATCAGAATATCATTACGGCACAGGGCAAAATCATTCAGGAGCAGGAAGCAGCGGCAGCAGCTGCAAGAGCGAACAGCTCGTCAAGCAGTTCAAGCTATGATGGTGGTGGAGCCGGCAAGGGCGGAAGCATTGCCGGTGACTATGCAGCAGGCGGTGGAAAGAACCCGGGTGCTTCAACAGGAGTTTCAGGAAGCTCTGTGGTATCATACGCTATGCAGTTTGTGGGCAATCCATATGTATGGGGTGGAAACAGTCTTACAAACGGTGTAGACTGTTCAGGCTTTGTACATGAGGTATATGCACATTTTGGTATCAGCACACCGAGATATTCACAGGCATTTAAGTCTGTGGGACAGGCCGTATCCTTCGATAATATACAGCCGGGAGACGTAGTGGTATATCCGGGACATGTAGCTATATATGCAGGTGGTGGTGTTATAGTGGAGGCACAGTCCACAAAGGCAGGAATCACAGCAAACAGAAGCGTACAGTGTCATACAATACTTGCTATACGACGTCTTGTATAGGATGGTTAGGAGCCGATAAGTATATTTATTATACTTACCGGCTCTTTTTATTTTTACCACAAAGAGCTGAATGGTTACCAATAAAGTAAGGGCGTAAGACGCGGACATGCCACGACCCAATGTTAGTAACCGGCAACAAACTCATTGTAATAAATAATAGCAATTTCCACCCATAAGGTGTATTATAGAGATAGACGGCACCAATTCGCACAAAACGAACTAGCAAGCCTGTAAATAAAGTAAGAAAAGCAGGAGGAACAAGCCATGCAGATGGAACAATTACAAAAAGACATGATTGCAGCAATGAAAGCAAGAGACAAGGTAAGAAAGGATGCTATATCCTCACTTGTATCGGCAGCCAAAAAGGCGGCAATAGATGAGGGCTGCAGAGACAATATACCGGAGGAGCTTGTCAACAAGGTCATTCTTAAGGAAATGAAGTCTGTGAAGGAGCAGATTGACACATGCCCTGCCACAAGAACAGATCTGCTTGATGAGTACAATACCAGATATGCAATCTTTGAGGAGTACGCTCCTGCAATGATGTCGGCAGAAGAGGTAGAAAAGGAGCTCACAGAGCAGTTTTCGGATGTAATCGCAACAGGAAACAAAGGGCAGATAATGAAGGCAGTCATGCCGCATTTCAAGGGCAAGGCTGACGGAAAGGTCATAAATCAGGTGGTTGCAAAGCTTTGCGCAAAATAAGAAAACACATCACAACAATTATACTTGCAGTGCTGGCTGTCATGGCCGGCGTGTAGGCATATATATGCAGTGCTTGACAATGCCGATATAACGGATTATGATTTCTCGGGAGGCAGATATAAGAAGCTGCTGGAGAAAAATAACTATAAAATAAAAGAAAAAGTGTGGAAAAGAGTCGATATGGGAAACGTTACTCTTGATCACTAGAAAGAAGATTTTATGTCAACAAAAATTGGAAGAAATGACCCTTGCTGGTGTGGCAGCGGAAAGAAATATAAGACCTGTCATGCGGCATTTGATATGAAGCTTGAAAAGCTTGCTGAGGCACATCATAAGATACCGAGCCATTCAATCATCAAGACGCCTGACCAGATAGCGGGAATCAAGGAGAGCGCCAAGATAAATGTCGCAGTGCTTGACTACATAGGAGAGCATATCCACGAGGGTATGAACACAGCAGAGATTGATAAAATAGTCTATGATATGACCACCAGCATGGGCGGCATCCCTGCACCGCTCAACTATGAGGGTTATCCTTACAGCGTATGTACATCAGTAAATGAGCAGGTTTGTCACGGATTTCCTTCAAAGGACGTCATCTTAAAGGATGGTGACATCATAAATGTAGACTGTTCTACAATTTTAAACGGATATTTTTCGGATTCATCAAGAATGTACTGTATCGGAAATGTAAGCCCTGAAAAGAAAAAGCTCGTTGAAGTCACAAAGGAGTGTGTGGAGCTTGGACTCAAAGAGGTAAAGCCGTGGGGCTTCCTCGGAGATATGGGACAGGCGGTGCACGACCATGCATTTGCAAACGGTTACACGGTAGTGCGTGAAATCGGTGGACACGGAGTGGGACTTGAATTTCACGAGGATCCGTGGGTAGGCTACAACACCAAGCGCGGCACCGACATGGTCATGGCACCCGGCATGATATTTACCATCGAGCCAATGGTCAACATGGGCAAGGCCGATATCTACGTAGATGACAAGAACAACTGGGAAGTATACACCGACGACGGACTTCCATCAGCCCAGTGGGAAATCATGGTACTTGTCACAGAGGATGGCCATGAGGTGCTGAGCTGGTAAACCGGTAAGTATTATCAGAGTGCTATTATTAGCAGACATTAGTTCATAGGTGACAACATTATAAAGGGCGTGTGAAAAACGAAGTTTTTTTCACACGCCCTTTTGTATAATCCCATACAGAATCTAGTAAGTGAAGCGTTAGCTTCGGGAGAGCATTTCTGCATCCACGGACATGGTTTATAAACTCATAGTAGATTGCTTCGCATAAGTACCCTAAATTTACCGGAGAGTATGCAGTGTGTTCCGAAGAAAAATATAAACTGCCACGGCGTTCCATAAAATGTGGATACGACAATTCATAGCAAACTATCAATAAACTATCCGCAAATGCTGCCGTGGCTGATTTTATATTTTTCTGAGGAATATACTGCATGCTAGGCCGGTATCCACAGCATAGATATGCGAAGCCCTATAAAGCGCAGTACCATAAGCGATGCACTATGATGCGTCCCTACAGATTTGTATTCACCCCATTTATGGTCGCATTCTCATTCTCCCTCATAGGAATGACGAGACACTTCTCCCCATTGATGACCTGCGCATGAATCTGTGAAGCCTTCTCCGGCTTTACATGAAGCACCACATCATAGGTCTTAATTTGGGCAGTGTAATTATCGATCTCTTCCTGCTTCTCAAGAAGCTGTGAGGTGCGCTCCTCAATCTGATTATTTTTCTCCTGGATAACAGAATCCTTCTCCTCAAGCTGCGCATTTTTCTCATTGAGCTCGAGAGTTAAATCGCCGACCTGGCTCTCAAGAGCAAGCTTTTCCACGCGGATTTCATTAGCTGCAAGAGCCTTTGAATCAATGACATTGGCTGCGATAGGCAGCTTGTCACCGAAGGCCTCATTGACGGATTTTTCAATACGAGAAATCTTTTCCTCAGAGACATGGCAGTCACTAAGCACCTTGTTCATAGCCTTGCTGTCGAGAATGAACGGATCGTCGTCATCATCGTGAGTCTCAGCGTAGTCATCGGCCATCTCGGACAGATTCTGCTGGATATCAAGCAGCTTGTCATCCGTGCTCTCATCCTCGGCACCGAGCACATTTCTGACAATTGAATGAAAAGCCATCTTCTGCTCAGTAGCTGTGCGCTCCACACCGCAGCCGAGGCCGTTTGTCATAAATTCAGAGTGAGGCTCCTTGGTATTTTTCGTATAGAAAAGAGTGGAGTGTATGTCAGTGCTCCTATCATTGAAAGCAGGGAATAAAAAGCCTGTCTCAGGTGCACCGACCACCCAGTCCCTTATGCGGGCTCCGATACGCTGCTCCTTTTCCAGATAGCCAAGGCCCGGCTTTGAAAGTGTGACAGGGCAGATGGCGCAGAGCATGTATTTGTACACCTCCTCGGACTCATCCACGTTGATGTTGTCCTTTGTGCGTGTCATGACATCGTAGCTGTCGAGATACAAAAGAATCAGATAGTTCCCGGCCTCATCGTAGGTGTCGATGACCAGATCATAGTATGTATCGAGCAGAGTCTCATCATTAAGCTCGCTGTCGCGAAGCGCCATGAGAATCTGTTGGCGGCCTCCGACCTCTTCTTCCTCAAGCGGAAACTGCAGATTGAGCAGGTTGTTTCCGAGAGTGCCGGAAAGCACCTTGTTTGAAATCTCGAGATATTTGTAGTATTCATCCTCCTCCAGAGTGAGAAATTTGCCACCGAATTTGCAGACCTTTTCATGATTGCAGTCCACATAGCAGCCGACCAGACGACTGAAGGTTGCCTGGTCTTTTTTTAATCTTCGTTTTAGTTCCAATACTTCTTTTTTGTTCATATTATCCTCGCATTATTTTCATACCATTCAAAAATTTACGTAATCACATTATATGTATGGAATAAATATTTGTCAATTGAGCGGCGCCTTTTATGTCCCGCTGTCAATCAAGAAAAAAGATGACAGACAAACCACAAAATGCTATAATTTAGGAAATCAACGGATTATGATATAAAGGCTGACACAGAGACATCCACAGGTGTCTCTGTTCTTGGATTGAGGCATAAATGGAGCAGAAAATGACAAACAATCACATTACAATAGGCATTCTCGCACATGTAGATGCGGGAAAGACAACCCTGTCTGAGGCCATGCTTTACAGTACCGGGCAGATTCGCTCACTCGGGCGCGTGGACCATCAGGACGCGTATTTGGACAACGATGCGCAGGAGCGTGAGCGTGGAATAACCATTTTTTCAAAGCAGGCAAGGCTTGATATTTCGCGTGGCACAAATGCGGCAGATACAGCACATACAGCAGATGTAACACGTACGGCAGATACAGCTCGTACATGGCATGTAGTCATGCTTGATACACCGGGGCATGTGGATTTTTCGGCAGAGATGGAGCGTACCCTTCAGGTACTCGACTATGCAATACTTGTAATCAGCGCAACTGATGGAGTGCAGGGGCACACGCGCACACTGTGGAGACTTTTAAAGCACTATAACGTGCCGACATTTATTTTTGTAAACAAGATGGATATGCAGGGCACGGATGCGGAGAAAGTGCAGGCAGAGCTAAGGAGTGAGCTGAGCGATGGCTGCGTTGACTTTTCTTCACATGATTTATTTGATGAGCTTGCCATGTGCAGTGAGCCTCTTTTAGATGAATTTATGGAATCGGGAGAGCTTGCGGATGCACATATTGCGCAGGCGGTGGCTCAAAGGGAGGTGTTCCCCTGCTTTTACGGCTCGGCACTTAAGCTTGACAGAGTGGATACGCTGATTCAGGGACTTTCGCGGTTTATGTGTGAAAGAAATTACCCTGATGATTTTTCTGCCCGCGTATACAAGATAGGCAGGGATGACAGAGGCAGCAGGCTGACATTTTTAAAGGTTACCGGAGGCTGTCTTAGAGTCAGGGACAAAATAGAGTACAAAGCGCATGGCGGTGACGAGGCAAAAGGCCTTCTGATTGAGAAAATCGACCAGATAAGAAAGTATTCCGGCGAAAAATATGAGACAGCTGATGTGGCAGAGGCGGGTGAGATAGTTGCTGTCACAGGTCTTAGCTCGACATTTCCGGGGCAGGGGCTCGGGGTTGAGCATCAGTCCAATATGCCAATCCTTGAACCGGTACTAAACTATAGGATGATTCTGCCGGATGATGTAAATCCGGCGGCATTTATGGAAAAGCTAAAGCAGCTTGAGGAGGAAGACCCACAGCTTTACATAGTGTGGGTGGAGGAGTTTAAGGAAATCCATGTGCAGCTCATGGGACAGGTGCAGATGGAGGTGCTTGTGCGTCTCATAAAGGACAGGTTTGGTGTTGTTGTTACATTCGGACCGGGCAGCATTGTATATAAGGAAACGATAGCAAGGGCTGTCGAGGGAGTAGGACACTTTGAGCCGTTGCGCCACTATGCAGAGGTGCATCTGCTTTTGTCGCCGGCGGAGCGTGGC
>ERZ779981.1124-NODE-1124-length-10615-cov-2.20464_pt1 | contig 10615 bp, 6 predicted proteins | sample MGYA00511182_ERZ779981 | MGnify/ENA primary metagenome ERZ779981 (study PRJEB29588, sample SAMEA2149539) | human gut metagenome | biome: human gut; feature: human-associated habitat; material: faeces | place: Denmark | collected 2008/2010 ... | reverse complement strand
TCGATACTCTTATTTTTGTTAACGAAAGACTATTACCTGCATATAAGTATTCACTTGTTCTAATACCATTTTTATTGGAAGGTAAAAACATAATTGATGCTGATAATACCATGTTTTCTTCATGAGTTTTTAATAATTCTTTTACTTCTTCAATTTCTGTACTTTTACCATTGTTTTCTTCAAGAAACTTTAAATATTTAGGTAAATTTATTGTACCAAATACTAATCTAGCATTTGGATAATTCTTCATTAAATTTACAAAGTATTCTTCATTTCTTAAACTAATATTTTGTTTTTCTTCAGTTTCTTTTAGTAATGAAACTAATATTCCAACTTTATTTATATCACTAGTTATTTCAAAAGTTATACCTCTTTTTTCATGAAAACTTCCTATATAATATTTAAATTTACTTTTATAAGTACTAAGTAACTCTTCTAAAGTTAACACTTTATTAGAGTTATCACATATAGGTGCTAACATATTGTAGTTTGGTTCCATGCTTTTTCCCATTTCTTTTTGTGGACCAAGAGATTTATAACCTAGTTTAAGTAAATTATTATGTTTTACTTGATAATCTTTATCATAATTAGTGTTTATTTCATCACCTTTAAAACTATATTGTCTTTTACAAAAATTAGGATCAATTTTTACCACATATGCATGTGTCTTTTTTGCTAGTTCTTTTATATTTTTGGTCATTTCTTCCAAGTCTTCATAATTAGTAAAATCAATTAAGTAGCCACGTGGTACAAAAAACATATTAAGACCTTTAATCATCTTTTTTACTAAAATCAAACATACTCCTACTAAAGTATCATCTTTATATAAGCCACAGTGGAAGTGACGCCAATTACTTTTGATATTAGCCCAGTTATAGGTTTGTGTAAGTGGAGCCATACTATAATTTAGAATGAAATTATCATATTCTTCTTTAGGTAATTCACTTGTAAATCTATACATAACTTTATACCCTCTTTCTATTAATTATTATAACCTAAAGATACACTTTTTACAAGAAAAAAAACATAATAAAAGAAGGGAAAAAACCCTTCAACTTTTATTTACAATAATGGTTTGTGTAGCCTCTATAAAGGTTTGCACCAAACTTATAGCCAAAGTTATAAAACATTGTAATAATTTTTGCAAATGCATTAACTACAACTCCAGTTAAACTAGCTCCACCACTCACATTAATTAATTCTACTTTAGTCATTATTACACCTCCTTATTTAAATCTTGAATTTACTACACCATCATATAAACCTAGTATAAATGATATTATAGTTCCGGCTATTCCCCATAATCCCCAAGATACTCATCCTTCGATTTTTAACAATTCATTTTTTGTCATACAATTACTCCTTTCCTATTATTAATTTTTTATTAAATAATTCATCTAATCCTTCTTTATGTGAAACATACACTATAGTTTTATCTTTAAAATATTTTAATATATCTTTAATTATATCTTTTTCTAAAACTAAATCTACTTCACTAAGTGCTTCATCTATTAAAATATAATTACTATTTTTTAATAAACCTCTTGCTAGAATTATTCTTTGTTTTTCACCACCACTTAAATTAAAACCATTTTCTTCGATATATGAAGCATCATTTAACTCTTTCTTATTAATAATTTCATTAACTCTAGTAATATTTAAAATACTATTATATGCTTCATCAGTTATATTTCTTGACAAAATAATATTATCTTTTATGGTACCACTAAATATAAATTCATTTTGTCCAACATAAGTGAAACTATTATCTATTATAGATTTATCTATATTTAAAAGATTATATTCTCCTATATAAATATTTCCTTCATAATTTGTAATATTCTTAAGTAACATTTTTAACAACGTACTTTTTCCACTTCCACTTGTTCCCTTTAATAATATTTTATCTTTTTCATCAATTGAGCAATTAAAATTTTTAAATAAATATTCACCTCTTTTATATTGAACTTCTTTTAAAATAATTTTACCAGAAGTTTTTTCATTCCTCTTTTTTTCATTTGTATATTTTAAAATACTATTAATTTTGTTTATATTCTTGTAAGCATAATTTAAACTAGGTACTTTTTCTAAAAATGTTTTAACTATATTCATAAAATATCCAAAAAGTATATATATTAGAAATAATTCTCCAATTGTTATGTAATTATTTTTGACAAGTGATATTCCTAACAAAAGAACGAATATACTACTAATATTTATCAAGTATTCACTAATTATATTTAAAGTTGTATTAATTAAATTAAACTTATTTGTACTATTAATTGTTTTTTCAAAATAAGTGTTGAGTGTTTTTACTTGATTATCTTTTATGTTTAAGTTATTAATAGTTTCTATTCCATTTATAGTTTCAATAAGTTTATTATTATAAATTCCTTTTAGTTCTTGCAAGTATCTTATTTTAGATGTATATAGATTATTTACTAATATAGTTATTATAAAATATATTAGTAGAGGTATTAAAATAAATAATGCAAGAGTTTTATTAAGATAAAATATAATAATATAACTACCTAATAATAACAAAATATTCACAAGAATGTTTGAAAGTATTTCGAGTATTAAATCTTTTAGTAAATCTAAATCATTAATTCTAGAAGTAATTTCTCCCGTGGTTTTATTCTTGTAGTATGTATATGGAAGGCACAAAAGTCTTTTAGTAATTTCTTTATTCATATTTAACTCTATTTCTTTGTTTAGTTTTATTACAAAGTAACTTCTTAGGTAATCAAATATTAACTTAATAAATAATATTAATACAAATGATACGTAGTATTTATTTACGAAAGACATATCATCTAATATTATTTTATAAAACAAAGAAGAAGCTAAACTTAATATAAATAAAATAAGACTAAGTATCATCAAAATTATTAAAATCTTTTTATTTATAAATATGCTAGATATCATAACATTGAATAAATGATTTGTTTCTATTTCTTTTGGTAATTCTTTTACTTTTACTAAACTTATTATTACACCTTGATAACCAATAGCAAATTCTTTAAATGATATTTTTCTTAAACCTATAGATGGATCCATTACAGTTATTTTTTCTTTAGATTTATTAATATCATAAATAACAACAAAATGGTAATAATTATCCTTCTTAATATGCGCAATTAAAGGAAATTTATAATACGAAACCAACTCTTCAAATGATAATTTTTTTCCAAAACCATCAAAACCAATTTCTTTACACCCATTAATTAAATCATAAGCATTAGTTCCATGTTTAGTAGTATTAATAATGTTTCTAATTGTCTCCATATCTAAAGAACCATTATAGTATTTTATTAATGATGATACACATGCTGCAGCACAATCATTTTTGTCTTCTTGTAGAACTACTACTTTTTTTGTCATACTCTTTTTGCCCTCCTACATACTTATACGTAAAAAAAAATTAAATTACTTTTTTTATCTTTATTTACAATATAATTTTACATAAGATTTTACATTTTCTGTGTAAACAAAAAAACATTTATAAATAAATGTCTTAAAATAATTTAAAGTTTTATTCTATCAGTTAAATATTCCCTTTTTATTAAAAGTTTTCCGTTATTAGTTCTAGTACTACAATATTCTCTTTCAAAATATTCTAATAAATCTCTAATTTTTCTTAAATTTTTAATATCTAAATATCCTTTAATATTTTCATCTATCATTTCACTTGTTATTAGATAAAATATTTCTGGGTCATACATTTCAATTACATGTATATAATCATGACTAGTTTTCTGTTTTAATATAGCACCATTATCTATTGTTACTAATCCGCCATCTCTATTTGCAATTACTAAATGATGAAAACTAAGTTCTCTACTATTGTTATAAGTGTATCCTGCAAAATCAAAGCCCAACTTATTAATCTTATACATTTTTACCATTTCTCTTGTTATTGCTTTCATACCATTACACTTCCCTTCCAAGTACGAAAAAAAGACGCACAAAACGTCTTTAAAAGAAACAAACAAAAGAATTAACAATACTTAGTAAATCATACATCATATTATCAACTCCTTACAATATTAGTATACTACTTTTTTTCTTATGTGTCTATTACAAACTACTCATTTTTTCATTAATAATTGAATATAAATAAACATCAACTGGTTTTTTTGTAATACTACTAATATAATCTTTATAACCATTTAATTGTGAGATATAATTAACATCTGTTGTATCACTTAATTTGTAATCGATTATATCTATGTGGTCAGTGTATTCTAACATTAAATCTATTACTCCGTGATATTTGGTATTATCTAAAGTGTAAACAAACTCATATTCATGAAAGATATTAGCATCTTTAACATTATCAAATATCTTTAAGTTAGCAAAAGACATAACTTTATTTTTTATAAACTCGTCTTTTATATAAGAGAAATTTTTTGTTTTTAAATCAAAATACTCCAGTACTTCATGAACATACTTACCAAACTCAATATTCCTTTTTGTGTCAGTAGTAATTAATTTGTTGTTTTCTTTTGAGTAATGCTTATCTATAACACTTTCGTTTTCAACTAAAATTTCCTTTACATTTAATACTTCACTACTTTTTTCTATTCCACTTTTAAAATCTTTTTTTATAAGTAAACTATAGTCTTTTGTGATACCAGATTTATTGTAATCAATTACTGTAACATACTTAGTTAAACTAACCAAAGTACTAGACACTATATCTAAAAGACTTTTATATTTACTTCTTACTACACTACTTACTAAATCACTTTCTTTACCATTTACTATTTCTTCATAAGGCATGACTAATATCATTTTTTCTTTTGCTCTAGTAAGGGCTACATAAAATAGTCTTATTTTTTCACTAATTTCTTCTTTTAAGTAATCGTTTTTTAATAAATGTTTATAAATAGTTTCTCCTACACCTTCATCAAAATATGGAGTTATTATTCCGTATTTATTACTATAAGTAAACTTTTCTTTTATATCACTTATATTAAATGGCTTATAAAGTCCTGAAAAATAACATATTGGAAACTCTAGTCCTTTTGATTTATGAATAGTCATTATTTTAACTGAATTACTTACTCCACTATGAATTGTGTATTTGATGTCTATTTTTTCTTTAATAACATTATCTAAGTACTCACTAAAACTATTTATATCATAACCAATATTACTAGTAGTTTTTGCATTAGACAAAATACTACTTAGTTTAACACTTGAAGCACTTTCATTACCTATTGTAATAAGTTTATTATAAAAATCAAATTCATTAATTAAATCATTTATTATTTCATAACTAGATTTATTATTTAGCTTAATCTTTCTTACTTTATTTGCTAAGTTACTTCCTAGTATTGTCTTATTTTTAATTGTATCAAATATTTCTTCATCACTACTTTCACACAAAAAACTTCTCATAATACTTGTAAACAAGTACTCAAGTTCTTTATCATATACTCCCGTATCAAGTTTAATAGTAAATTTGATTAAGTTATTTAACACAATTATATCAGTGTCTTCGTTCATTGTTTCGTCTTTATATAATTCTAATGGTATACCTAAATACAAAAATATCTTTTTGTATAAATCAAAGTTAGTAGTTCTATCCATTAGTATTACAAAGTCACTATATTCTGCATTTCTAAGTACACTTGTATCTTTATCAAATATTTGATAGTTACCTTTTATTTTACTAAGTATATCTTTTGCAATAATAAATGCTTCAATTTCTTCTTTAGAGTATTCGCTCTTTTTATCATAAATATAACTATATAATTCAAAGTCATAGTTTTGAATAGTTTTTCCTTTTTTAATATAACTTTTATTACCAAAAATCATTTGGTGACTTTTTATATAATCAGCTCCACCTATACTTTCGTCCATTACTTTATTAAATAGTAAATTAATATTATTAAGTACTTCTTCTCTTGACCTGAAGTTTTTATTTAAGTCTATTTTCTCTCCACCTATATGGTTACTATACTTATTATATTTTTCTTTAAATATATCTGGGTTTGCATTTCTAAATCTATAAATAGACTGCTTTATATCCCCAACCATATAGACATTATTATTACTTATCAAATTAATTAGTATTTCTTGTAAGTCATTAGTGTCTTGATACTCATCTATCATTATTTCTTTAAATGAACTCTTTAATTCTTCTTTAACACTTACGTTTTCTTTAACTAACTTTATTGCCAGATTAGCAATATCAGTAAACTCATAAATATCATTTTCATATTTATAAGACATTACATATTCGTCAAAATCTTTTAATATATCAATAATTACTTCTTTATAATCTTTAGTAGACAAAATACTACTCATTATTTCTTCTCTATTTTTATATGTACATAAACTTTTTATATTTTTAATTACATCATTAATAAGTTCTTTCTTTTCTTTTACTTCGTCAGTACTTCCTTTAGGTAGTCTAGGTATTTCAACACTTAAGTTTGATACTATTTCGTCATATGTTTTAGAACTCATTAAGTTACTAACACTTAGCCTTAAGTTAGTTATGTAGTCACTATCTGTATAATATGACATATCTTCAATTAGATAATCTAACTCTTCAAATTTACTCATTAAAAGCTTTTCATAATCTTTTATATCATTATTAATTCTATCAATGTTAAAGTATTCGTTTATATAATTATCTAAGTATTCATTCTTATTATATTTTAAATCTATTTTTGAATAAATAGACAAGATACTATCAAATATTTCTTTATCGTCTTTTATACAAAAGTCGCTGATAAGTTTTAAAAATTTCTCATTTCTATTTTCATAGTATTTATCAAATATATTAGTTAATATTTCTTTCTTTTTAATTCTTATTATCGCCTCATCTATAATGCTTACGTTTGGACTTATGTTTAATATATAGTGATATTTTTTTACAATAGATAATGCAAAACTATCAAATGTTGTTATATATGCTTCATCTATCAAGGAAAGTTCCTTAGATAAACTAGGGTTCTTTTTAATTTTATTTCTAATTCTCGTTTTCATTTCTAAACTTGCTGCTTTAGTAAATGTAAGCAACAATACTTCTTTTATGCTCATTCCACTTTTTAAGTTTTCTATTACTCTTTCACTTAAAACAGCAGTTTTACCACTTCCAGCACCCGCGGATACTATTATATTGTGTCCTTTATCATAAATTGCATTCCATTGTTCATCTGTCCATATTGCATCACTTGGTTTAATAGGTATCACTCTTCTTCACCTCCAAACTTAACTTCTTTTAAATTAACTATATCATTTTCTTTTCTATAACAAATATCATAGTATTTACAAAACTCACAACCTTTGTTAATTTTACCAATTCTCTTAGGATTAATGTCAAACTTTCCTTCACTAACCCCATTAAAGGCATCTTCTATTCTATCATCAACTTCACTAACAAGTTTGTTAATCTCACTTTCATTTATCACTTTGCTATAACTATAAAAACCCTTACTTGAAGTTCTTAGTCCTTTAATAACTAAACTGTCATTATAACTTTTATCAACTAAATCAAGTACTTCTTCATTACTTGTTGAGTATCCTTGTAATTTCAAGTTATTTTTCTTTAGTGTTTCATAACTACTAGAGTTGTCTTTATTTACAACTGTATTAAGTACCTTTTGTAAGTAGAAACCACCTATTATTACATTCTTAAATTTGTTACTTTTACTTACAAGATATAAGTATATGGGTAGTTGCATTCCTATTCCATAAGTAACATTATCCAAACTTATCATTGGGTTTCCAGTTTTATAATCTACTATAGAGACTACTGTTTTATCATTTATAGTTTTATACATGATTTTATCAACTATTCCCATAAAAGTTTTATTGTCATGCTTATTAATATATATCTTTTCTTCATAAAGCTTATTATCTAAACTAGAGTACTTATATTGTTCTTTTATTGTTTTTATAACGAAAGATAATTCACTTTTCAATTTTTCCAAAAAGAACTCTTCTTTTTTACTAAAAACTTTATTACTTTCTTTTATAAAATTATCATATTCTTTATCTAAGTCAAAATTTTCCTTATCCATAATTGAAAGTATGTAGTGATATAAACTTCCAATAAATGTCATAAATGTTTCTTCAAATATACCAAGTTTTAACACATTATCAATATAGTACCTGAAACTACATCTATAGTAGTTATCAAGTGTTGAATATGATAAAAGTATATTCTTATCTAGTTTACTTTTGTCTATTCCTTTAAATTTATTATTATAACTTAGGTAATTAATATCTGGGTAATTATTTAGTAGTTTACTTGTCACTTTGGTAACTACTCCATACTTTGAATATAAATCAAGTAAGTTACTTAATCTTATTTTATTATATATATTTGAATTATTATACTCGTCTTCAAATTTAAGTACATTATAATTCATTTCTTCACTAAGTGATGAGATATTATAACTAATACTACCTTCTTCTAACTTATAAGATATAATTAAGTTATCTATACTATTTAAAAAGTCTAATACTTCTTTTTTACTATTTATATTTTTTTCTAAAGTAGTCTCAATATTTACTTCACTCTTAATGTTATCGCTTATATATTCTTCATCTTTAAAAGTTTGTGGTATATCTCCTTCATTAAAACTCATTAAAAACACATAGTCTTTACTACTTATTACTTCTCCTAAACTAATAAAACTTACTTTGTTTTTTAGTTGTTCTACTTTTATATAAGTATTTTTTAAGTCATGTATAAGCATTTCTTTAACACTTGTTAAATCCTCTACCCAAGTATAATCATTAATTATATTGATAATCAAGTTTACTTCTTCAGTGTTATTTTTAAACTCATTAGTTAAATTTTCTACTATACTTTCTTTACTACTATCTAAGGCACTCAAAAAATATTTTCCAATTCTTGTACTATAAAGACTAGTTGTCTTCTTTTTTTCTAATGGAATATTATAAAAACCAAATAGTTTTCTAATTAAATACATATATTCTTCTTTTACATTTAATAGTTTAATATTATTTATATCAGTTCCACTTTTAATTAAATCTACTATTTTATTACATACAAAGTTTACTTCACTTTCCATATCCTTACATTCATATATATTAAATACTCTTTTATTAACTACTTCATTATTTAAATATATTACATCTAACTTATCAAATACATTCTTATAAAACTTACTTATCTTTTTCTTACTATAAACATAAATATTCTTTTTACTTAAACTACTTTTAAAGTACTCGTCATATATAAGTAAATTATGCTCGTCTAACTCACTTTTTAAATCTCTTAAAAACTTTAATTTCTCACTTTTATATTCTTTATCTTCTATATAATACAAATTCTTTAAATAAACTAGACACACTTCATACTTATAGTGATATTTCTTAATTAAATAAAATATTGTTTTCTTATCATAATCAAAATAATATAACTTTTTAAATTCACTAAAACTTATAAATTTAACATCTACTAATTCATTATTTTTTCTAAATTCACTAATAACACTTTCTTTTACCGCATCATCTACTATAAGTATACTATTATTTTTTAATGCATCCATTCTTTCACTTCCTTTTACACTAATTCAATTATATTATATAAATTCTTTAAAGTCACTTACTTTCTTTTCCTTTGTACATTTTGATTTTATCATAAGTATATATGTTTGTCAATAGTTTGTTTGGTATTAAAAAGAAAATAGAGAAATTATTTTTTCTCTATTTTAACTTCAAACTTGTTACCTTCTTCATCAATGTACTCGCTTACTTCTCCATCATTTTTTTCAATTGTTGCAAGTAATTCACTACTTATAACACTCTTGTACTTATTTATTATATTGTTAGTTAACTCTTCAGTTGTATTAAATTCAATACTAATTCTATCACTTATATCTAAACCAATATTCTTTCTTAAAACTTGGCATTGTCTAATTAAGTCTCTTAAAATTCCTTCATCCTTTAATTCAGGTGTGATAGTAGTATCAAGTATAACAAAGTTTACCCCATCACTCGTAACGTCGTACCCTTCTTTTGCTGACACTCTTATATCTAACATACTCTTATTCAAGTTATAAGTTACCCCGTCATATGTAACAGTTTTACTTTCAATATTTTTAATGTCTTCACTAGTAAACTCACTAACAAACTTACTAAACTCTCCAATATTTTTGCCAAACAGCTTACCAACTTCTTTAAAGTTAGGTTTAACTGTATAAGTTAAGTAATCACTTGTTTCATTAGTATACATTACTTCTTTTACATTCAACTCTTCCTTAATTAAGTCAGTCAAGTTACCAATTACACCTTCATTTTTCTTATCAAGTAATACTTTAGAAAGTGGTTGCCTTATTTTAACATTAGCTTCTTCTCTAGCGTTTCTACCCAAGCTTACTACGTCTCTTACTAAATCCATTTGTTTTTCAACATCTAAGTCAATTAATCCTTCATTACATTTAGGAAAATCACTCAAATGAACACTTTCTTCTTTAGTTAAATTAGTATATATCTCATCAGCTAAAAATGGACTTACTGGTGCTAGAAGTTGTGATAATGTTACAAGTACCTCATAAGTTACTTTATAAACAGACTTTTTACTTTCATCTAATTCACCTTTCCAGAATCTTCTTCTATTTCT
>ERZ779981.1123-NODE-1123-length-10616-cov-3.04536_pt1 | contig 10616 bp, 7 predicted proteins | sample MGYA00511182_ERZ779981 | MGnify/ENA primary metagenome ERZ779981 (study PRJEB29588, sample SAMEA2149539) | human gut metagenome | biome: human gut; feature: human-associated habitat; material: faeces | place: Denmark | collected 2008/2010 ... | reverse complement strand
GGGCGGCCATGAGGTCGGCTGCCTGCGTCAGAATGTCTTCTTTGCGGTGCTTCAGGTACACATAAATCAGGCGGTAGAAAGGGGGATATTTGAACAGTCTCCGTTCTTCCATCTGCTCTTGGTACAACCGGGCATAGTCGTTGGCCATAATCTGATGGATGAGTGGGTTTCCCGGCGATTTGGTTTGGAGTACCACCAGTCCCTGTTTGTTCTTTCGTCCGGCCCGTCCGGCCACCTGCGCCATGAGTTGGAAGGCCCGTTCATACGAACGGAAGTCGGGATAGTTCATCATGGAGTCGGCATTCAGAATGCCCACCACACTCACCCGGTCGAAGTCGAGTCCTTTGGAAATCATCTGCGTACCAATCAGAATGTCTGTTTTCCCTTCCTCAAAGTCGCTGATGATGCGTTCGTAGGCCGTACGGGTACGGGTGGTGTCCAGGTCCATCCGGGCCACTCGGGCCTCCGGGAAAATTTGTTTGATGTCGTCTTCAATCTTTTCTGTACCGAAGCCTCGGTTCACCAGTTCTACTCCGCCACAAGCCGGACAGGCCGTGGGTATAGCGTAGGTATAGCCGCAGTAGTGGCACGTCAGTTGATGGAGTACTTTATGGTAAGTCAGACTCACGTCACAGTTCTTGCAGCGGGGGACCCATCCGCAGGTGCGGCATTCAATCATCGGCGCGAAGCCCCGTCGGTTTTGGAACAGAATGACCTGCTCCTTTTGCTCCAAGGCTTCCCGTATCTTCTGCAACAGCAGGGGAGAGAATTGTGCCGTCATCCGTTTCTTCCGGGTCAGTTCCTTGATGTCCACCAGTTCGATATGCGGCAACTGGATTTGCTGGTGACGCTCTGTCAGTTCCACCAGCCCATATTTTCCGTTTCGGGCATGGAAGTAACTTTCCAGGCTGGGAGTTGCGGTGCCCAGCAACGTCTTGGCTCCGTACATGGAGGCCAGCATAATGGCCGCGTTCCGGGCATGATACCGCGGGGCAGGGTCCTGCTGCTTGTAACTTGTTTCATGTTCCTCATCCACGATGACCAAGCCCAGTCGACGGAATGGCAGGAACACGGACGAACGGACACCCAGTATCACATCGTAATCTTGCTCGGTGAGTTGTTTCTGCCAGATTTCCACCCTTTCCGCATCGGGAAACTTGGAATGATACACTCCCAGCCGTGCCCCGAATATCCGTCGCAACCGTTCGGTAATCTGGGTGGTGAGGGCTATTTCCGGGAGGAGGTAAAGCACCTGCTTACCGGCTTTCAGCACTTCCTCTATCAGGTGGATATAGATTTCAGTCTTACCACTGGCGGTCACTCCATGCAGCAGACAGACATTCTTTGTTTGAAAACAAGTCAGAATCTCATAAAAAGCTCGTTGCTGGGCGGAACTGAGGGTATGTACGGGGACGGTCTCGGTCTCTTTGTTGGTCAGGCGGCCGATTTCGCAGAGGTAAGTCTCCAGAATTTGCTTGTCTACTAAATTCTTGAAAACGGATGGAGCTTGCCCGGATGCTTCCAGCAATTGTTTCTTGCTGACTTCCCGGATATTTTTTCCTTCGGCGTTCCATCCCGACAGTTCCAGGTATTTCATCAGAATGGCTTGCTGTTTAGGAGCCCGTGCCAACAAATCAAACTGGATGTGTAAACGATGTTCGTTCTGTAGGGCCTCTGTCAGGCGGACCCGTGTTTCTGTACGCGGTTTGTAGTTCCGCTTGATTTCTTCCTTGATGCAGATGGCTTCTTTTTCCAGCAGTGATTTGATGACCGGCAGTAGATTCTTCATTCCGCTGGCTTTCTCCAACTGCGTGACACATTGTTCCGGGTCGGCACTGAGCAAATCTAGAATACGTTGTTCGCGGGGAGGAAGCGGTTCCGAAGCCACAAAGTCCGGATTGTATTCCACCAGCGTTTCACTTTCCAGTTTCATTCCCGAAGGCAGAGCTGCCTTGTATACATCGCCCAGTGTACAGAGATAATAGTCGGCCAGCCATTTCCAGAATGAGAATTGCCGTCCCAACAAGACGGGACGTGAATCGAGTATTTCGGAGATGTCCTTGGTTTCATATGCCTCGGGAGCCGTTTCATGTACCTTTGTCACAATGGCAGTATAGAACTTCTTCGGTCCGAAGGGTACGATGACCCGACAGCCCGGCTGTATACCCTCTTCCAGACTTTCCGGAAGGGAGTAAGTATATTGGCTGGCAATGGGCAGCGGAACGATGACATCTACGAACTTTTTCATACTGCAAAGGTATAAAAAGCCCCTCACATAGCTGGTTCCCATCTGAAACTTTTATAGCTTTGTGTCCTGGTTTTAATATTTAATGAAAGATGAAAATTTACAATATCGGAATTATCGGATGTGGCGGGATTGCCAGCAAAATGGCGGCCACCCTTGGAGGAATGAAAGGAGTGAAACGGTATGCCGTGGCTTCGCGTACGTTAGAGAAGGCGCAGGCTTTTGCCGGCAAGTGGGAGTTTGCGAAGGCCTACGGAAGTTATGAAGAACTGGCCTCCGACCCAGAAGTCGACTTGATTTATATCGCAACTCCTCATGCCATGCATTACGACAATGCCCGCATGTGTATCGAAAAAGGAAAGCCTGTGTTGTGCGAGAAGGCTTTCACCGCCAATGCCCGTCAGGCTGCCGAGCTGCTGAAGTTGGCCGAAGAAAAGAAGGTATTCCTGACTGAAGCCATCTGGACCCGTTACATGCCGCTTTCACTGAAGATTCGGGAATTGCTGGAAGAAGGTGTCATTGGTACGCCTTATACGCTTTCGGCTAATTTGGGGTATGTGATTGACCGGAAAGAACGCATCCTGCGTCCGGAGTTGGCAGGAGGTGCATTGTTGGATTTGGGAGTGTATCTGCTCAACTTTGCTGCCATGTATTTTGGTAAGGAAGTGGCTTCTGTCCATTCTGTTTGTCAGAAGACCGATACAGGAGTCGATGCGCAGGAAAACATCACCCTGCTGTTCCAAGATGGAAAGATGGCGGCTTTGCAGGCCAGTATTCATGCCGTGACCGACCGTATGGGAGTGATTTCGGGCGATAAAGGTCATCTGATTGTAGAGAACATCAACAACCCGCAGTCGGTTCGAATCTTGGATGCGAAATATCAGACGGTAGCGGTATACGAAGCCCCACAGCAGATTACAGGTTACGAGTACCAGGTATATGCTTCTTTGGAAGCCATCGAGAAAGGTTGGTTGGAATCTCCCTATATGCCGCATGCCGAAACGCTTCGTATCATGCAGCAGATGGATTCCCTCCGCAAAGAATGGGGAGTGGTATATCCTTGTGACCACGAATAAGCGTATATTACAACAAAAGAAAACCTCCTTTAAAGCGGTTCTGAACAGGCTTTAAAGGAGGTTTTTAAAATATATATACTTAACGACTTTTCTTAACTACTTAGAAAATGTAAGCTACTGACACTTGCCAAGTGTTTTGCTTGAAACCAGTAAGAGCTTCTACATCGTAAATCTTTACGTTATCTTTCAAGGCAAAGTTGTAGTTTGCGCCTACCTGCAGGTGGCTGAACATTTTCAAACCTACTCCCACATTGAAGCTGGTGGTATTTTTCTTGAATTCGCAGAGGTTTTCGAGACTCGTAAACAAGCGGTCGCCCACATTAAATCCGAATTGCGGACCTACGGCTACGTATGCGCCTACCAGACTGCTGAAGCCGATGTTCCATTTCAGGTTGATTGGGATTTCAATACTTTTCTTGTTGGAGGTGCCTGTTTCTGATTCTACGCCAAACTGGTTGTACAATAGAGAACCGTCGATGCCCAGTCCTAAGATAGGTAAGGTAAATTCAGCAGTTGGTCCCACAAAGAATCCAGCTCTGTTGTCTTTGCTGACGATATCTTTAGAGAGATGCAGTTTGGAAACATTCAGACCTGCTTTTACTCCAAAATGTATTTGGGCTTGCGCCGGAATGGCAAGGGCCAGACAGGCCATCACCATCAGTGTAGATAATAATTTCTTCATAATTTTCTTCGTTTAGAGGTTTTTACAAAGTTAGACATAAATTGGAAATTACAAAGAAAGCGGGACTGAAAAGTGCATCTTACTTTTAAATATTTATGGTATGACAAAAGTACTCAGCGTGTTATAGAGTGCGGTAAGTCAGTTACCGAACCGTGAAGTATCCACTTCTTTCACTTCTTTTTTCTTGTATCCGCCAAAGCGGTAACTGAACGACAGGGTGACGCTTTGCAGGTAGCTTTTGGTATTCATGTCGAGATACTGTGCCCCGTTCCGGACCCTGGTTTTGGGGTTCATGGTGTTGAAGATGTCACTGCCTTTCAGTTGGAGCATGGCCCTGTCTTTGGCGAAAGTATAGCGCAGGGCGGCATCCACAAAGCCTACAGGTTGGATGTCGTAACTTCCCTGTATGGATTTGGTCTGTCCGAAAGCGGTGACTTCCATTCTCAGGTTGGGACGACGGCACAGCTGGAAGGTATTTGTCCACTGGCTTACTCCCACCCATTGCTGTTGGTTGAAAGGCGCATCATAGTATGCGCGGGCCTTGTCGTGCTTTAAGCTTGCCTGCAGGGTGAGTCGGCTGTCCCACCAGTTTCCTACTTTGAAAGGAAGGATGGCTGAAAAAGCGAGTTCTTGGCTGTAATCCCAGTTTTGCCAGTTGTAGATGGCTTTCAGACGGTCGGAATCCAGATAGACGGTCTGCATGAAATAGTCGGGTATATAGCTGTAGCTTGCCTGAAAGATGTACTTGCTTTTCAGAATGTAAGTCAGGTCGACATCATACTCGGTATAAGGACGAAGAAAAGGATTCCCGACACTCTCGTTGTAGCCGTTCAGGTAACTGGTGGCCCCGCTCAGTGTCCAGTAATCGGGATAGGTCTTGTCGGAACTGAAGGACAGCTGGAGGATGTGGGAAGCCGACGGCATGTAATTTAACTGGAGGGTGGGATAGACAGCCCATTTCCGGTAATCCTGCATCTGATAGTATTCCAGTGTGGCAGAAGCGCTCAGCGTCCATTGGGAGTTGAACGGCTTGTCGAATCCGGCATAGACGTTGTAGGTATATTCACGGATGCGGTTGTACAGGTTGTTATCCTGCATTTCCGGCAGGTCATAGTCCTGTATGTTCCGGTTGTGCACGTAGGAAAAGGAAGTCCCATAGTTCAGTGTCCAGTCGTGCGGCAGTGAATGGCTTTGGTCGGCATAGATTTTCCAGCGGTCGATGTGCTGGTCGGAACGGCTTATGAAACGGGTTTCCACTTCTTCCGGGCTTCGGTCGAAGAAATCTTGGGTGTCGGTCGAAGTGAAGTAGGTATAGTCGGCGCCGGCCCGGAAACCGAATCCGGAGGTGTAGTTCAAGGCCGCATTGTGCATCTGATGGTGTGTGCGGGAATCATTGAACGATTCGGAGATGCTGCCGCTGGAATGGCTGTGGTGCTGGCTGTTAGGGCTGAACTGGGTGGTGTACGACAATTCGAGGGAATTGTCGGCATCGAACTTGTAGGTTCCTCCGGCCCGCAGGGTATGTGCCAGGCTGCGTCCTTGGTTATCGGTCACCTGATTCACATCATATACCTGCTCCTTCATCGTATGATGCGCGAGGAAGTCGATGTAACCGCGGGTGTAGCTGCTTTGAAGGTTGTACATGAAATCCAAGTCGACTTTCGGAGAAGTATAGGCCAGCGTGACGCCTCCGTTGCCCCCGACTTCCTTCTGCTGTTTGTATTCACCGCGGATTTCTCCTTGTAGCCCTCCTTCCCCGGGCTTGTATCCTTTTAGTACGAGGTTGATGGCGGCCCCGCGCACGTGGTATTGTGGAGGAGCGCTGTACATCACTTCCGCTTTTTCCACACGTGAAGCTGGCATCCCCTTTAAGAGCGTGATGAGTTGTTCATAGGTCATGGACGAGGGACGGCCGTTCAGTAGCAGACTGACGCTGCCTGCTCCGGCCAAGGTCAGTACGTCGTTCTGTTCAATCACGCCCGGAAGCTGTTTGAGAGCCTCGTAGGCGTTAGTGACCAGCCGTTGGGAAATCAGCTGCGGCATGTCGTAGCTCAGACGGCTGCCTTCCACGGTGACCAGCGGACGCTCGCCTTCTACCACGACCTCTTGAAGGGCATAGTCTTTCGGCTGCAATACAAACGTACCGGCATCTCTTCCACTTCCCTCTTTTTCCAGGGTTTTATACAGCAGGTGCTGGAAGAGCAGACGGTAGCGTGTTGGCTGGTGATTCAGCAGAAAGGTGCCGTCAGTATTCGTGATGGTGGCTTCTACAAATACAGAATCAATGGTTTGGAGTACGACCGTGGCTCCGTCAATGGGCTGATCAGACGGGTCGGTGACTTTCCCGGTGATGGTTTGTGCAGTGGCTGTGCCGAGCAGCGTACCGAGCAGTAACAAGATGCTCACTAAAAAATACTTTTTCATATCGTTCGTGTCTTTATCTTTCATTATCTTTGACACTGCAAAACTAAAAAGCCCGTTTCGCTTTTTGGGTTAAGGCAAGGTTAACGCTACGTTAACGGCTTTCGTTTACGTGAAGAATATACGGTTATGAAGATGAAACACATTCGCTGGATTGCGGTAGTGGGACTGATTGCGATTGTCGAACTGCAGTATGTCTGGCTGGTCAATACTTACAAGCTGACACGGGAGAATGTCATGCGGCAAAGTCATGAGCTCTTCAAGGATGCGGCGCTTCAGGAAACTTTCTGTCGGATGAGCCTTTGGAAACAACTGTATGGGAAGAAGGATTCCACGTATACTTATCAATTTAAACTGGAAGAAGAGGTGGAGGACAGCGATACGCTGCAGTCTTCCACTCCGGAAACGCGTCAGTTCATCGAGTCGGCAGTCTTTATCGCCCTGCAGGAAGGGGTGTTGAATACGTTCAAGATGGATGTGTCCTTGCATCGTTTGGATTCTATTTATACCCACTTGCTGGATTCGGTCGGTATCTCGGCCAAGGTGTCGACTTGTATGACGGATTCGTTGGGGAATGTGTTACGGGCCTCTTCTCCGCAGGCAAAGTGGGAAGGACAGCAATACTTGAAGACGCAACCGATAGCTCTCGACATGGCGCATACTCGCTATCTGCAAGGGGTGATTCTGAATCCTTATTGGGTGATATTCCAGCGCATGACGCTGTTGCTGATTGCCACGGTGCTGATTATGGCGTTGGTCATTATTTGCATTGTGTATCAGATACGGGTCATTATCCGTCAGGACAAGATTGCCAAGGTAAGGGAGGATTTCTCGTATGCTATGATTCACGACATGAAGACACCACTGAGCTCCATCCTGATGGGAACGGAGATTTTGGAAAGTGGGCGTTTGGACGGACAACCGGAAAAGAAGGAACGGTATTTCCGGATTGTGAAGGAGGAAGGAGAGCATCTGCTGGCACTGACCAACAAGGTGCTGACGCTTTCCAAATTGGAGAATCATGCACTGAAATTAGAGCAGACGGATTGTTTGCTCCGACCGATTCTGGAGGATTTGGCGGAGAAGTACAAGGCGAAGGCAACCAAGCCGGTGACGTTTGTCTGGCATTTGCAGGAGGAGATGCTCTGGGCAGACGAGGAATTTCTGAAAGAAGCGCTCAGCAATCTGATAGACAATGCCTTGAAGTATTCGGGTGAATCGGTGGAGATTACTTTCCTTTCGGAACGGAAAGCGGATGGGAGCGTCTGTGTGACGGTGGCCGACAATGGCTTCGGCATTCCTTTGAAAGACCAACGGAAGATTTTTGAGAAATATGAACGGGCGGAAGCCAGTGTGCGCAGCCGTTCCGGAGGCGCTCCCGGCTTCGGACTGGGACTGAACTATGTGCTCCGGATTATGGAGGCACACGGCGGTCGGGTGACATTGGAAAGCATGGAGGGCGAATACAGTCGGTTTACGTTGGTTTTCCCTCCGGAGAGTGCCATGGGCGATAAAAAAGAAGAACAATAATATGGAAGAACAGATAATCAAACTGCTGTTGGTGGAAGATGATGCGAACCTGTGTTATATCATTCAGGGAGGCTTGGAGGATATGATTGGCGGGTATAAAGTGCTGACGGCATCCAATGGCGAGGAAGGACTGGCGGTGTGGAAGGCAGAGCATCCGGACGTCATCGTGGCCGACATCGAGATGCCGGTGATGGACGGGTATGAGATGGTGAAACGTATCCGGGAAGAGGATGAGCATATCCCCATCTTGTTTACTTCCGGACGGGTCTCGCCGAAAGATGTAGTGAAAGGTTATGAACTGGGTGTGAACAACTATGTCAAGAAACCGTTTCTGGCCGAAGAACTGCATGCGCATGTCACGGCTTTGTTGAAACTGACCAGGGGCCTGCAGGTACAGAAGGAAGTGCCGGAGGTACCCATCGGACAATTGTTCTCGTTTGATATCACACGCGGAGTCTTGAAGCAGAAAAGCGGAGAAGAACGTATGCTGACAGTACGGGAGGCCGATTTGTTCCGTATGTTGTGCGAGCACAAGGGACAGGTTGTGCGACGGGAGGTTATCTTGTCGCGCCTGTGGAATACGGAGGAGGATTATTTCGCCTCGCGCAGCCTGGATGTCTTTGTGTCGCGTCTGCGGAAGTTGCTGGCAGCCGATGAGACGGTGGAGCTGAAGACCGTGAAGGGCGTGGGGCTGATTTTGGAAGAAAGAAAAGTCTAATTTAAATACAAAACGAATATGCAATATTTTAAAAGTGATTACATGGAAGGAGCGCATCCGCTGATTCTGGAGCGCTTGAGTCAGACGAATATGGAAAAAACTTCGGGTTACGGCACGGATGAGTATTGTGCTTCGGCCCGTCGGAAAATCGCGGAGGCGTGCGGCTGTCCGCAGGCGGAAGTGCATTTCATGGTGGGTGGTACGCAGACTAATGCCACGGTCATCACGGCAGTGTTGCGTCCGTATGAAGGGGTGATTGCGGCTGTAACCGGTCACATCAACCAGCATGAAGCCGGAGCGGTGGAAGCGGGAGGCCATAAGGTACTGGCTTTGCCTCACCACGAAGGGAAACTGGATGCAGCGGAGGTAGATTGTTATGTGACAGCCTTTTATCAAGATCCGAGCTGGGACCACATGGTGGCACCGGGGATGGTGTATATTTCGCATCCGACGGAGTACGGTACGCTGTACACCTTGGACGAACTGAAGGCTTTGTCTGCTGTCTGCCGCAAGCATAAGATTCCGTTGTTTTTGGATGGGGCCCGTCTGGGTTACGGACTGGCAGCACGGGATACGGATGTGACCCTGAAGGACATCGCTGCCTTGTGTGATATTTTCTATATCGGAGGAACTAAGGTGGGAGCGTTGTTTGGAGAAGCCGTGGTGATTCCACAGCCCGGAATGATTCGTCAGTTTGATACCATTATCAAGCAGCGGGGCGTATTGCTGGCCAAAGGACGTCTGCTGGGCTTGCAGTTCGATACCTTGTTTACCGACGGGTTGTATGTGAAGATTGCCCGTCATGCCATCGACATGGCAGAACGGATTGTAGAAGGACTGAAGGCATACGGTTATACATTTTTCATTCGTCCGCAGAGTAACCAGTTGTTTGTCACGCTCGAAAACAGTTTGTTTGAGAGACTGGTACAGCGCGTGGGCTTTGAAGTCTGGGAAAAACGTGCCGACGGAACGACAGTGGTACGTATTGCTACCAGCTGGGCTACTCGGGAAGAAGATGTGGCCGAATTGCTGGAAGAGTTGAAAAAGAAATAACCGCTGATAAATAGTGGAATTAGGCAGTCGGCCCCGCAAAGCCATCGGTTTACGACCTTGGGCTTTTGCGGGGCCGGCTGTTTTATTTCGCTTCTTCTTCCTTGAACCAAGAGGCATACATCAAGTAGCCGTTGGCAATTTTCTGGTTGAGTTCCTTACTTTGTGCCGGGTCGACTTTTTTGATGAACTTGGCCGGAACGCCTCCCCAGAGGGTGTGGGGCTCGATGACGGTGTTCGCCAATACCAGGGCACCGGCAGCCACGATGGCTCCTTCTCCCACTACAGCGTGGTCGAGTAGGGTAGATCCCATGCCAATCAGGGCGTTGTCGTGTACGCAAGCCCCGTGAAGTGTCACGTTGTGGCCGATGGATACGTCGTTGCCGATTTCTACCGTTGATTTTTCATACAAAGTGTGGAGTACGGTGCCGTCTTGGATGTTCACCCGGTCGCCGATACGGATGGAGTTTACATCCCCCCGAAGTACGGCATTGAACCATACGCTACAGTCTCGTCCCATTACTACGTCGCCAATAATGGTGGCGTTGTCGGCCAGATAACAGTTCTCGCCGATTTGAGGAGTAAATCCTCTGACAGATTTTATAAGTGCCATAAGTTTGTTTCATTTGATAGAGTGGCCTAAGTTAGTAGATTTTTGGGAATTCTCTATGATTTTTGTAGGTCTTGTAGCAGCTTTTCTGTAGAGGTTGAATACTGGCAGGGCTGATTCTTCCAGGGAAGGGACTATTTTTCAGAAATGCTAAGACGATAACTCTCTTTTTTCTATATGTTTTCTATGTTTCCGTCAGGGGAGACGTATGTTTCCCTGCCGTGAAACGTACGTTTTCCACGGCGGAAACATACGTTTCCCGAAAGGAAAACATAGAAAATGCC
>ERZ779981.1115-NODE-1115-length-10673-cov-3.89697_pt1 | contig 10673 bp, 9 predicted proteins | sample MGYA00511182_ERZ779981 | MGnify/ENA primary metagenome ERZ779981 (study PRJEB29588, sample SAMEA2149539) | human gut metagenome | biome: human gut; feature: human-associated habitat; material: faeces | place: Denmark | collected 2008/2010 ... | reverse complement strand
CGCACAGCTTGACAGCAAGTGTCAAGCTTGCGAGTGAACAGTAACTCAATTAATTCTCTGCCGGCATCGTCCAGCTCTGCGACTCACGGCGGTATTTTTCCAGCGCTTCCTCATAGCTTGAGACCAGCATGGTATCGGAAGGAATATTCGATTTGGCTTCGGCGAGGAGCAGTTCATAACATTCAACTAACCCGTACAGAGGGAGATCGCCGCTGGTGTGGACATCTAAGATGCTCTCCGTTTCATAGGCAGCATTGTAGAACCAGATGACTGCTTCATTTAAATCTTTCTGCGCGAGAAAATAGGTACCAAGCTCATAGCAGATCTCGGAACATGGAGTGGTCAGCATATCCTTCATCGTCAGCTTGAAAAATTCATTTTTGTTGTCCTCTAAGCGGTACACATGCGCGAGTACGCAGGAGGCTTCTTTCATGGCATCATCGGAGAGGTCATGTTCTAAGATATACTGGAAAATTGGTTTCGCATCCTGAAAGTCTTTTGTGTCACCGGTCTTTAACAGCTCTTTGGCATACATCGTGCGGATCTTCGGAGAGAGTTCGTGACCGCTCTGGAAGTTTTTGATAAATATGGAAAAATCACGTTTGCTGTGAAAATTCTGCGGTTTATGTAAAATCTCAACGTCGCTGTCGAAGATCACAGGAGTCAGGCGGACTGTCTCGTGCACCGGATCGACCCAGGTAAAGGTGCGCAGACGCTTGAACAGTTTCGGACGGTATTCTTTTTTTGCATTTAAAACGGTGTCGAAATCGGCATCCGTCACATATTTCATCTGAACGATCTCAATTTCCGGCAGCAGTGCATTTTTGAGCCGCAGAAAACGCTCATGGTTAAAATCGTCTAAAACCTCGTCCGCATCGGCGGTATAGATGTAATCCATATTTGCCTTGGAAAATGAAAAATTTCTTGCCGCGGAAAAATCGCTCGTCCATTTAAAATCATAGATCTGACTGGTGTATTTTGCAGCAATCTCCTTTGTGTGGTCTGTGGAACCGGTATCCACGATAATGATCTCATCCATCAGATCTGCAATCGAGTCGAGACATCGTGCGAGAACCGCCTCCTCATTTTTTACGATCATGCATAAACTTATCGTAGCCATGGAAAATCCCCCTGTTGTGTATATTTTTAAGACTGAATTTGTCAATATATTTTTGTATTTATTATATCGGACATGACAGGCAGTTACAAGAAACAGTTTTTGTGTAAAAAATATTTTATAGGCAGTATGGAATGTGCTACAATGGGTAAATGCAAAAATCAGGAAATGAGGAAAACAAATGAAATTAAATGAACAATGGATGCAGAAAACCATTGTGGTGTGGATCGGTGCGCTGCTTTGCTGTGCGTTGTGGCATTGGTGCTGGTCTGCGTGGGAATTTATATTGTAAATTACGGAAAAGAAAAAGCGTGAGAAAGGTGGATGAAAAATGAGTGCAGTTGTGACATTAAAAAAGGGCGAGGGAAGAACGATCAAAGCAGGCGGTGCCTGGATTTTTGATAATGAGATCGATACGGTCATGGGAAGTTTTGAAAACGGAGAGATCGTGGTCGTGCATGATTTTGACGGCTATCCGATGGGCAAAGGATTTATCAATACCAATTCAAAAATCCGCATCCGTATGCTGACAAGACATGTGGACCAGGAGATCGACCGCACATTTTTACAGATGCGCGTGAAAAATGCCTGGGAATACCGCAAAACGACGGTCGATACATCATCCTGCCGTGTGATCTTCGGGGAAGCAGACTTTTTGCCGGGACTTGTCGTTGACAAATATGAGGATGTGCTCGTGGTGGAATGTTTAGCACTTGGCATGGAGCAGTTTAAGGAGACGATCGTTTCTTTATTAAAGGAAGAACTTGCAAAAGACGGCATCAAAGTGCGCGGCGTCTACGAGAGAAGCGACGCTAATGAGCGCACCAAAGAAGGACTTCCAAAGGTAAAAGGATTTATCGGGGAAGAATTTGACACCAATGTTGAGATCAAGGAAAACGGAGTCCGTTATCTTGTCGATGTCGTAAACGGACAGAAAACCGGATTTTTCTTAGACCAGAAGTATAATCGTCTTGCGATGCAGCGGATCTGTAAAGGGAAAAAGGTGTTAGACTGCTTTACCCATATGGGAACATTCGCCTTAAACGCCGGAATTGCAGGGGCAGCGGATGTCACAGGTCTTGACATTTCCGAGTATGCCGTGCAGCAGGCAAACGAAAATGCGCGCAGAAACGGACTGGAGGATACCGTTCATTTCCGCTGTGCAAACGTGCTCGATGAACTGCCGAAACTGGCGCAGAGCGGCGAACAGTATGATGTTGTTATCTTAGATCCGCCGGCATTTACCAAGTCGCGCCAGGCAACGAAAAACGCGATCAAAGGTTACCGTGAGATCAACATGAAAGGCTTAAAACTGGTAAAGGACGGCGGCTATCTTGCAACCTGTTCCTGCTCCCATTTCATGACACAGGAACTTTTGGCAAAGACAGTCAAAGAGGCGGCAAAGGCAGCACACAAGAGACTCCGCCAGGTGGAATTCAGAACACAGGCGCCTGATCATCCGATTCTCTGGGCAAATTCTGCGAATGTGCCGGAGAGTTATTATTTGAAGTTCTATATCTTTCAGGTTGTAGACGAACGCTAGGCGTTCGTCATGAGAAGTAAGGACTGGGAAGTGGTGGAAATGCTTGATTGATAAGTGATGGAAGGCATTTGACGTTGACAGAGAAAACCTCGTAAAGTATTGCAAAATATCACAAAATCGTGATTCATAGTGGTAAGAAAAGTGGTAAGTCTGAGTGGTAAGCACCTGAATAGAAAAGTGATAAAGAAATTGCCAGGGCAATGTACAACCCCGGAAGTCAGATTAAAATCTGACATTCGGATGCTGATGCATGATCCTGGCAATTTTGTGATTACTTAAAATCACAGGTTTGTTTGTGGTGCATGCTATTTGTTTTAAAGGTAGGAAACCAGCTCATCCATGCCAATGCGCATATCTTTATGACGCTCTGCGGATGCATCCAGTTCATCACTGTATCCAAGAGCTAAGATATTGACCGGTTCTAAGTTTTCCGGAAGGTTCAGTTCTTCTTTTAATATGTCCGGGTTAAAGTAGCAAATCCAGACACTGCCAAGACCAAGCTCGGTTGCCTCAAGCATCATATGGTCGGTCAGGATCGAGGCATCGATGTCGGTTGTGATCTTGCCGTCAAACGGACGTTTCCAGGCTTTTGTCTTATCGGCACAGACGACAATGGCAGCCGGTGCCTGATAAATATTTGCTGCCTTTCCGACTTTTTCCAGTCCTTCTTTGCTTTTTACGACTATAAGGCGTACCGGCTGCATGTTCGCGGCGGTCGGTGCTACGTGGGCAGCCTCTAAGATTTTATCCAGTTTTTCCTGTTCAACTTCTTTTCCTGTGTACTTTCGTACAGAATGTCTCTTTTTTGCAATCTCTAATAATTCCATGATAATCTCCATTCTTGAGCTGTTTTTTGTGCATCTTGAGTTTGTGTGTAAGCACGGATCTTGCGTGTGAAAAATCTTATTTTTCACGCTAATCCTCCATGCTTGAGCTGATTTTTGCACATAATTGAATTTCATGCGGTTTCGCTGGGATAATCCTGTTTATTTCGGATTCTATCTTGTGTTTCTGAACGTTCATGTCTATAATTATATGGAAATGCAGAATATAAGCAAGTATGCACTTTTTTGATATATACTTCCGAAAAAGTAAGTAAGGAGAAATAGATCTATGAATAAGGAATTTAACTGTCCGGTGGAGGCGACGATCTCCCTGATTGGCGGCAAATACAAGTCGGTCATTTTGTTTCATCTGATGGGAAAAACGCTCCGCTACAGTGAACTTCATAAAAAGATACCGAAAGCCACCGATAAAATGCTCGCACAGCAACTTCGGGAACTGGAAAAAGACGGACTTATCAAAAGAACCGTCTATCCGGTTGTCCCGCCCAAAACAGAGTACAACCTGACGGAGTTTGGAGAGAGCCTGTCACCGATCCTAAATGCCATGTGTAACTGGGGAGAGTCCTATCTGAACATTCCGAGTCAGTGTGTGGAAGAGTCGTGAGGCGGAAAGGTTTGAGGGACAAGTGAAAAGCAGGAATACTGTGTCTTGGTGCAGAGCGAGGAACAGAGCACGATGAGAGATTGAGGGTTGTGCGCAGGATTTGTGCTTGTGCGTAAACATGAGGTGTCAATGAAAGTGTTGTTTTTATTGAAAAGAATGGAGGATTGAAATGGCAGATAAAAATGCAATGAAAAATAAAAGTGCAATGAGGAACAAAAGTAAAGTTAAAAATAAAGACATAGCGAAAAATAAAGCTGCAGGCAAGAAAAAGTATGCAGTTGATAAAACAATGAAGCAGGAGGCAGAAAAACGAACCGCCGGAAAAATGGGAAAGAAAAAATATGCGGTTGATAAAACAGTGAAGCAGGAAGCAGAAAAGCGAACCATCGGAAAAATGGAAAAGAAGTATGCAGTGACTAAAGCATTTACAGAAAAAACGGATCATGGAAAATCGGTAAAAGAGAAAAAAGTATCAGGAAAAAACACGTCGGAAAAAATGATCACGAAGAAGCAGAACGCAGACATGTGCCAGTATGCAAAAAAATGCGGTGGCTGCGATTATCAGGGACTTTCCTATGAAAAACAGCTCAAAGAAAAGCAGGAATATGTTAGAAAAAATGTCGGAGAATTCTGCAAAGTACTGCCGATCATCGGGATGGAACATCCCTATCATTACCGCAACAAAGTGCATGCGGTATTTGACATTGCAAAAGGCGGATCTGTCATTTCCGGCGTATACAAAGCAGGGACACATGATGTTGTAAACATAGATTCCTGCCGGATCGAAGATGAGACGGCAGATGCGATCATCCACGATATCCGGGGACTTTTACGTTCCTTTAAAATCAAGACTTATGATGAGGATACCGGATATGGTCTGCTGCGTCATGTACTGGTGCGTCGCGGTTTTCACAGCGGAGAAGTGATGGTAGTATTAGTGCTCGGATCTCCGATCCTTCCGTCCAAGAATAATTTTGTCAAGGCACTGCGTAAACTTCACCCGGAGATCACAACGGTCGTTCTTAATGTCAATGACAAAAAGACCAGTATGGTTTTAGGAGAAAAAGAAACCGTTATTTACGGAAAAGGGTATATTGAGGACACACTCTGTGGCTGTACTTTCCGCATTTCCCCGAAATCATTTTATCAGGTCAATCCGGTGCAGACGGAGATCCTTTATATGAAGGCAATCGAGTATGCCGGACTGACGGGAAAAGAGAGGATTGTGGATGCTTACTGTGGCATCGGAACGATCGGTCTGATCGCGGCATCAAAAGCAAAAGAGGTCATCAGTGTGGAGTTAAACCGTGATGCAGTCAGGGATGCCGTAACCAACGCAAAACGCAATGACATCAAAAATGTCCAGTTTTACAATGCCGATGCAGGACAGTTTATGGTGGAGATGGCGGAATACCGTGCCGATCAGAAAAAAAATCAGGTGCCGGATGCCACAAAATCGGGAAAAAAGGCAACACCGGATGGCAATGTGGATGTCGTATTCATGGATCCTCCAAGAGCAGGAAGTGACGAGGCGTTTTTATCTTCGGTCATCCGGCTTGCTCCGAAGCGCGTAGTGTATATTTCATGTAACCCGGAGACACTTGCAAGGGATTTAAAGTATCTGACAAAACATGGGTATCAGGCAAAGGAGTGCCAGCCGGTTGATCTTTTTCCGTGGACGAAACATGTTGAGACGGTTGTCTTGCTTTCCAAGGGTGAGGTCGACTCGAAAAAGATTCGGGTTGAGTTCTCTTTGGAAGATATGGATATGTCCGAATTTCAGGATGGGGCAACCTATCCGCAGATCAAGGAGTATGTGTTGGAGCATACCGGGTTAAAGGTGTCCAACCTCTATATCTCACAGATTAAACGAAAATGTGGGATTGGGGTTGGTAAGAACTATAATCTGCCGAAGTCCGAGGATTCCAGACAGCCCCAGTGTCCGCAGGAAAAAGAGAAAGCAATCCGAGAAGCATTCAAATATTTTGGGATGATCTAACATCCCGCAAAATGGAGGTTTCTTATGGATAGATTGATTTCTTGTGAGTTTAACATGGATACCGCTTGTGTGGAACTGAAATTTTTAGATGGCAGCATGATTGCCATTGATACCATCGCCGTGGAGAATGAGGTTGCTGACAATATGTATCAACGGTCAGAACTGGATTATCTAATCTACAATGATCCGGTTGGATATGCAGACTTGATCTTGAACGGTGATCCCGAAATTTATCTAAAAACTGTAACTGAATGTAAACCCTTAGATTAAAACTCAGCCCTCTGCCTTTTCCTTGGCAGAGGGCCGTTTTTTGCTTAACAGTTATTGAGCATCCCTTAATTGCTCTACAACACTGCATTTCGCTGCATTGTCATACATCATGCAAGGAATCAGCCACCCCAGCAGAAGAAATACCGGAATTGTCAGCAGGACAGGCAGAATGGTGAATCGATACTCAAAGAACCAGAACATACTGCCCAGCATTTTTCCTGCAAGAGGTCCCACCGCCAGCGACAGAATAAAGGCCGCCGATACGGAGGACATTGCGTAAAACAATCCCTCGTAGATCAGCATGGTTTTGAGCTGCCGGTTCGTCATTCCTACAGCCTGAAGCACAGCAAATTCACGGCGGCGGGAAAGAATACTGGTCATCATGGCGTTGAAGAAATTTAAGAGTCCCACCAGCCCGATGATAGCACAGAGGATACCACCTACCAGAAGGAACATCTGCCGGAACTGAGCAAACTCAGAGCGAGCCGTGGCCTTGCTTTCATACATCAAGGGTGAAAACTCACCGGCAGTGAGCTTCGATAGATATTGCTCTGCTTCGGCCTCGTCTGCGTCGTCTGCTGTGTCGAACAGGTAGAGCATCGGAATGGCCGCACCGCCGCTGTCCCTCTGTGCGGTGTCCACAGACAAAACTGTCTCATATCCAATACCACCATAACGATAACTCATGGAATACGGAAGCTCTACCAAGGCGCAGACCGTGTACTCTACATCTCTGGCTCCATACAGTTTTGCCTGAATGTACTCCTCCGGTGTATCTTCGGTGCAGAGTTCCCCGGTGCGGCTGTCGATATATTTCACATCGTCCGCATAGGTAGCGGTGATCGTGTCTCCCACCTTGGGGTAGTATTCAGGATTGGGCAGATTACCGTAGTCATCTAAGGAAACCGCAATGGCAATAGCGTTATTGTTTGGCTCCAACATGGGAGAAATATCTCCGTCGAACACTTGCAGCTTGTCAAACAGACTGTTATCCAGAGCCTCAATTCTGGTCTTTCCCATCACCATATTGCCCCGGTGCTCCAGACGGCTCATATGGCTGTCCAACTGCTCAGCACTTTCGTACCTTGCATAGTCCTGCCGCAGAGCATCCTCCGTCATCCAAAGATATACGGGTTTTCGCACAGCATATCCCGTGCCGGAAAGACTGGACTTTGTGTTTGCTGCGATCTCTTCGATCTGTTCCGGCGTGATGAATTCATCCGCCGGGTTGTAACGGAAATAGTCGGGCGTGCTGACGATAAAATCGGCGCAGGTCATGAAGGATACATACTTCTCCATGCTGAAGCCGCCCACAAAGGCACACAGTGCATTGAACAGCGTCACCGACAGTGCCAGAGACACCACCACCAGCACCGTCTTTTTTTTGTTTCGTCCCAGATTGGCAAAGGCCATCTGATGGAGCTTCGCTCCCCGGGTGCTGCGCTGTTTTTTCTTGGTCTGCATCGCATCTGTATATTTGGTAGCCTCCACCGGAGAAACCCTGGCTGCCATTTTCCCGGGCTTGGAGCAGGACAAAAGCACCGTCAGCAGGGCAAACAGCACGGAGCCAACAAAGATCACAGGCGAAGTGCTGATGGTGGTGATGCCCGCATCCAACTGGGTGGAGCGCAAGACAACAGGCACCAGAACAGCGCCAATGCCATAGCCCAACAGCAGCCCCGCCGGAATGCCAATCAGACAAAGCAGAAGTGCCTGCTGGCGAATGATGCGTTTGAGCTGCCGGGGCGTTGTGCCAATGGTTTTCAGAAGCCCGTAAAACCGGATATCCCCCGCAACAGAGATCTGGAAAATGTTATAGATGATAAGATACCCGGTGAAAATCACCAGCAGCAAAAAAGCTGCTATGGCGATCACAAGTTCCGGATCGAGATGCGACTCCAGCTGGGATGAGGTATATCCCCAGTTGACGCCGATCCGGACGCTGTTGGGATCGGTATAGCTGTCCCATGTGTAGCCAAGATCGGTATCCACCTGCTCCATCTGCCCTTGAATGTTTGTACTGGAAGCCATCATGACATTCAGGTCAGTGCGGAAGGGCTGTAAACCTGTTTTCACTGCCTGCGCTTCGATATCATCTGCGTAATCACGGCTGATGTTGATGTAATGAACAGGCATTAGTTCATCATAGTCCCAATAGCCCACCAGCGTAAAGGTATCTGTTACAGTAAAGGCGGTTTGATCCTTGTCCGTAATGGAATAGGAAACCGTGACCTCGGCGCCCAGCTCCGGCGTTACGCCAAGCAGCTGCAACGCTGCCGTATCCATGGTCACCTCTTTGCCGCTTTCGGGCATCCGTCCGGTAGTAGGGGTGGCATAGCTCCATTTGGTGCAGTTGGCATCCATGTAGCTGATCTCTGCCGGCGTTTTGGAAAAGACACCATCCGCAGTGATGCCGATTACCTTCCGTATCCCCGCAGCCTTCACCTTTGGGTGGGCAGCGATACGTTCCGCCTGCTCGGGGGAAACATCCTTAAAGGTGCCGTGTGCATAGCCGCCTACCTGCCGAAACTGGTAGGTTTCATAGCTGGCGTTCAACGACAAGACAATGGTGAACATGGACGTAAATAGCAGCGTTGTCAGCGCAATGGCAAAAATAGCGATCAGATTGCGGCGACGGTTCGCATAAAGAGATTTTAAGCTGAGCTTTCGAATACATTTTCTGTTTTTGACATTCATCGTAGCCACCTCCCGTTAGTTCTGGGAGACGATCCGACCATCTTCGATACGGATAATGCGGTCTGCCATCTGCGCAATTTCTTCGTTGTGAGTGATCATTACGATTGTCTGGGCGAACTTTTGACTGGTGACTTTCAAAAGGCTCAATACATCCTGGCTGGTTTTGGAATCCAGATTGCCGGTGGGTTCATCTGCCAGAATGATAGCGGGTGCTGCCGCCAGCGCACGGGCAATGGCTACTCGCTGCTGTTGACCGCCTGAGAGCTGATTGGGCAGCGCATCCAGACGGTCATCTAGCCCAAGGGTCTGTACAATCTGCTGTACGAAATCCTTATTGACCTTGCCACCGTCCAGCTCAATGGGTAGAACAATATTTTCATACACATTCAGCACCGGAACAAGATTATATGCTTGGAACACAAAGCCGATTTTCCTGCGGCGGAAGATGGTCAGCGCTTCCTCCTTCAGGGAGAAAATATCCTGTCCGTCCACCATGACCGTGCCGCTTGTAGGGCGATCCAGCCCGCCCAGCATGTGCAGCAGCGTGGATTTGCCGGAGCCGGATGTGCCGACAATTGCAACAAATTCGCCCTTCTTTACACTTAAATCAACTCCATCCAACGCATGAACTGCGTTATTGCCGGAGCCATAAATCTTTTTCAGGTTTTTTGCCTGTAAAACTTCCATAAATGAGTACCTCCATGAAAAAATCTGTATGTATGAAAGGAAATGATCCTTTGATACATACAGATTATCGCATAGGAATCTTTCCACATTCTTTCCGGCGGAAAATGAAATCTAACAGTTTTGATAGAATTGTTGTTATTTCGGCAGAAATATGGAAAACGTACTTCCTTTTCCCGGAACGGAAGCAACCTTGATATAACCGCCCTCGCCGGATATGATCTGTCGGGCAAGGTATAAGCCGATGCCGACCCCTTCTTGTTTCTGCACACTATTTGAGCGGTAAAAGCGAGCAAATATCTTCGCTTGCTCACTTTCCGGGATGCCTGAACCGGTATCCGATATATCGATCCTTGCAAACATTTCATAGCTTACGGCAGAAATAGTAATGGTGCCATGCTCTGTATATTTGATGGCGTTGTCTACGATATTAGCCAGCGCTTCCGCTGTCCATTTGAAGTCGAATACAGCAAAAGCATCTGTATCCTGCATTTGCAAAGACAATCCTTTTTCAGAAGCCTTGGCAGTATATTGTTCTACCACACTTTCAAGCAGCGGCTGCAGCGCTGCTTGCTGAGGGGAGAGTGAAATGATCCCGTTTTCCAGTCTGGAAAGCTTTACGAGAGAATCGATCAGAAATCGCAGCTTTTCCGATTGTTTGTACAGCGCCTCCACATTTGCCTTCGCCGATGCAGGCAGAGTTTCCTCCATCAAAAGCTCGCTGTATAACAGCAGGTTTGCAATCGGCGTTTTCGTCTGGTGGGAAATGTCCGCAATCAAGGTTTTGATTTTGTCTTTTTCCTGCGCTATGTTTTGAGAAGATGCTTCTGCGGCGGAAAGATAGTGCGCAAACTTCGTTTCCAATGCAGATAGCTGGCTTTCATCAAAATTGGTTTCAGAAAAGGAGCCGGTCA
>ERZ779981.1109-NODE-1109-length-10730-cov-2.92506_pt1 | contig 10730 bp, 5 predicted proteins | sample MGYA00511182_ERZ779981 | MGnify/ENA primary metagenome ERZ779981 (study PRJEB29588, sample SAMEA2149539) | human gut metagenome | biome: human gut; feature: human-associated habitat; material: faeces | place: Denmark | collected 2008/2010 ... | reverse complement strand
CCTGCCGGTATCCCCTTCTTGTGGATGATTTCAGTTCATTTCGGCCAGAGCCTTTTTCAGGTTCTTTGCGATCTGATCCGGGCAGCTGGTGTTGCGGAAACCGCACTTGACGCCCTCAAAGCGCTCAATGACCTGCTCGGCTTTCATGCCGCGCACGATGCTGCAGATGCCCTTCAGGTTGCCGTTGCAGCCGCCGGTGAATTTTACGTTATGAACAATGTTTCCGTCCAGTTCTAAGTCGATCTGTGTGGAACAGGTTCCTTTTGTTTTATAAGAATAAGTCATATCAGATTCCTCCTTTGTTGTAGATCATATCCTGTGTGCCATCGCAGAAAGTGCGATTCAGTAAGAGTATAAACACAAGCGTGCAGCAGTGCAAGGACTTTTTTTGCGTTAATAAAAAATTCACAAAACGTTTACCCCTATTTTAGTTGTGGTAATACACGAAAAGTGTTACAATAACGATATTGTGCAAGGTTTAGCCTGCAAAAGGACGGAAAACAGACTTGCAAATTTGAGAAAAACAGCCAGGAATAGGAGTTTTTATGAGCGCATTTACAAAGTTATTCGGAACACACAGCGAACGCGAGTTAAAAAGAATTTACCCGCTCGTTGACAAAGTGGAGTCATACCGTGACGCCATGGGAGCACTGTCCGATGAAGAATTAAGAGACAAGACAAAAGAATATAAAGAGAGACTGGAAAAGGGAGAGACACTGGATGATCTTTTACCGGAGGCATATGCAACCGTCCGGGAAGCAGCAAAACGTGTGCTTGGAATGGAGCATTACCGCGTGCAGATCATCGGTGGTATTATCTTACATCAGGGACGTATCGCAGAGATGAAGACCGGTGAAGGTAAGACACTTGTTTCCACACTGCCTGCATACTTAAATGCCTTAGAGGGCAAGGGCGTGTGCATCGTAACAGTCAATGATTACCTTGCAAAGCGTGACTCTGAGTGGATGGGACAGATCCATGAGTTCCTCGGCTTAAAAGTCGGAGTGGTTTTAAACTCCATGACCAATGACGAGCGTCGTGAGGCATATAACTGCGATATCACTTATGTGACAAACAACGAACTTGGATTTGATTATCTGAGGGACAACATGGTTATTTACAAGGAGCAGCTTGTTCAGAGAGGACTCCATTATGCAATCATCGATGAGGTCGATTCCGTATTGATCGACGAGGCGCGTACACCACTTATCATTTCCGGACAGAGCGGTAAATCCACCCGTCTTTATGAGGCATGCGATATTTTAGCACAGCAGATGAAACGTGGTGAGGATGTACCGGAGTATTCCAAGATGGATGCCATCATGGGTATTGAGCAGGAAGAGACCGGAGATTTCCTTGTCAATGAGAAGGACAAGGTTGTCAGCCTGACACAGGAAGGTGTGAAAAAGGTTGAGCAGTTCTTCAAGATCGACAACCTTGCAGATGCAGAGAACCTTGAGATCCAGCACAATGTGATTCTTGCCTTGCGTGCACACAACCTGATGTTCCGCGATCAGGATTACGTTGTAAAGGATGATGAGGTACTGATCGTTGATGAGTTTACCGGACGTATCATGCCGGGACGCCGTTATTCAGACGGTCTGCATCAGGCAATCGAGGCAAAAGAGCATGTAAAAGTAAAACGTGAGAGCAAGACGCTTGCAACGATTACGTTCCAGAACTTCTTTAATAAATTTGATAAAAAATCAGGTATGACAGGTACTGCCCTGACCGAAGAAAAAGAGTTCCGTGATATCTATGGTATGGATGTTATCGAGATCCCGACCAACAGACCAGTCATCCGTGTGGACAAACAGGATGCTGTTTATAAGACCAAGAAAGAAAAATATCATGCAGTTGTCGAGGAAGTAAAAGCTGCACATGCAAAAGGACAGCCGGTACTGGTTGGTACGATCACGATCGATGTATCCGAGACGATCAGTGCAATGTTAAAGAGAGAGGGAATCCAGCATACTGTTTTAAATGCGAAGTTCCATGAACTTGAGGCAGAGATCGTAGCGGCAGCAGGACAGCACGGTGCGGTAACGATCGCAACCAACATGGCTGGCCGTGGTACCGATATCAAGCTGGATGATGATGCGAAGGAAGCCGGTGGATTAAAAGTTATCGGTACTGAGCGTCATGAGTCAAGACGTATTGACAATCAGCTGCGTGGACGTTCCGGACGTCAGGGAGATCCGGGTGAATCCCAGTTCTTTATCTCTCTTGAGGATGATCTGATGCGTCTGTTCGGTTCTGAAAAACTGATGGATATCTTTAATACATTAGGTGTTCCGGAAAATGAGCAGATCCAGCATAAGATGTTAACATCTGCGATCGAGAAGGCACAGACGAAGATCGAGGGCAACAACTTCGGTATCCGTAAAAACCTGCTTGAGTACGATCAGGTTATGAATGATCAGAGAGAGATCATTTACGCAGAGCGTATGCGTGTATTAAACGGCGAGAACATGCGCGATGTGATCTTCAAGATGATCACAGACCGTGTGGAGAGCTGCGTGGATACCTGTATTTCTTCTGAATTACCGAAAGAAGAGTGGGATTTAAACGAGTTAAACCAGCTTCTGACGGATATTATCCCGTTAGAGCCTGTAAATGCTGCTGATGTGGACAGTGTTAAGAATAATAAAGAATTAAAACATCTCTTAAAAGAGCGTGCAGTGAAACTGTACGAGGCAAAAGAGACAGAGTTCCCGGAGCCGGAGCAGTTCCGTGAATTAGAGCGTGTCGTACTGTTAAAAGTCATTGACCGTAAGTGGATGGATCATATCGACGATATGGATCAGCTCCGTCAGGGTATCGGCTTACAGGCATACGGACAGAGAGATCCGCTGGTTGAGTACAAGATGGCAGGATTTGACATGTTTGACGATATGATCGCAAACATTCAGGAAGATACAGTCCGTCTGCTGTACCATGTCAAGATCGAACAGAAGGTAGAGCGTGAGCAGGTTGCAAAAGTAACCGGTACAAATAAGGATGAGACGGCAACCAATACACCGAAAAAACGTACGGCTGCAAAGGTTTATCCGAATGATCCGTGCCCATGTGGATCCGGTAAAAAATACAAACAGTGCTGTGGAAAAATGGCATAAAATTTTAAAATAAGAAGAGGGCGTCATGTTTATGGAGTGATTCGTAAATGTGGCGCTTTTTTTGTCGTCCGAATCTTCACAAAAAAATAATTGACAAAAAATGGATTATTTGATATTTTAATAACAGTAATAATTACTATTATTAAAAATAGTAAAAGATATGCGATATGGAAGACGATGAAAATAAACATTTTATAAATCTGTATGCAGTTCATTGAAACATGGATAAGTATGTGGTATGATTTCACCGGAAAAGCCAATTATGAAATGGAGAGAAAGAAGGAGACGGATATGTATAACATAAGAAAAGTTACTGATGATATTACCTGGATCGGAGCAAGCGACCGCAGACTGGCATTGTTTGAAAATATTTTTCCAATCAAACGCGGTGTGTCTTACAACTCCTATGTTCTGCTGGATGAGCAGACCGTCCTTTTTGATACCGTGGATGCTTCCGTTGCGGGACAGTTTTTCGAAAACCTGGAAGCTGCTTTAGAGGGAAGAACATTAGACTACCTGATCGTAAATCATATGGAACCGGATCACTGCGCGATGATCGGTGATATTGTACGCAGATATCCGGCTGTAAAGATCGTTGGAAATACAAAGACATTTGGTATGATGAACCAGTTCTTTGGAACAGATTTTTCTGAACGTTCTGTTGTGGTGAAAGAGGGAGATACCTTATCTGCAGGAAAGCATACGCTTCATTTTGTGATGGCACCGATGGTGCACTGGCCGGAGGCAATGGTCACCTACGATGATGTGGACAAAGTGCTGTTTTCCGCAGACGGATTCGGATCCTTTGGTGCATTAAACGGCAATGTTTTTGCGGATGAAGTAGATTTTGACCGTGACTGGCTGGACGATGCAAGACGTTATTACACAAATATTGTTGGAAAATACGGTGCGTCCGTGCAGACATTATTAAAGAAAGCTGCAGGACTTGAGATCACTGTGATCTGCCCGCTGCACGGACCAATCTGGAGAGAAAATCTCTCTTACATTCTGGAAAAATACCAGAAATGGAGTACTTATGAAGCGGAAGATCAGGCGGTTGTGATCATGTATGCATCCATGTATGGCAATACGGCATCTGCGGCAGATGCGCTTGCAGGGGCACTTGCAGTGCGCGGCGTGAAAAAGATTGCTGTGTATGATGTTTCAAATGCGCACGTTTCCGAGCTGATCAGTGAAATTTTCCGTGCAAGCCATCTGGTATTTGCGGCACCGACTTACAATGCCGGAATTTATCCGGTTATGGAAAATCTGCTTTCCGATATGAAGGCACTGGCTGTTCAGAAAAAGACCGTTGCAGTTATGGAAAACGGAACCTGGGCACCGACAGCGGCAAAGCAGGTTAAAGAGAAAATCAGTGAAATGAAGGATATGACGATCCTTGATACAGGACTTACCATCAAGTCTGCAATGCATGCAGACCAGAAGGCAGAGCTGGATGCACTGGCGGATGCGATTGTGAACAGTATGGTATAAAATAAACAGTGTAAAATAAAAGGCAAAGCATAGCATAGCAAAGCATGGGATAAAATATTGTCCTGTGCTTTGTTTTTGCAGAAAAACAGAACAAAAGTTCGATTTTTGCTGTACAATTTATAAATTGAATGATATACTGGAAACAGAATCATACTAAAATATTGATGTTAATTGTTTCCGGATAGAAAGTGTTTCTATATTTTATAAATAGGGAGAAATGAGGAATATCATGGATCATTTCAAATTACATTCAAAATACCAACCAACCGGGGATCAGCCTCATGCGATCGAGGAGCTGGTAAAAGGATTTGAGGAGGGCAACCAGTTTCAGACGCTGCTTGGAGTGACTGGTTCCGGTAAGACTTTTACAATGGCAAATGTGATCCAGGCATTGAATAAGCCGACACTGATCATATCGCATAATAAAACGCTGGCAGCGCAGTTATACGGGGAGATGAAAGAATTTTTCCCGGAGAATGCGGTCGAATATTTTGTGTCATACTATGATTATTACCAGCCCGAAGCATATGTGCCGCAGACGGATACCTATATCGCAAAGGACTCCGCAATCAATGAGGAGATCGATAAACTGCGTCTTTCAGCGACGGCGGCGTTGGTGGAGCGCAAGGATGTGATCGTGGTGGCATCGGTTTCCTGTATTTATGGTTTAGGCAGTCCGGAAGATTATCTTGGCATGATGGTTTCCCTAAGACCCGGGATGGAGAAGGACAGAGATGACGTGATCCGTGCGCTGGTCGATATTCAGTATACGAGAAATGATATGGATTTTCACCGAGGTACGTTCCGTGTGCGGGGAGATACGTTAGAGATTTTCCCGGCAAACTACGGAGATACGGCGGTCCGTGTGGAATTTTTCGGGGATGAGATCGACCGTATCACGGAGGTGGATGTGCTGACAGGGGAGATCAAATGCGAGCTGGAGCACTTTGCGGTGTTCCCGGCATCCCATTATGTTGTGCCGCAGGAGAAAATCTTAAAGGCATGCGATGCCATCGAACAGGAACTGGATGAGCGCATCCGGTATTTTAAGGGCGAGGACAAGCTGCTTGAGGCACAGCGCATTTCCGAGCGGACGAATTTTGATATCGAGATGTTAAAAGAAACAGGTTTCTGCAGTGGTATTGAAAATTATTCGAGACATCTTGCAGGACTTCCGGCGGGGGCAACGCCGCATACGCTGATGGATTATTTTAAGGATGACTATCTGATCATCGTGGATGAGTCCCATATCACGATTCCACAGATCCGCGGCATGTATGCGGGAGACCAGTCGAGAAAGTCAACGCTGGTGGACTACGGATTCCGTCTGCCGTCGGCGAAAGACAACCGGCCGCTTAATTTTGAGGAATTTGAGAGCAAGATCGATCAGATGCTGTTCGTATCGGCAACACCGAATGTATATGAGGACGAACACGAGCTGCTTAGGACAGAACAGATTATCCGTCCGACCGGACTGCTCGATCCGGAGGTCGTGGTGCGTCCGGTGGAGGGACAGATCGATGATCTGATCGGTGAGGTCAATAAGGAAATCAAAGACCATCATAAGGTGCTGATTACGACACTGACGAAGAAGATGGCGGAGGATCTGACGGATTATATGCGTGAGATCGGTATCCGCGTGAAATATCTTCATTCGGATATCGATACGTTAGAGCGTGCGGAGATCATAAGAGATCTGCGGCTGGATGTATTTGATGTGCTTGTCGGCATCAACCTGCTCCGGGAGGGACTGGATATTCCGGAGATCACGCTGGTGGCAATTTTAGATGCAGATAAAGAGGGATTCCTGCGGTCGGAGACATCACTGATACAGACGATCGGGCGTGCTGCGCGTAACAGTGAGGGACACGTTATCATGTATGCGGACAAGATCACAGACTCCATGCGTGTTGCGATGGAGGAGACGAAGCGCCGCCGTGAGATACAGCAGGCATACAATGAGGAACACGGCATTACACCGACAACGATCCAGAAATCTGTGCGGGAACTGATCAGCGTGTCAAAGAAGGTCGCAAAGGAAGAAATGAACTTCAAAAAAGACCCGGAATCCATGAACCGGGACGAACTCACAAAGCTGATCGCAGACATCCAGAAGAAGATGCAGAAAGCGGCAGCAGACTTAAACTTCGAGGCTGCTGCAGAGTACCGCGACAAGATGGTGGAGTTAAAGGGCATGCTGCGTGATATGTGAGGAAGCATTGTATTGTGAAGAGTGACGAAATAGTCGTCAGTAAGAAGTGTTTTTGGGAAAAGAAAAAGGACAGTAAATCATGAAGAAAAACAGTGAAAGAAAATACATTAAGATCCGGGGGGCAAATGAGCACAACTTAAAAAATATTGATGTAGATATTCCAAGAGATGAATTTGTTGTGCTGACCGGACTTTCCGGTTCCGGAAAATCATCGCTTGCGTTTGATACGATCTATGCGGAGGGACAGAGGCGCTATATGGAGTCACTTTCCTCCTATGCAAGACAATTCTTAGGGCAGATGGAAAAGCCGAATGTGGAGAAGATCGAGGGGCTGTCCCCGGCGATCTCCATTGACCAGAAGTCCACGAACCGCAATCCAAGATCTACCGTTGGTACGGTTACGGAGATTTATGATTATTTCCGCCTTTTGTACGCGAGAGTCGGTATCCCACATTGTCCGAAATGTGGCAGGGAGATCAAAAAACAGACGGTAGATCAGATGGTCGATCAGATCATGACACTCCCAGAGCGCACAAAGATCCAGCTTTTAGCACCGGTCGTGCGCGGAAGAAAAGGGGAGCACCAGAAGCTCTTAGAGCAGGCAAAGCGCAGTGGTTATGTGCGTGTGATCGTAGACGGCAGCATGTATGAGCTGACGGAGGAGATCAAACTTGACAAAAATAAAAAACACAATATCGAGATCGTGGTAGACCGTCTGATGGTCAAGCCGGGGATCGAGAAGCGTTTGTCTGATTCTATCGAAAATGTACTGGAATTATCCAAAGGGCTGATGACCGTGGATGTGATCGACGGGGAACCGATCCAGTTTTCGGAGAGTTTCTCCTGCCCGGACTGTGGAATCAGTATCGGGGAGATCGAACCGAGAAGTTTTTCTTTCAACAATCCGTTTGGCGCCTGTCCGACCTGCTTTGGACTGGGATACAAGATGGAGTTTGATGTGGATCTGATGATCCCGGATAAGCACCTTTCCATTGCGGAGGGGGCAATTCAGGTTATGGGCTGGCAGTCCTGCACAGATCCTTCCAGTTTTACCTACGCGGTGTTAAAAGCATTGACAGAAGAATATCATTTTTCACTGGAGACACCATTCCAGGATTATCCGGACGAGATAAAATATGTGATCCTGCACGGAACAGATGGCAGGGAGTTAAAGGTACATTACAAAGGCATGCGCGGCGAGGGCGTTTATGATGTGGCGTTTGAGGGACTGATCCGGAATGTACAGCGTAAATACCGTGAGACAGGATCTGATACGATGAAGCAGGAATATGAGCAGTTTATGCGCATCACGCCGTGTGAAACCTGTAAGGGACAGCGTCTGAAGGCGGAATCCTTAGCGGTCACAGTTGCGGACAAGAATATTTATGAGATCACATCCATGTCCGTAAAGAATCTTGGAAGTTTTCTAAATGATATGGAGCTGAGCCATCAGCAGCATCTGATCGGAGATCAGATCTTAAAGGAGATCCGTGCGCGTGTCGGATTTTTAAATGAAGTCGGACTGGATTATCTGTCACTGTCCCGCGCAACCGGAACACTTTCCGGTGGAGAGGCACAGCGTATCCGTCTGGCAACACAGATCGGTTCCGGACTGGTTGGTGTGGCATATATCTTAGATGAGCCATCGATCGGTCTGCATCAGAGAGACAACGATAAACTGCTCGGCGCATTAAAGAACTTAAAAGACCTTGGAAATACGCTGATTGTTGTGGAGCATGATGAGGATACAATGCTGGCTGCGGATTATATTGTGGATATCGGTCCCGGAGCAGGTGCGCATGGTGGACAAGTGGTGGCATGCGGAACAGCAGAAGAAATCATGAAAAATAAAAATTCTGTGACAGGTGCTTATCTGAGCGGCAGAATCAAAATACCGGTTCCCACAGAGCGCAGAAAGCCGACAGGTTTCCTGACTGTCAAAGGTGCAAGGGAGAATAATCTTAAGAATATCGATGTGAAGATTCCACTTGGCATTATGACCTGTATCACCGGTGTGTCAGGATCGGGAAAGAGCTCACTGACCAATGAGATTTTATATAAGAGACTTGCAAGAGATCTGAACCGTGCGAGATGCATTCCAGGGAAGCATGACGATATCATCGGCATTGACCAGTTAGACAAGGTGATCGATATCGACCAGTCCCCGATCGGAAGGACACCGCGTTCGAATCCGGCGACATATACCGGTGTATTCGACATGATCCGTGATCTTTTTGCGGCGACGCCGGATGCGAAGGCGAAGGGATACAAGAAGGGCAGATTCAGTTTCAATGTAAAAGGCGGACGCTGTGAGGCATGTTCCGGTGACGGAATTTTAAAGATCGAGATGCACTTTTTGCCGGACGTGTACGTCCCGTGTGAAGTCTGTGGAGGAAAACGTTATAACCGCGATACGTTAGAGGTCAAATACAAGGGCAAGAGCATTTATGATGTGCTTGATATGACGGTGGAAGAAGCATTGAAATTCTTTGAAAACGTGCCTGCGATCGCAAGAAAGATACAGACACTTTATGACGTGGGACTTTCCTATGTCAAGCTTGGTCAGCCGTCAACGGAGCTGTCCGGTGGGGAGGCACAGCGTATCAAACTGGCAACAGAACTGTCAAAACGCAGCACAGGCAAGACCATTTACATTCTGGATGAGCCGACGACGGGACTTCATTTTGCGGATGTCCATAAACTGATCGAGATCCTGCGAAGACTCTCAGATGGGGGAAACACTGTAATCGTGATCGAACATAATCTGGATGTGATCAAGACCGCTGACTATATCATCGACATGGGACCGGAAGGCGGAGATGGCGGTGGAACCGTGATCGCACAGGGAACACCGGAGGAAGTGGCAGAAGTGCCGGAATCTTATACGGGTTATTATGTGAAGAAGTATCTGGAGAAAGATAAAGAAAACCGTCAGGAATCCTGAAAAATGTACGAGTGGTAAAAATATCTAAAAAAGGATAAACTACATCACAAAAGGCGCTGCAGCTGCAGCGCCTTATCACGTTCGGGGAGTACTCCCCGGAAATTCTTGCGGAAAACCGGGAAGCATGAGTTATGAAAAATTATACTGCCCGTCAGTAATTCTGACGGTTGGGTCCGTTTGTATCGGACTTATTAGCTAGTACTCTTAGAATATAAAATAGAAATGTGATGAAAATGTGATGACAAAATGAAAAATAAACAAAATAAATAAAAAAGAATGAAGATTTTCTTATTTTTTTTAAAAATGCAGTCCTGCCATAAAAAAACCTTTGAAAAATCCCATTTTTTGTATATAATAGGACTGTATATGTAAAAATAGGTTTAATGGCATTTCTATGTCCGCGTGGATATGGGAATATTATCCATAGATTCAGGAACAGAGAGACGAAAGGGGCAAGTATTTAAAATGATGAGTACAGATATTGGTATCGATCTCGGTACTGCCAGTATATTAGTTTATATCAAAGGAAAAGGTGTTGTATTAAAGGAGCCGTCAGTTGTGGCTTTTGACCGTGATACAAATAAGATCAAAGCAATCGGAGAGGAAGCAAGACTGATGCTCGGAAGAACACCGGGAAATATCGTGGCAGTCAGACCACTTCGTCAGGGTGTTATTTCTGATTATCAGGTTACAGAGAAGATGATCAAGTACTTTATCCAGAAAGCACTTGGTAAGAAAACGTTCCGTAAGCCGCGCATCAGTGTATGTGTGCCAAGCGGTGTCACAGAGGTTGAGAAAAAAGCTGTTGAGGATGCAACATATCAGGCAGGAGCAAGAGAAGTTGCAATCATCGAGGAACCGATCGCTGCGGCAATCGGAGCAGGTATTGATATTTCAAGACCTTGTGGAAATATGATCGTGGATATCGGAGGAGGAACCGCAGATATTGCAGGAATTTCACTGG
>ERZ779981.1108-NODE-1108-length-10740-cov-1.4905_pt1 | contig 10740 bp, 10 predicted proteins | sample MGYA00511182_ERZ779981 | MGnify/ENA primary metagenome ERZ779981 (study PRJEB29588, sample SAMEA2149539) | human gut metagenome | biome: human gut; feature: human-associated habitat; material: faeces | place: Denmark | collected 2008/2010 ... | reverse complement strand
ATCTAAACTTGGTGCAAATGCAATATTAGGGGTATCTCTTGCGGTTGCAAAAGCTGCTTCTAAAGCTTACGGAATGGCTCTATACAGATATTTAGGCGGAATTAACGCATTAACATTACCTGTACCTATGATGAATATTATAAACGGCGGAGCACATGCCGATAATAATATTGATTTTCAGGAATTTATGATTGCACCGGTCGGAGCGGAAAGTTTTTCACACGCTCTTGAAATGGGTTGTAATGTTTTCCACACATTAAAAAATGTATTGAAAAATAAAGGTATGGTAACTTCTGTCGGAGATGAAGGCGGATTTGCACCTAATTTAAAATCAAATTCAGAAGGTATTGAAGTAATTCTTGAAGCTATTGATAAAGCAGGTTATAACACCAATCAAATAAAAATCTGTCTTGATGTTGCCTCATCAGAATTTTACGATAACGGTAAATACGAACTAAAAGGCGAAGGTAAAACCTTTAACAATTCTGAAATGACAGACTTTTTGGAAGAATGGATAAACAAATATCCGATAATTTCAATCGAAGACGGCATGGCAGAACAGGATTGGGAAGGTTGGGAAATGCTTACCCGCCGTGTAGGCAACAGATGTCAGCTTGTAGGAGATGATTTATTCGTTACTAATACAAGAAGATTAGCAGACGGTATTAAACGAAATATCGCAAATTCAATTTTGATAAAGGTTAATCAAATCGGCACATTGTCAGAAACACTTGACGCAATCTCAATGGCACATGCTGCAGGTTATACAACAATTATTTCACACCGCTCAGGTGAAACAGAAGACACATTTATCGCAGATCTTGCAGTTGCGGTAAACAGCGGACAAATCAAAACAGGTTCAGCTTCTCGTTCTGACAGAATGGCAAAATATAACCAATTATTGAGAATTGAACAAAAATTAGGCTCTGCTGCAAAATATCTTGGATTGCAAGCCTTTAACGGACAAAAATAATTTCAAATTATTTATTTCATTATAAGAAAACGGGGTTAATCAAAAATCCCGTTTTTTTGATATCAACCTTTTAACCGTATTAACCAATTAATTTTTCATGCTATACTTTTTTATAAGGGGAGATAATTGATGAAAGAGTGGATATTTAACAAATATGACGGGCAGGAAAAATCTCTTGTTACAAGATTATTGCATTCAAGAGGGATAAAATCCGAAGAAGATATTTATGAATTTTTGCATCCGTTAGAAATGAAAATAACCCACCCGAAAGCCTTTACTGATATGGAAAAATGCGTTGAAAGGCTCGCTTGTGCAATCGATAACGGAGAAAAAATCGTTATCCACGGCGACTTTGATGCAGACGGGGTTACATCAACATCTCTTTTGTACAGAACCTTCAAATTCCTAGGCGCAGATGTAAACTACTTTATTCCGGATAGAGAAAAAGAAGGACACGGATTTGACACAAAAGCTCTTGTTAAAATTATGACACAGGTAAAACCGAAAGTTATAATATCCTGTGACTGTGGGATTTCAGACGTCGATGCCGTAAATTTTTTGAACAGCTTTAAAATTGATGTAATAATTACAGACCACCACGAAGCACCTGAAATTTTACCAAAAGCTTACGGAATTATAAACCCAAAAGCCCCAAATGCATTAGATGAAAATCTGAGTGCAAAACAAATAGAAAGCCTGACATCTCTTGCAGGTGTTGGAGTAGCATTTAAAGTTGCACACGCACTTTTGGAAAAATATAACAAACTTGAATTTATTTCGGACATTTTACCTTATGTAACTGTCGGAACAGTTGCAGATGTCGTTCCGCTGATTGGAGAAAACAGATATTTTGTTACAAAAGGCTTGGAATTAATCTCAAACGGCAAGCATTACGGACTTTCAAGGTTATTGGAAAGTGCAGGATATAAAGGTCAAATTACATCAGAGCAAATAGCCTTTGGAATTGCACCGAGAATTAATGCTTCAGGCAGATTAGATACAGTTGAAGCCGCTTTGAAGGTTCTTATCTCCGACAACAGACAAGAAATTGAAATGGCAATTCAATCTTTGAATGAATTTAACAGAGTTCGTCAAGAGCTTTGCCAAAATATTTTTGCGGAAGCTGATGAAATGGTTAAGGCAGAAAACAACAGAAATTCTGCAATCGTTTTATTCAACAAAGAATGGCATATTGGAATTATCGGGATTGTAGCCTCTATGCTTGTTGAAAAATATTATAAACCGACATTTTTGATGACTTATTCCGATGAAACAAAACAATTCAGATGCTCTGCAAGAAGTATAGAAGGAATAAATCTTTACGACACAATTTCTGCAAATGCAGAACTTTTTGACGGGTTTGGCGGGCACGCTATGGCTGCAGGGCTTGCTTTTAGCGAAGATAAAGCGTCTTTTGAACAGGTAAAATCTGCATTATGCAAAACCGTTAAAGAAATGACGCAAGTCAAAGATTTGAAACCATTTATCAATATAGATTTAGAGCTTCAACCTGATGATATTGATGTTGATTTGGTAGAAGAAATTTCACAACTTGAACCTTTTGGAGCATCAAATCCAAGCCCGATTTTTGCAATAAAAAATCTTAAAATAAAAGAAAAACGCCTTATGGGTGAAAATAAAAACCACTTAAGATTAATATGCTCGGCAGGAACATCAGAATTTACCTGCATCAAGTGGAAAGAGGGCGATATTTCGCTCGTTAAAGGTGATCCGCTTGATATCGCTTTTCACCCGCAGATTAATGAATTTAACGGGGTTACAAGTGTACAATTAATCATTGACGATATACATTCAGAATATCTTAAGGAAGATGAAAACTTGCCGCAACAAAAGCTTTATGACCACCGTAAAAAAACTGATATTCTTCCTCAAGTTAATGATTATGTTAAAAATTCCAAACAAAATATTTTAATTTTTGCAGAAAGCAAAGCAATTTCTGACAAATTAAAACCATTTTCAGCTCTTTTTGCAAGAATTATAAACCGCGATACGCTCAGACCGTGTGATTCTTTAATGTTTTTTGATTATCCTGCTGACAAAGAAACTTTTGACAGAATTTTAAACCAAACAAATCCGCTATCAATTCATTTTATGAACTATGATATTAAATACACAGATGAAGAAGAATTCTTAAAAACGGTTTGCGGAATGCTAAAATTTGCCTGCCACAACAACAATGGGAAAGTTGAATTGAGAAGATTTGCAAGCTTTTTAGGAAAATCATACAAGGTGTTTGAACTTTTGTTTTCAATATTTGATGATATCGGTTTGCACACAAATGATTACTACATAGTGGATTACAATCCTGAAGCAGATATCACGCAAGTTCTACATTCACCAAAATATGCTATTTTAAATGACTTGATAGATGAGTGCGAGGTTTTTCAAAAATCATTGTTGGAAGATGATATTTATACACTTGTTTAATCAGATTTTGAGCTATTTTACAAGCCCTTCTGTTTCATTAAACATTACCATATAAAAATCAGGACTTGTCATATTTGGATTTTTCTTCATAAATTTTTTAACATCAAAATGTTCCAAATATTTATCCAATTTTTTTTGAATTTTTTCATTATCTTCATGCTCTGATTTCAACTTTGCAATATATTGATTTACCATTGCAACAACTTCATCTTCAGTCAAAATAGGCTGCCCGCCGATTAAAACTTCATCAGGTTCATCTTCATCAATATATTTTTTCAATTCTTCTTTCGGATCTTCTTTTTGCCGTCTGCCATGGCTGTCAGATGATGTAGAAGACGATATCGCACGATTTTCAAAAGAATTATTTACATTATTAAAAAACATTTTTAAAGACCTTTTTATTAAATTCCACAGAAAAAAATTATTTTTCAAATATTACGTCAAATAATAAAAAAATCTTTAATTAATCATACAAATAAAGGAGATTATTTAAGTAATCTTGTAATTTTTTCTAAATTAGATGCAATCATAAAAATTATTTATTATAATTACACTATGTCAGATAAAGATATTTTGCTTAAACTTGCATCTAAAATTAGTTATGAGAGAAAAAAACACGGTCTCTCACAAGAAAAACTTGCTGAAATGGCAGGTGTTAATATGCGTTCAATTAGCATGATTGAAAACGGAACTACAAATGCTAAATTTTTAACACTTTATAGAATTGCACAAGCTTTAAATATCGAAGTTTGTGAGTTAGTGAATTTTCATCTGTAAATTTATAATGAATTATAGTAATCTTTCAAAAGTTTGCAATCGTCTTCGATGTTTGGACTTTCGCATACCAATGCACCTTTTACACCAAATTCCTTCATTGCTTTCATCAAATCCTTATAATTCATATCGGATTCTTCCAAATTCAAATGCTGTCTTTCACCTTTAGCAGTATATTCAATGCCTGCAAGATGACCATGGAAGTTTTCAAGAGCATATTGTCCCAATTCATTCCCAATTTTTTCCAAAACATTGGAAAATTCGTCATACGTATTATAAGCACCTGCAGATCTTGCATGAAGATGCGAAAAATCTATACAAGGAAGAACTTGTTCAAATTCCTTTGAAAGCCTTATAATCTCATCTTCATCTCCCCATTGAGTAGCTTTACCTGTCGTTTCAGGGCGAATCCAGACATTTATATTTTCGCGTTCCAAAACATCAATTATTCTTTTGGTTTGAGTTTTTACACGATTAAAAACAGTTTCCTTATCAGCACCCATATAAAATGCAGCGTGATATGTTATACTAAAAGCTCCTGCCTGAGAAGCAACTGAGGCTGTATCGATTATTCTTTGAACACTTGCATCAATTTTTTCTTCTTCCTTAGAATTAAGATTAATATAAAACGGGCCATGAGCTGTTATAACAAAGTTTTTAGACTTATCTTTAACAAATTTTCTATTTTCATCGCTCATTCTAACGCCATGGACAAATTCAAGCTCCATACCGTCAAGTTCCATATCATCTAAAACTCCAAATGCTGATGTATAACTGCCTTTACCTGTTCTTAACGGCATGCCTGCAGTTATAAAATTCAATTTATCAAACTTAAATAAATTTTGCAAAATATGCTCCTATCGCTGACATTATCAAACATATTGTAACACTTAAAATTGCATACGCAAAAGCATGGAAAAACTGATGATTTCCAACCATTTCAAACAACTCCAAAGAAAATGTGCTGAAAGTTGTCAATCCACCGCAAAATCCGACAGTCAAAGCAAGTTTAACAACAGGACTTATATCAGCTTTTTCAACAAACAAGAAATATAAAAAACCGATAATAAAACTTCCCACAACATTAACAAGAAAAGTCGATATCGGAAGATTAATTTCAAAATGTCTGGCAAGATTAACACCAACCAAATACCTTGATACAGCACCCAATCCACCGCCTAAAAATATCGCAATAATATTATACATTTGCTTTTGCTTTCAAAATATCTTCAAGAATTTCGCAAGCATCAGCAACATATTTTGAGCAATTCTGTTTTTTTGCTTGCCCTTCCAAACCTTTAGACAATACTCTGCAACAAGTTACCTTATTACGTTTTTTAAATTCTTCAACAATTTTTGCCGCATTTTGACGAGCTAAAACATCGTTTCCTTTTGAATTTTCACGTCCGAAATTATATCCGTTAATAATTTGTGCAGCAGCAACAGAACCGCAAACACAACCTGATGCCATACCGCCTGAAAATGCAGTTGCGCAAGGGAAAAGTGATTCAGGGCACAAACCTTCTTCGCATGCAGCCTTCAAAACACTTTCCGAACAAGAATAACCTTGGTTCATATAATAATTTAAAGCTTTTTCTTTCATAATCCATATCTCCTTTTTTGAATAAGATTATACTACAAAAATTGAACCGACAATTAATCTTTTACTTCAACAGTAGCTTTTTTCTCACCCTTCAAAATCAACATCAAAGGAATAAGTAAAAAACAAGCTATTGAAAAAACTTTAAATGTAGTCATATATGCACAGAATGTTGATTGTTGAATAAGCTGATTATAAAGCATTTTCCCACCCATGTAAGTAGCATTTGCCATATCGCCTGCCTGATGAATAAATGACGCTGCATAAGAGTTTATTCTATCCGAATAATTGTTATTTGTATCATACAAGAATTTTACAAGCCCGTTTTTATGAGCCTGAGAAAATCTTGAAATCATTGTTGCAACAAGTGAAGTTCCTATTGCACCGCCAATTGTTTTCAACAAATTTTGAAATCCTGAAGCGTTTGTCATCTGTTCATTTTTCAATGTTATGCAAGATAAAGTTGTAATAGGCATCATCGTAAACACAAGCCCAATTCCGAATACAAAGTTTGGCAAAACAATATTCATCATACTGATTTCCAAATTCAATTCACTAAGCATCCAACCGCCTGCCCCCAAGGCTAAAAGCCCGATTATTCCGTAAGTTTTATAACTTATCTTTCCGCCTATTCCGCCAAAAATTGCAAGAGATAAAAATGCCCCGAGACCTCTCGGCATAATTGCAATACCGCTTGTGAAAGCATCATACCTCATCATATTTTGAAGCAACTGAGGTAATATCGCCAAAGAAGCCAACAAAACAGCATTCAATAATATCAGCATAACAGTTCCGCATAAAAAATTCATATCTTTTAAAACATCAAGTTTTATAAGCGGATTTTTCCCCTTAACCTGAGTAATAAAAAATGCGATACACCCAATTGCTGCAATTGCACTGAGCCAACAAATCCATGGTGCGTTAAACCAATCCGCATCATTACCCTTATCAAACACGATTTGTAACGGTACAAGCCATACGCAGAGCCACAAAAAAGCGAATTTATCTAAATGAACATTTGACTGTTTTTTTGCATAAGGCGGATCCTCCAAAAACTTTTTTGCCAAAGCAATACACAAAAAGCCAAAAGGCACATTAATAAAGAAAATATATGGCCAAGACCAATTTTCCGTAATATACCCGCCCATAACAGGCCCTAAAATCGGTGCGACAACAACAACCAATCCAAATACTGCCATTGCCTTATTTCTTGCTTCACCCTTAAAACTCTCCAAAGTAATTGCCTGTGCCATAGGCATAAGACAACCACCGCCAAAACCTTGCATAGCACGTGCAACTACAATCATTCCGATAGAATTTGCAATTCCGCATAAAAATGATGCTATCGTAAATATTAACACTCCCAACATAAAGAAATTTTTTCTTCCCATAAATTTACAGAAAAAATCTATCATTGGGATTACGATACTGCTCGCCATCAAATAGCTTGTTAAAACCCAAATTGATTCCTGATTACTGACGGAATATGAGCCTGCAATATGCGGTAACGCTACGTTTGCAACAGTTTCATCTAACGCATACATAAATGTAGCAAGTATAACAGGCATTATAATAAGCCATGGATTTGTTTTAGGAGTCCATTCCTCTGCACTAACAATATTTGTATTCTCTGACATTTTTTGTAAATCCTATTTGTTTCTTTAAACCGCTTTTAAAAAACAGAAGATAAGTTATTCTCAAAAATTTTAATTAAGATATAAACTTACCTTCTATTTTTAAAGCCCTATCTTCCCAAAATTATTTTATTCTTACTTTTGGAACTACTGACATACCGGGTACGATATTATATACATTCGGGTCAATTTTTTCTGTGAATACGATTTTTACAGGAATTCTCTGTACGATTTTTACGAATGATCCGACTGCGTTTTCAGGTGGAAACATACTTGATTTTGCACCTGAAGCTCTTTGAATACTGTCAACTTTACCCTTAAATACATGGTCAGGATATGTATCTATTTTAATATTAACTTCCTGCCCAGGTCTCATGTGACGAAGCTGATTTTCTTTATAATTTGCAACAACCCATACATTTTCAGGAACAATTACAAATAAAGGAGTTCCAACATTTACATACATACCTTTTTCAACACGTCTTGAAGATACAGTTCCTGTTTGAGGTGCATAAATGTTTGTGTATCCGAGATTTAATTTTGCTTTATCTCTTAATGCTTTAACCTCTTTCAAATCAGCATCAGCAACTTTGCCGCCACCTTTTGATAACAATGATTCTTCTGCTTGTGTTAAATTTGCCTGTGCAGAATCATATTTTGCTTGAGCAGCATCAAGAGTTTGCTTTGATACAGCTCCCTTTTCATAAAGGTTTGTGTATCTGTCTAAATCTTTTTTAGCTACCGCAATATTTGTTTGCATAGCCTTAAAGTTTGCTTGTGCATTTTTTTGATCTAATAAAATTCTTTGGTATTTTGCCTCAGCCTGTGCTAAAGCAACTTCATAATCTGCAGGATCTATCTTTGCAACCAAATCACCTTCTTTAACTTTTTGGTTATCTGTTACATAAGATGCGATAATCTGTCCGCTAACCCTTGGTGCAACCTGAACGGTAGTTGTTTCAACATAAGCATCATCAGTTGTTTGATAAAGAAGTGCATCATGGATTAAATATGCTGCCGCAACCGCAAGAACTACACCAACACCAACAAAAATAAATCTCTTAAAAGGTTTATGTTTTTTAACTTTTACATCGTCTTGTAATTGAGAATTTTGTTCTTCAATATTTGTATTTTGTTCTTCCATTTTATACCTCATATTAAATTATATATTTATCTCTACTACCTTTTCCAGTTCAATTCTGAATGATTTTAACGTTTCTTGAACTCTATCAACATCTTGCGGGTTAATCGTTCTGGTTAAACTTTTTAAATACCTTTCAATTTTTGTATTTATCATATTTAATTCTCTTAAACCATTTTCCGTTATCCCCATTTTTTTAACCAATCTGTTGTTCTTGGTATCAATAAATCTTGTAATAAACCCTTTTTGTTCCAGAGAATCTAATATTCTACCGGTATTCGCTCTATCTTTTAATAACAATTTTGCCAAATCTCTTTGACAAATCCCTGCATTGATGGAAACTGTATCTAATGCAGCGTATTCATCCATTGTTAAATCTATATCCAATTTAACAAATAGTTGGCTCGTAATTTTTTTCATTAATCTTGAAGTTTGCTCGAGCTCATAATATATACTGTCTGTGTAATGTCTGCTACATTCTGTATTAGTTTTCATAGTTTTATTTTGTTTTCATATTATTATACATATTATGTTGTAAAAAAAATATGTTGCATTTACAACATTATTATGCTAACATAGGATTAGTAAAAATGCAAGTAGTTTAAAAAGAGGAAATAAAATACTGTGAAAAGAGTTATATCCGTAGCATTATTGGCAAGTATTATGAGCATGAATTTCATGCCTGCATTTGCAATAGAACAAACTTCAACAGCTTCTACTGCAACCCCAAAACAATTTAAAAGCATGGTTTCTAAAAACAAAAAAACTTCTGACCAATATAAATTTGATTATATAAATATGAATTGGTGGAGCAATTTTAATGACGATATTTTAAATTCATATATTGAAAAAGCTGTTTTAAACAACTATGACTTGAAAATGGCTTCTATCAATGTTGAAGAATATTACCAAAATGTTAAATTACAATTTGCAAACGAATTACCATCTGCAGCTGCAGGCTTTGGCCCCGGTTGGTACAAAGCTCCAGGTCTGACAAACACAGATATCGGTTTTGGTTTGCCAATTATTGTTCAATACGAAGCAGATATTTTCTTGAAAAACCACAACAAAACTCAAGCAGTAAAAAAACTGTATGAAGGTTCCAAACAAGATGAACGTGCAACATACATAGCCGTTGCATCTGCTGTGGGTTCAACATACTTTAATATAATTAATCTTGATAAAATGATTAACCTTCAAGAAAAAATCGTAAAACTAAGACAAGAAATTTATGACTTAATGCTTGCAAGCAATAAAGAAGGCTTAACCTCTACTGCCGACACCGTAAAGGCAAACAAAGCACTTGTTCAAGGTCAAACTGATTTAATAGAATTGAGAAAAAACAGAGAACAAATGCTGCATCAATTGTGTGTGCTAATCGGTGAAAGCCCTGAAAATGCAAATTCTTTAAAAAGAAATTCACTTGACAGCATAAACTATAAAATGGCAGTACCTTCACAAATCCCGTCAGAAATTATCACAAACCGACCTGATTATTTGAAAGCAGAATTGATGGTTGAAAAGGCAGGGATTGATGTTAAAGTTGCCAAAAAAGAATTTTTGCCGTCAATTAACATTTTAGGCGGTGCATTATTCAATGCAGGAGATATTGGAAGCTTATTCACAACAAAAAATATGCTATTCGGTATTGGCGGCGGACTTATGACACCATTATTCCAAGGCGGTTCTTTGATTGCGAACTTGAGATTGAAAAAAGCTTCTTATGAAAGAATTTTGCAAAATTACTACAAAACAAACTTAACAGCAATCCAAGAAGTAAACGATGCTTTGGTTGCATCAAAACTTGATAAGGATAAAATGCTTCAGACTGAAAAACAATTCAATCTTGAAAAAGCAGATTATAAATATAATGAAAACAAATTCGATGAAGGAACAATCTCAAAACTTGATTTAATCCAATATCAAGAAAATTTGTTAACAATCGAAAAACTTGTTGCGCAACAAAAAGTTGAATGTATGACAGATGCAATCAGCTTGTACAAAGCAACAGGCAGCAAACCTTACGACTATGTAAACTAAAAAATCACATATAATCATCACCTCTTTACTTTAAGAAATTTAAAGTAATGTGCCGGAAATCCTCACTGTTTCCGGCATTTTCTTGTTTTTATACCACGCCTACGACTGTTTACAAATCGCTTTTTAAAGA
>ERZ779981.1094-NODE-1094-length-10814-cov-4.55275_pt1 | contig 10814 bp, 11 predicted proteins | sample MGYA00511182_ERZ779981 | MGnify/ENA primary metagenome ERZ779981 (study PRJEB29588, sample SAMEA2149539) | human gut metagenome | biome: human gut; feature: human-associated habitat; material: faeces | place: Denmark | collected 2008/2010 ... | reverse complement strand
CTGCTTTTCATCCCTGTACTTCATCTGAACAGCATATCTCCCCTATATTTATCGGGTGAGCCTATGCTTATCAGATGGTCCGTCATGGATGCGAAATAGATACGTATAAAAAAGAAAAAAGGTTAGAGTTTTTGAAAACTCTAACCTTTACTATTCTTTGTAAGTGCGCTCCAGGATGGGCTTGAACCAACGACCCCCTGATTAACAGTCAGGTGCTCTAACCAACTGAGCTACTGAAGCTTTTTGCTTTACTTCCGTGCGACTGTCTTTTGTTGTGGAGCAGTGCATTTCTGTATTGCGAGTGCAAAGGTATAGAGATTTGTGGAAATCACCAAATGTTTGAGGGATTTTTTTCAAAAAAGTGCGAAAAAATGTGTCTGACTCGGTTTTCACCTATTTATATATAGAAGATAAGACAATATTTTGAAGGTGAGAGAAGAGGGAACGGTCGTATTTATGGAGTATTGGAAAAGTAAAAACAAGGGCGTTGAGGGATATGAAAGGCAAATTTACAGAAAAAAATAACCGTGGAAATAGTAGAAAGGGCGTTTTTTGTGATTTTCCAGCAAGTACGGAGAGATATTTCTCCTGTTTTTATTCGAAGACGGCGGTTCTGTTGGAGAAATAATGAAATAAAAATTGTTAAAGGGCTACATTGAAGCTGAATCCGATAATGAAGAATAGAATATATAAGATCTTGTTAGATGGAGATGCGTCTCTGGAGGCAGATAAGTGATTATCCATCTTATGTGAGCGAATGATGCGTGTTGCAGATCGGCGGCTTGAGGTCGGATAAGATATTACGATCTTAATTTTGCGCATGTTTCGTGGACTTGCCCTATGGGTAGTAACGTATTGATGCTTTACGGTGTTTGTGTTGGAGATAGTGTTCCGTAGAATGTTGGAGCGATCGCTCCGGAGGTCTGTTTCTACGTGATGGATTAAGTAGACAGACGAGTGCCGGGACACATTCTGGTTATAGTGTGTCGCCGTACAGGCTGCAGGCTTCTTTCTGGATGGCTGGGGGCAGCATGCCGTCTATGGGCTCGCCTTCGGCAATACGGTGGCGGATATCTGTGGAACTGAAGGGATACAGCTCTGTCTGGGCCAGATGCACGGTAGAGGGTAATGTGGAGGCATCGACGGGATAGCCTTCGCGGGGATAGACGACGATCTCGTAGCGCTGAAGGAGCTCTTCATAGTGTCCCCAGCGGTCGAAGGCCAGCCAGTTGTCCGATCCGATGAGGAGCACCCATTGACGGTCGGGATAGTCCTCAGAGAGCTTGCGCAGTGTCTTCCAGGAGTAGTTAGGCTGTGGGAGATGGAATTCGTAGTCACTGGCTACGAGTCCTTCTTCGCCTTCAAGGGCTTTCCTTACCATATCCAGCCGTTCGTTGTCGTCGAGCAGATCGGTGGCGTCACGCTTGAAGGGGTTGAGTGGCGTCACGACAAACCACACCTCATCCAGTCCCGCCAATTGCCGGAGCTGCCGGGCCAGTGCGATATGTCCGTTATGTATGGGATTAAAAGAGCCTCCGAAAAAGCCGGTGCGAAGCATAGTGTATCTGTCGTGGTGGTTGGTAGTGGGATTATAAGCCGGCAGAAAGAGAGGGGCGCCGTGCCATTGTCTTTCTGCCGGTAGAGGTTTTTATTTGCCGAGGAAGGCCTTTACGAGTTGGTAGGTCTCCTCCTCAGCCTTGGTAAGGTCGTCGTTCACCACGATGTGGTCGAACTTGGGAGCGAATGTCATCTCGTATCCTGCCTTTGCCAGACGTTGCTCGATCACCTCGGGAGCATCGGTGGCCCGTGAGGTGAGGCGATGGCGCAGCTCTTCCACCGATGGTGGCTGGATGAAGATGCTCATGGCGCGGTCGCCATAATATTGCTTGATGTTGCATCCGCCTTTCACGTCGACGTCGAATGTCACGTTCTGTCCTGCAGCGGCCTGCTCTTCCACCTGCGACTTCAGTGTGCCGTAGAAGCGGCCGGGATACACCTCCTCATACTCGAGGAAGTCGTCCTTCTCGATGCGGGCGCGAAACTCATCGGTCGTGAGGAAGAAGTACTCCACGCCGTTCTGCTCCGTTCCACGCGGCGCACGTGAGGTGCAGCTGATGCTGAAGGCCAGGTTGAGTTCGGGATGCTCCTTCATGAGCCATCCCACGATCGTGCTCTTGCCGCTGCCGCTTGGCGCGGAGAAGATCAGGAGCTTACCGGGTTGAATCTGTTCTGCCATAGTTGTGTCTGTCGTTAGAGATGCCGCCGCTGCCCTCGAACTTGTCGTGACAGCGGCGGCTCGTTAATGATTGTTTGGTGTGGGTTTAAAGGGCGTTGAGCACCTGCTCCTTGATCTGCTCGAGCTGGTCTTTCATCTTCACCACGATGTTCTGCATCTCTGCCTGGTTGCTCTTCGAGCCCGTGGTGTTGATCTCACGTCCCATCTCCTGTGCGATGAATCCGAGCTTCTTGCCGTTGGGCTGCTTTTCGGCCATCGTCTCACGGAAGTATTTCAGATGGTTGGTCAGACGCTGTTTCTCTTCGCTGATGTCGAGCTTCTCAATATAGTAGATGAGCTCCTGCTCCAGACGGTTCTTGTCATAGTCCACCTCGGGGATCTGTTCCAGTCCCTTGATGATCGTCTCCTTGATCTTCGGCACGCGTGCCTTCTCGTAAGGCTCGATCTCGTGGAGGAGAGCCTCGATGGTGTCCACTTTCTCATGGAATTTCTTTTCCAGCGCGGCACCCTCCTGACGGCGGAAGCTGATCAGCGCTTCCAGTGCCTGGTCGATAGCCCGGCGGACAACGGCCCATTCCTCGTCGGTGAGCGTCTCCGTCTCCGTCTTCGTCAGCACGTCGGGCATGCGCAGCAGCGTGGGCATCCAGTCTTGCGGCTCGGGAATGCCGGCCTTGGCAGAGATGTCCTTCAACTGGTGATAATAGTTTTCCACCAGTGCGGCATTGATGGGTGTGGCGCTCGTCAATGCATCCTGCTCAATCCATATAGAGAAGTCCACCTTGCCACGGAATAGCTTTTGGGCAATGAGCTGGCGTATCTCCATTTCCTTCTCACGGTAGAGTGGAGCAATGCGCGTGGAGAGATCGAGCGACTTGGAATTGAGGCTCTTGATCTCCACATTAATCTTCTTGTCACCATAGGTTACGACCGATTTGCCGTAGCCAGTCATCGATAGTATCATAATCTTGCGAGTTAAATATCCGCAAAAGTACACATTTTGTGTGGAAAAGCCGTATATTTGCACTTTAATAAGTATAAAATTTATTTTATGTCGTGCATATTGAACATTGAGACGAGCACTAACGTGTGCTCTGTAGCTGTCTCGCAGGACGGCCAATGTATCTTTGAGAAAGAGGACCATTCCGGGCCCAACCATGCCGAGAAGCTCGGCACATTTGTTGATGAGGCACTGTCGTTTACAGATAATCATGCCATTCCTTTCGATGCCGTGGCCGTGAGCTGCGGTCCCGGCTCTTATACCGGTCTGCGTATCGGCGTGAGTATGGCCAAGGGCATCTGCTACGGCCGTGGGCTGAAGCTCATCGGCGTCCCCACGCTGGAGGTGCTCTGTGTGCCGGTATTGCTCCATGAGATGGTGGAAGAGGAGGATGCCCTTCTTTGTCCTATGCTCGATGCTCGTCGCATGGAGGTGTACGCCCAGATTCTCGATCGTGGCCTGAAGGAGATCCGTCCTATCCACGCCGATGTAGTGGAGGCCGACACCTATAAGGAGTGGCTCGATGCACATCCGGTCTATTTCTTCGGCAATGGAGCTGCCAAGTGCAAGGACGTGATCACTCATCCCAACGCCCACTTTATCAGTGGCATAGAGCCGTTGGCCAAGAATATGATGCCGCTGGCAGAGAAGCGCAATGCCAATGAGAAATGGGAGGACGTGGCCTACTTCGTGCCCTTCTATCTGAAGGACTTTGTGGCTAAGCTGCCCCGTAAACTTTTATAAACAAGAACAATGGACATTCAAGGATTAGACTATAATACACAGCGCGACCGTCTCGTTATGCCGGAGTATGGACGTGAGGTGCAGCGCATGGTAGAGTATGCCATCAGCCTGCCCGAGAAGGCCGACCGGGAAGCCTGCGCCAAGGCCATCGTCCGGACCATGGAGCGTATGAACCCGCAGGTACGCCAGGAGGCCGACTACCAGCAGAAGCTTTGGGATCAGCTGGCTATCATGAGCGACTTCAAGCTCGACATCGACTGGCCTTATGACGTCAGCGAGGCCCGTAAGATGCAGGTCAGCCCTGAGCCCATTGAGTATCCCCGGCAGCATATTCCCATCCGTCATTATGGCAGCATGGTGTTTGAGCTTTTCGAGAAGCTGGAGTCGATGCCCGAAGGTCCCGAGCGTGATGAGCTCGCTGCCCTTACCGCCAATCAGATGAAGCGTGATCTCGTGCAGTGGAGTCACGGAAGCTCCGACGACGAGAAGGTGGTCAGCGATCTGGCGAAATACACCCATGGCGTGATCCAGCTCGATCTCAACACATTCCGTTTTGCCAAGGTGGAACAACCCTTGTCTAACGAGCGTGGCGGAAAGCGCAAACGCAGATAATATGCCCGAAACCGGTCGTCTCCCGTCTATGATATGCAACGCGGGGGCGTGACGGTCTAATTTGCAAAAACCAAGGCTATGAAATCATTCATCATTGAAGGCGGTCATCCGCTGCAAGGTACGATCACCCCTCAGGGCGCCAAGAACGAGGCGCTGGAAGTGATCTGTGCCGCCCTGCTTACCGACGATCCTGTACGCATTGACAATATACCCGATATTCTCGATGTGAAGAATCTTATCAACCTCCTTGTCGATATCGGCGTGAAGGTGACGCACAACGCGCGCAACAGTTATACCTTCCAGGCTGATGAACTGAAACTGGACTATCTCGGCAGCGTTGAGTTCGTGAAGAAGTGTGCCTCCTTGCGTGGCTCGGTGTTGATGATCGGTCCGTTGCTGGGTAGGTTCGGTAAGGCGACGGTGGCCAAGCCCGGTGGTGACAAGATAGGACGCCGGCGGCTCGACACCCATTTCCTGGGATTTAAGAATCTGGGGGCTACGTTCGAGAAGGATCCCACACGTGAGGTGTATCACATCCACGGTGAGGAGCTCACGGGCAAGTATATGCTCCTCGATGAGGCCTCGGTCACCGGTACCGCCAATATCATCATGGCAGACGGCCAAGGGGACGACGACGATCTACAACGCTGCCTGCGAGCCTTATATCCAGCAGCTCTGTCATCTGCTCAATGCCATGGGTGCCAATATCTCCGGTATTGCCAGCAACCTGCTGACCATCGTGGGTGTGGAGCATCTTCACGGAGCTAGTCATACGGTGCTGCCCGATATGATCGAGGTGGGCTCTTTCATCGGCATGGCTGCCATGGTAGGCAATGGCGTGACGATCAAGAACGTGTCGGTGCGCAATCTCGGCATCATCCCCGATGCCTTCCGCCGTCTTGGCGTGCAGGTGGATGTGAAGGGTGACGACCTCTTCATCCCGCGGCAGGAGCACTACGAGGTGGACTCGTTCATCGACGGGACGATCATGACGCTGAGCGATGCCACGTGGCCCGGCCTCACGCCCGACCTTCTTTCCGTGCTCCTTGTCGTAGCGACGCAGGCCCGTGGCTCCGTGCTCATCCATCAGAAGATGTTCGAGAGCCGTCTGTTCTTCGTCGATAAGCTCATCGACATGGGTGCCAACATTATCCTCTGTGATCCCCACCGTGCCGTAGTGATCGGTCAGGATCATCAGAAGCGGTTGCGTGCGGGCCGTATGACGAGTCCCGATATCCGTGCGGGTATCGCCCTGCTCATCGCTGCGATGAGTGCCGACGGTACGAGCCGTATAGAAAACATCGCACAGATCGACCGCGGCTATCAGGACATTGAGAAACGACTCAACAAGCTGGGAGCGAAGATCCAGCGCATAGGCGATTAGCCGCTAGTGGCCCTCCAGGTCTTCTGGGGACGGCTGTCGTATGTGGAGACAACATCCAATAATATCCATTAGGTATGTCAGACAATTCTCTTTCTTGGCTTGGCCAGCCCGATGGCTGCTATCGCATCGGCCGGTTGGGCAAGCCTCACGGTGTGAAGGGTGAGATCTCTTTCCAGGTGGACGATGATGTGTTCGACCGTCTGGATTCCGATTTCGTGATCCTTGACGTCGATGGCCTTCCCGTGCCTTTCTTTTTTGAGGAATACCGTTTCAAGAGCGATGATATGGTCCTTGCCAAGTTCGAGGGCGTTGATACGGAAGAGGCAGCCCGCCGTCTGACGGGTTGTGGTGTGTATTTCCCGCGCGAGGCTGCCGATACGGATGATCAGGTGTCGAATGCGGAGATCGTGGGTTATAGCGTCATAGATGCCGTGTCGCACGAGACGGTCGGCACCATTCACCGGGTGGACGCTTCTACGGAGAATGTCCTCCTCGAGGTGACGACGGCCGATGGCCGTTCGGTCCTCCTGCCCATCAACGAGCATCTGCTTGACGATGTGGACAAGGAGACGCGCAGTGTCAGTCTCCGGATTCCCGAGGGACTGCTTGATCTTTAATAAACAATGAGACGGCCTCGCCCCTATGGAGGGATGAGGCCGGTATATATAATAAGGTAATGACAATGAAGAAACAACAGATATGTATCCTGGGCAGTACAGGCTCGATCGGCACGCAGGCGCTCGACGTGATCCGTCAGCATCCCGACCGTTACGAGGCCTATTGCCTGACGGCCAACAACAGCGTCGATAAGCTCGTCGCCCAGGCGCGCGAGTTCAGTCCGGCCTGTGTGGTGATAGCCAATGAGGATCATTATAAGGAGGTGCAGGATGCCCTCAGCGACCGTCCCGACATCAAGGTCTATGCCGGTAAGGAGGCCCTCAACGAGGTGGTGGAGGCTGGTCCGGTCGACATGGTGCTCGCATCGATGGTCGGCTTCTCCGGTCTTGTGCCCACCATCCATGCCATCAAGGCGGGCAAGAAGATCTGCCTGGCCAACAAGGAGACGCTCGTCGTAGCCGGTGAGCTGATCCTCGACTTGGTGCGCCGGCATCATGTGGCGCTGCTCCCTGTCGACTCGGAGCACAGTGCCATCTTCCAGTGTCTCTATGGCGAGGATGCCGATCAGGTGGACAAGATCCTGCTCACTTGCTCGGGTGGTCCTTTCCGTCTTTTTACGCAGGAGCAGCTTGAGCATGTGACGGCTGCCGATGCCTTGAAGCATCCCACATGGGACATGGGCGCAAAGATTACGATCGACTCTGCCTCTCTGATGAATAAGGGCTTTGAGGTGATGGAGGCCCGTTGGCTCTTCGGAGTCCCCGCCGACCGTATTGAGGTGCTGATCCATCCGCAGAGCGTCATCCATAGCGGCGTGCAGTTCGTCGATGGTGCAGTGAAGGCACAGCTCGGCGTGCCCGACATGCGCTTGCCGATCCAGTATGCCTTCTCGTTCCCCGAGCGTCTGCCCTTGCAGGGCGAGCGGCTCGACCTCTTCAAGATGGGCCATCTCGATTTCTTCCGTCCCGATCAGGAGAAGTTCCGTTGTCTGGCACTGGCTTACGAGGCCATCGGCAAGGGCGGTAACATGCCCTGTATCCTTAACGCGGCTAACGAGGTGGCCAACCTGGCCTTCCGTCAGGGACGTCTCTCGTTCCTCGGCATGGCCGACGTGATCAGCAAGACGATGGAGCAGGCTACCTTCGACGCCACTCCCGATCTCGAGGTCTATCTGCAGACCGACCGGGAGGCACGCGCCATAGCGTCCGGACTGATAGGATAGTCATCCCGTGAAGAGATTTTAAGATGGGCTGTGCGGACCGGCCGTCCGCTTTCCCTATCAATAGACACAGTAAATTGTGATTTCGCGGCCTGCACCGTTTGCCCCTATGGCTTGTGGGCATCCAGGTCGCATCAATCCTATAACACCTATAAAAGTAGAATGGAAATTTTTCTGATTAAACTTCTTCAGTTTATCCTTGCCATCTCGCTTCTCGTGCTGCTCCATGAGGGTGGCCACATGTTCTTCTCGAAGCTCTTCGGCATCCGTGTGGAGAAATTCTTTATCTTCTTCGATGTCGGCATCGGCAAGTGGAGTGGCAAGCTCTTCAGCTTCAAGCTCAAAGGCGATACGGAATACGGCATGGGCTGGCTGCCGTTGGGCGGCTATTGCAAGATCTCGGGCATGATCGACGAGAGCTTCGACACAGAGCAGATGAAGCAGGCCCCTCAGCCATGGGAGTTCCGCACCCATCCGGCCTGGCAGCGTCTGCTGGTAATGATCGGCGGTGTGCTGGTCAATTTCCTGTTGGCCTTGTTCATCTATTCGATGATCATGTATCACTGGGGCGAGAGCTATGTGCGCATGGACAAGATGAGCTATGGCATGAAGTTCAGCGATGAGGCCAAGAAGCTCGGCTTCCGTGATCACGACAAGCTGCTCGGAACGGATCTCGGTGAGTTCAAGGATTTCAACGTGGATGTCTACCGCGATCTCTCCGAGGCACATACGGCTTATGTGGAGCGTCAGGGCAAGACGGTGAGCGTTCCCCTTCCCGGCAATCTCAATCTTCTCGACATGTTGAAGAAGACGCCTCAGTTTGCCCGTCCCTTCATCCCCGCTAAGGTGGACACCGTGCTGGAGACGATGCCCGCAACGGAGGACAGCAAGACGATGATCACCTCTCCGGCTTATAAGATCGGCCTGAAGAAGGGCGACATGATCCTCGCCGTTAATGGCGTGCCAGTCGATTCCTACAATGAGTTTACCGATCAGATGGGCGTGTTGTCCGACGAGCTGGCTGCTGCCAAGACCCATGCCGACAGCATGCGGATCTGTACGGTGACGATTGCCGTGATGCGTGCGGGAGCACCCTCCGGTGCCCGGACGCCGGCACAGGCAGCTTCCGTTAAGGCCGCCGCACAGGATACGGCATCTCTCACCACACCGACGACCGCTCCGGTCGACACCCTGAAGGCCGTGCTCACACCCGATCTGAAGTTCGGCTTTGCCGTCGCCAGCGTACCGGCACTCTACGAGAAGGAGACGACGCATGTCAGCTACGGCTTCCTGCAGAGCTTCCCGGCCGGTGTGAAATATGGTTGGGATGTGCTGGCCGGCTATGTGAGCGACATGAAGTATGTCTTCACGGCCGACGGCGCGAAGTCGCTTGGAGGCTTCGGCGCCATAGGCAGCCTCTTCCCCTCGCAGTGGGACTGGTATCTTTTCTGGAAGATGACAGCGTTCCTGAGCATCATTCTGGCTTTCATGAATATCCTTCCGATTCCTGCCCTCGATGGTGGTCATGTAGTGTTCCTGCTCTATGAGATCATTACAGGACGCAAGCCGGGCGAGAAGTTCATGATACGTGCGGAGTATGTCGGCTTCGCCATTCTTATCCTGCTGATGATCATCGCCAATCTCAACGACGTCCTACGATGGTTGGGAGTGATGTAAGTCCGGCATAGGAAACAACTTATACGACGGTACATCCGTATCCGTCTGTGTAGCCCCGGTATCGTACCGATCATTATTCGGTACGATACCCGGACTAGACAACGGAAAGAAAATAAACATGCTGTAACCGGCAGTTTATGATATTATAGTGTCTTTCGATATTTTGTCATTTCCCGATTCTTGTCCCAAAGGTATTAAGGCCGGCATCTTATGACGCTTCAAGAGGCTTCTTCTTACCTTCATGCCGTCACAGGGACGGCGCTGTTTGTTTGGCTTTATTTGGAGAATGACAAAACGATTTTGGTATCCGGTATGGGATAGAAGGCAGGTATTCTTTCTGAAAAGACTTCCATCCTGCTCTTGCACAGACTGAGTCTAGTCAATAAGGTAGCGGCAATAAGACTGCTACAGTCGTTTCAACTCACTGTCAATATTGCTGTGACTATGCTGCTTGTAGTCCTTGGGGTTTAACTGATAACGTAGGGTGAGGGAGACAGCGCGGTAGTCGTAGGTGTTCAACAGATTCATTGTCATTCTGTCGCTGTAAATCTCATTGCCGTCTTTCTGGGTATTGAAGATGTCGTTCACCTTGAGTTGCAGGCTGATGCGGTCGTGCCAGAACGTCTTTGTGGCATTGAAGTTAACCGAGCCCAAATGGCGGTTGAGATGTACGTTGCGGTAATCTCCGGGACTCTGATAGTTGGCCGTGAGGAATATCGTGAATGTCGGGCTCACCTTGAAGCTATTGGAGAGCATGGCCACGCAGGTGGGATCGTTCAGGCTGACGGTTCCCAACTGCGTATGAAGGTGTAGGAATTGCTTGTTCATCGCGAGCGTCAGCTGTGGGTTCCAGAAGCCGAAGGTACGGGAGAGTACCACGGCCAGGCGCATCTGCTTTACCAAATTGAGATTCTTATAGGACATGACCGACACGGCGGGTTGCGACTCGAGTTGTGTGGCCCAATTGATGATGGCATTTCGTGTGTCGGAATAGCCGTTTAAGCGTATATTTTGCCATCATAGCATCAAAAAACTTGCAGAAATCATCTGCCATACAAAATAATTCTATAACTTTGCTCTCGGTGATCATAGCGATTATTGTTTGTAATCCTTTGTAATTTAGCACTATAAAGTTACAACGATTTTCGCTAATCACCAAATTTACACGCATTTACAATTCGTCGAACTCACGTTAAATAAATATCTTCGTCGAACACTTAGGTTTATAAATCCTCATTTCCGCAACTCTTTTATCCTCTCATGACACGACAGTTTTTTGCGATTTTCATGAAAAGTCTGAAGACTTCTGTGTGTCATGAGAGCTTGG
>ERZ779981.1082-NODE-1082-length-10895-cov-2.15148_pt1 | contig 10895 bp, 8 predicted proteins | sample MGYA00511182_ERZ779981 | MGnify/ENA primary metagenome ERZ779981 (study PRJEB29588, sample SAMEA2149539) | human gut metagenome | biome: human gut; feature: human-associated habitat; material: faeces | place: Denmark | collected 2008/2010 ... | reverse complement strand
GGTAACTACGGCCCCTACCGTCAGTCTGAACGTCGTGATATTTATAAGAAATATGTACAGGTGTTGCTTGACAGCGGTAAGGCGTATATTGCTTTCGATACTCCGGCGGAGTTGGACGCCAAACGTCAGGAAATCTCTAATTTCCAGTACGATGCTTCTACCCGTATGTCTATGCGTAACTCTTTGACTCTGCCGAAAGAAGAAGTGGATGCACTGATTGCCGATGGGAAGCAATATGTGGTACGTTTCAAGATTGAACCGAATGAAGATGTACACGTACATGATATTATCCGTGGCGAGGTAGTGATCAATTCTTCCATTTTGGATGATAAAGTTTTATATAAATCGGCGGATGAACTGCCTACTTATCATTTGGCAAACATTGTGGACGACCATTTGATGGAAGTTTCCCATGTAATCCGTGGTGAGGAATGGTTGCCTTCCGCTCCGTTGCATGTCCTGCTGTACCGGGCTTTCGGCTGGGCGGATACCATGCCCGAGTTCGCACATCTTCCCTTGTTGTTGAAACCGGATGGTAACGGTAAACTGAGCAAGCGTGATGGTGACCGTCTTGGCTTCCCTGTTTTCCCGTTGGAATGGCACGACCCCAAGACCGGTGAGGTGTCTTCCGGTTATCGTGAGTCGGGTTACCTGCCCGAAGCTGTTATCAATTTCCTTGCCCTGTTGGGATGGAATCCGGGAAATGACCAGGAACTGATGTCCTTGGATGAACTGGTGAAGCTTTTTGACCTGCACCGTTGCAGCAAAGCCGGGGCAAAATTCGACTTTGAAAAAGGAAAATGGTTTAACCATGAATATATATTGAAGAAAAGCAATGAGGAAGTAGCCGGGCTTTTCATGCCGATCTTGAAAGAGCATGGCATTGAAGCTCCTATGGATAAAGTGGTGACCGTGGTAGGCTTGATGAAAGATCGTGTAAGTTTTATCAAGGATTTGTGGGAAACTTGCAAATTCTTCTTCGTCGCTCCTACGGAATATGATGAGAAGACCCGTAAAAAACGTTGGAAAGAGGACTCTCCCGAACGTATGCTGGAGTTGGCGGACGTATTGGAGGCCTTGGACGACTTCTCGCTGGAGAATCAGGAGGCTGTGGTCATGAAATGGATAGAAGATAAAGGTTATCACTTGGGTAATATAATGAATGCTTTCCGTTTAACCTTGGTAGGTGAGGGTAAAGGCCCGCATATGTTTGATATTTCAGCCGTTTTAGGGAAAGAAGAAACATTGCGACGCATTCGTCGGGCTGTGGAAGTGCTCAAGTAATAGCCGGTAGTTATGATTTATAACCTAGTCATCTATATTTATCTATTCGGGGTGAAGGTTGCCGGCCTGTTCAGCGCCAAGCCCGCCAAAATGGTGAAAGGACACCGGGAAGTATTTGATATCTTGCGTAACAAGATAGACAAAAATGCCCGTTATATTTGGTTTCATGCAGCTTCATTGGGGGAGTTCGAACAGGGACGCCCTTTGATAGAACGTATCCGTAAGGAGCATCCCGAATATAAAATATTGCAGACATTCTTTTCTCCCTCAGGGTATGAAGTGAGAAAGAACTACCAGGGGGCAGACCTTGTCTGCTATCTGCCTTTCGACACTCCGCGTAATGTCCGTCGGTTTGTAGAATTGGCTAATCCCTGTATGGTGTTTTTTATCAAGTACGAATTTTGGCAGAATTACTTGAATGAGTTGCATAGGAGAGGTATTCCCACCTATAGCGTATCTTCCATTTTCCGTCCCAATCAGATTTTTTTCCGTTGGTATGGGAAGAGATATAGTGAGGTGCTGAGGACTTTTGCTCATTTGTTTGTACAGAACGAAGTTTCCAAAGAATTGCTGGCGACAATTGGCGTGACCGATGTGACAGTTGTGGGCGATACTCGTTTTGACCGCGTGCTGGATATCTGCCATCAAGCCAAGCAGCTTCCGCTGGTGGAGAAGTTCAAAGGTGATTCGTTGACTTTTGTTGCAGGCAGCTCATGGGGACCGGATGAGGATATTTTTATCAAGTATTTCAATGAGCATCCTGAGATGAAGCTGGTTATTGCTCCTCATGTGGTGAGCGACAGTCATTTGAGGGAGATTTTAGATAAGGTGAAACGTCCGTGCATCCGCTATACCGAGGCTACGGAAGAAAATGTGACACAGGCCGATTGTTTGATTATCGACTGTTACGGACTGCTGTCCTCCATTTACCGATATGGTGAGATTTCGTATATTGGGGGTGGCTTTGGAGTTGGAATTCATAATGTGCTGGAAGCGGCTGTATATGGTATTCCTGTGATATTCGGACCTAACAACAAGAAATTCCGCGAGGCGCAACATTTGTTGGAGCAGAAAGGCGGTTTTGAAGTAACCGGTTATGATGATTTTAAACGGTTGATGGACAAATTCCTGTCGGATGAGGCTTATTTGCAACAAGCAGGGAAAGCTGCCGGAAATTATGTGAACCATAATGCCGGAGCATTAGAAAAGATAATGAAAGATATCACTCTCTGAATGTTTCAAGGTGATTTGAGTATATGCAGGTTATAGAGAAGATTTGGCTCTATAACCTGTTTTTTTTCCTTCAAATCCTTCATTTTAAGATAATTTATTGTTAATCAGTTGGTTATAATGAACCATTTTCACTTTATTTCCTTCATCCGGATATAAATCCTTCAGCCTGCTGAAATGAGGGCTTGTCCGGCTTTGGGGTCAGCAGAAATTTAGTGGGGATTTTATTTCATGCGATTGTTTGTGATACCCTGTACGAGCGTTCGTAATTTTATGTATGGTTTGTATGGCAGGCAAAAGTAAGGATGGGGATTGCATATATGCCCTCACGTTAGCATTTCGACTTGTTGCTATATACCATACATGTAGTCAGATGTATATCTTCCTGCCCATATGCTGTTTCGCTTTTTTTAAAAGAAGGCTGTCTGGGGATTTTTCCTCCCTACGTAAGGAATGCGTAGCCTTGTAGTCAGCTTCATCCTTAAAAGATCTTATCCATATCTCTAACCCTTTCCCGCCGTATGGTTAAGGGTTTTCTTCCTGCCTGTTTTTATCTCCCAAGCCTTTGGAGTTAACTCCATAGCCTTGGGAGATAACTCCAAAGCTTATGGAGATAACTCCAAAGGCTATGGAGATAGAATACATCCGTATAAAAAGGTTTAATCAGGAGATAGAAAAGGTTTATGCAACAGGGCCCGATCTATTGTTATTTCCACAATAATCCCAAATGCTCCCGGACTTTTATAGTAGAACTTTTAAAAAAGCTGGTTGGCGGTTTTCTCTTTGATGAAATAAAAAAAGTTAAAAGGATGAACTTTTCTTCTTTTAAAGCTAACATGAACTCTTTATAAGAGGAAATCTTCTGTTTTTCAGTTTGTTATGCTTCGCTTTTACATGAACCGATTTATATATCTCTTGATAAGAGATATATATTTTCTGTGCAAAAATAAGCAAAGTTTTGAGAACTAATACATTTTTGGCAAAAAAAATAGGAATTTATATAAAAAAATAGTTCTCTCATTTATTTATATTCTTCTTTATTTCGTTTCAACAGCTCTGTAATATGTTGATATAATGTGTGTTAATACATTTTGTAGATCTCTTATCAAGAGATCTACAAAAATGTCGTTTTTAAGACCTTTTTATATATGGAATATATCTGGTCTTTGAAGCGGTATAATTAAATGAAAACAACATAAAGCAGATGGAATATCTATTTCTGAGACGTAAACGCACGACCGCTACTTCCGAGCGACAGAAGACTTTGCTTTTCAAGGCTGCCGAGCGGCAATGGAAAGAGGAGTTTGCCGGAAAGGAAACAGACATTCGCAAGGTGGATTGTAATATATATAAAGGTATATTGTACCAGCTTGAGATACGTCAGGTATTTCTTGACACCTCGCTTTCTCTGAAGAAACTGAGTGCACTGCTTGAAACAAACCAGACCTATCTGAGCAATGTGGTGAACAAATACTTCGGTTGTAATTTGAAGGAACTTGTGAACACGTATCGTGTGGAATATGCCAAAGAACTTCTCTGTTCCCGACGTTGTGCGCTGACTGAGCTGCCTTGCAGTTGTGGCTTTGCTTCGAAAAGTGCTTTCTACTCTGCTTTCAGCCGTATTGTCGGGGGATCACCTTTGTCATATCAGACCCAAGAAAGAAGGAGGCATCATTCGCAGGCAGTAAATTAGCTAAGCTATTTATAATGAACCAAATATGTATAACCAATTTTAGTTTTTTAAATTTATAAATTTAAAGTTTTTCTATTATGAACAAAAAGTTTTTAAGTGCAATCCTGTTCGGAGCCTTAATGGTGACCTCGACAGGAACATTTGTGTCTTGTAAGGACTATGATGATGACATTGACCGCATCGACAAGGAATTGAGCGAAGTCAAGGAAACCATTGCAAGTCTTGACTCGGCAATTAAGGCAGGTAAATTCGTTCAGTCATGTAATGAGGTTACCGGTGGATATGAACTGGTTTTCACTGACGGTTCCAAAATTACTATCAAGAATGGTACGAATGGAACAGATGGAGCAGCCGGTACTACTGTTATTCCTGAATTCCGTGTGGAAGGCAATTACTGGCAGGTCAGCACAGACAAAGGTGCTACTTGGGTGGATGTGAAAGATACCGAAGGTAACAAAGTTCCGGCCAGAGGTCAGGATGGTGAAGCTGCCGGTTCAAACGTGTCTTGGGTGACAGTGGATGGTGTGGAATACATCAAGATCGGTGACAAAGTTACTGATTTGAAGCAGAACAATGAATTTCCTAACATTGCTGTAGATGCTGAAAGCAAGACTGTAATCGTGACTATCGACGGACAGAACTATACTTTGCTGCAGGAAGGTTCTGCATTCAAAGGGTTGCAGACTGTAGTTTACAGAAAACAGGCTGTTGATGATAACAACGATATTTGTAGAGCTTATGATATCTATTGGCTGGAAAATGAAGGAACTTTTGACTCAGATAAGGATGTTTTGTTTGCATCTGTTCCTGCTTATGCTTCATTCAAGGTATATCCGGGTGATTTCTCATTGAATAATGCGAAATTCTCCTTTGTTGATACGTATCAGGTTCGTAGTGTCGCTCCTGCTTTGACCTATATGGAAGGTTCTGCAAAATTAGAAAACGGTATTTTGAGCCTTGCTATTTTGCCGAATGAAGGTATTGAAACCTATAGTGATTATGCGACCTCATTGGATGTAACTATGTATGGTCAATATACATCAGCTTCCGATTATTTCACGGTAAGTAGAACAAAGGCATCTGTAAAGAGCATTGTTAATGCTTTTACTTCAACTAATATGAAAGAAAATGAATACCCTGCAATAATTAATGCAGATGGTGATTCTTATGATGGTAAATCTTATGGATGTTTTGATTATCAAGGTGTTTATAATGTAAATGATTCTATTGATGCATACATTTCCGGAGATGCAAAAGTATGGTTGAAGTCAACCAATATTTCATATACCAGAGTGTTCAGATTGTTGGATCAGAATGAGGATTATACATTTAATGGACAACCTATTAAAACTCGTCAGGGTATCTTTGAATTTAAAGATAATGTTTTGTCTGTAAAATCGACTAACCAGGCGTCTGCTATTGATGAATACGCTGCGATAGAAGTGACTACTACAGTTAAGCCACAGGAAGAAGGTGTTAAAGAATACGAGGTGAAGAATGTAGTCTTCATCAAGGCTGTTCGTCCTGCTGTTAATCCTGTATTTGGAACTGTTGCTTTGAAACCGTTGGATGCTAAGGAAAACTTTACATTTGCATACAATAGCTCACAGGCCCGGATCATTACTTTGGATGTCCGTAACTTTGAGGCTGCTATTGAAGGTCGTGATGTTATTTCTAATAAAAATCAGGAATATTGCACATTCATTACATTGAACAAGCCTGTATATGATGCTGGTGGCAAGTTAATGAAATATGAATCAATATCTGATGATTGTAATCAATATTATCAAAATAACAATTTGTCGACTACTATTCCTGCAAAGGTTACAGAATTGGCTAAAAAACTTGAAACGGTTAAAAATGAAGCTGTCTTGTATTATAAGAACGGTGGAAACAATGCCGATAAGGACTCTTTGTTCTTGATTTTGACACCGGGTGCTAACTTTGCACAATTCAAGAATATGTCATTGCTGGCTGGAGCTTCTTCTTATTATCCTGGTTGGGGAGCTACCGAGAAAATGACTAACGGAGTGAACACACCGTATGCAGTTTACAACAGCTTCGTAAACAAGCTGTTTAAGGTTTCTGTAGATAACTTCTCTGTAACCTATAACTTTGATTGTCCTATCAAGGATGAATATAAGAGTCGTACTATTATCGGTACATGGACAAAAACTGGCGGTGCTTATAGCAAATTCATCATGGAATCTAACTACTTCGACAAGATGTACAATGTTGTTCCTGAAGATGCGACAGTTGAGTTTGAATTGGATTATAAGAAGCAGAATGCTTATGTTCAGGAAATGATGAAAGAAAATAACATTGAATGGACTAACACTAATCAGATTGCCTTTACTCCGCGTGTAGATTTGGCTAAGGTTGGAACTTTGAAAGTTGATATCTATGATGCTACTGCCGGTTCTGCTAAGCGTGTATTGTTTGCGACTGAAGACTGGAAGGTGGAACAACCTATCTTGGCATTCACTGATGTTGTTGATTTGAAGTATAATAATCCGGCATTGGCTACAAACGATCAGATTAAGATTATTGATTTGATTAATGCATTGAATGTTAAGGCAACAGAAGCTTCTTATAAAAAATGGACAAACTTGACATTGAAAGATGCTGTTGGCAATACATTGGTAAAATACAATGCCACTACGATTGCTGCTGAAGAAACCATAGCTGAAACATTGTATAGAAAAGATGCTGCCGGTAATGCTGTTGCTGAAGCTACAGGATTGGAAATTTCTTTGGATGAGAATGAAAAAGACTTTACTTATGATGCAGCTACTGCAACTCTTACTTGGAAGGGAACTCCGGAAGGTACAGTATATACTCATGATGTAAACTTGAATATTACTTATACTCATAACTGGGGTGTTGTAACCAAGACATTCAAGGTAACTGTAACAAGAAAAGTACAGTAAACATTCGGGCTAAGATAGAAAGTATAGCTTAAATTTGATATGCTTTCTTCTTGATGACTTCAAGCGAGGAGGGGATATGAATCTGATTACAGAAGAATATCCTCTCCTTTTTTATTATAAAAATATATTCTTGATATAATGACGAAATTAGTTCGATGCGGTATAAACTTTTATGCGGATGTAGATAATAAAAAAGCGGTAAATGATAGGGATGCCTTGCAGAACACTAAATTAATGGAACATTATACTCACCTTCTTGGTCAATTACAGTATGAAGGAGCTGGTATCTGGAGCCGTTTTAATATTATGTTCGGAATAAATGTTTCTTTATTCGGATTGGAAACCGTCTTGTTTAACTCTGTATGTCAAACTTCTGAATACCTGACATTTATTATTGCATTTGGAGGATTGTCATTTTCAATATGGTCTATTTACGTAATGCAGAGATTATGGAGTTATCATGAGCACTGGAAGAATATGTTATGTGAAGCGGAAAAGGCTTTTCCGGATGAGTATGTGAAACTTTTCACAAAGATTCCTTCTAATTTGAAAAGAGAGAAAAAGTCTTGGGAGTTATGGCTGAAATCATACACCCAACCTTTTTTTGCCATATTGTCTCTTATTTGGTTGCTTATTATGGTGTTAAACCATGCTATTTATACTGATATGCTGAATAAGGAAAATATTATTCATCACGTGGGTGTGGTGAAAATACAACAGAATGAAAATTTAAAAAATAATGAAGATGAAAAAGATGATGGATTCGACTACTGCGATTATTACTACAACAGATAATAGAGTATTGTTGCAAAAAAGAGATGAGAACCCGGATATAGAGTACTCCGGATATTATTCTCTTGTTTCTGGCTACCTTGAGGAGGAGGAAACCCCTCTAGATGGCATTATCAGAGAACTGAAGGAAGAATTTGAACACAAGAAATCCCAAAAGGTGCATTTTAGTTCTATAACCTATTTGGGGTCTGAGTATAGAGCAGACTATGATAGATGGGAATATATTCATCATACTTATTTGATGGACGATGCAGCGGATATCCGTATTTTGGAAGGTGAATCTTTTGTCTTGCTGGATATGGATGAGTGTTTGAGATTGGAGAACCTTGCTCCTCATCATAAGTTGTTTTTATTAAAATATCGTGCCGGATTATGTAAAATTGACGTACGTGAGCAATCAAAAAAAATGTTTGATGAAATAACTGTCAGGGATTTGATAAAAGTGGAATCCGTAGGGGATGTGAAAAATTATAGCTTGCTGGAGGCGGGAACTGGTTTTGTAATTGGCGAGGATACTACTTTGAGTGCTTCAATTCCAGCGGTGGAAGCCGCTAAATATATAGGATTCTTGCAATTCGTCCCAAAGGTTCTTAGAGGCAATCATTATCATTTTAGAAAGGTGGAATATATGCTTATTTTACAGGGGCGTATGCATGCCACTTTTCAGAAATATGATGATAGTGAGGCTGTAATAGAAGAGATTTGGGAAAAGGGGGATTTGGTACGGACTTTACCGGGGTGCGTCCATACATTAACAGCTTTAGGAGAGTCGAATGTGTTGACTATTGAGTTTTCTCCACAGCCTTATGTTGCGAGGGATGTGTTGATGAATGATAAAAAATAGCTTGAATATGGGAACCATTGCAGTAACGGGGGCTACCGGTTATTTGGCTGAGAAATTGATAGAACGGTTGATTACCCAAGGACATACTATTCATGCGATAGCCAGGAATGAAGGAAAACTGATTGCTCTGAGGGAGAAATTTAAAAGCGTTCAAATCTTTCCATGCCCCGTTGAAGATTATCTTTTATTGAAAAAGGCATTGAATGGTTGTGATGGGATATTTCATTTGGCTGCGTTTAAAGATGTCATTTTGGCAAAAGAACATCCTCTGAAAGCTGTTCAGACTAATATTCTTGGTACATTGAATCTTCTTAAAATAACTGTTGAGGAACAGAACATAAAATTTATTCTGGCAACAAGCACTGATAAAGCTGTTCAAGTTTCAGGAACGTATGGGGCTACTAAATTGCTTATGGAGAATCTTTTTGGGGATTTTGAGCAAATAAACGGATCGAATTGCGCTTATAGGATAGTTCGTTATGGAAATGTATTGCATTCTACAGGGTCTGTTTTGGTAAAATGGAAGTATGCATTAGAAAATAGGAAGGAGCTTATATTAACAGATCCTGAAGCTACCCGGTTTTTTATTACGTGGGAACAGGCAATAGATGTTATTTTTTCCTGTTTAAATGACGCTCAAAGTGCGGAACCGTTTTATCCGCCTAATATGAAATCGATAAGCTTAGGAATTTTATTGGAACTCACAATAAGAAAGTATGCTAAAACTGTTCCTGACATCAGAGTTATCGGTTTACAAAAAGGGGAAAATAAGCACGAATGTATCACGGCAGACTTAAGCAGTGAATATGCTGAAAGATGGAATAATGAGGAATTATTAAACCTTATCTAGAAAATACTATGAATGATAAATGGTTAAATCTTTCTTTTAAGACGGGGAGTTGCAGTATATTGATTACTTTTCTCCTGTATCATAACTTATTAAACCTCGGATAGATATGGGAACAGAAGGCATACAGGATAAATACATCAACCCTTATGCCGATTTTGGCTTCAAGTTGCTTTTCGGCACGGCAATGAACAAGGAACTTTTCGAGGCTGCCGAGATAGCTAAGTTCAATCCTAAGGAATTAGGCGAGTATTGGGAAAGTTTGAAGAATTTCCGTGATTGGTACAGTGTGATGTCCACCCAGTTGAAAAAAGGGCGTGAGCAAGGTCGTAAGGAAGAATGCTTCAAGAATGCAAAAAAAATGAAACAGGCCGGTATTGCATTTGATGTAATTGCACAGGTTACCGGTCTGTCTATAGGGGAAATAGCGTCTTTGTAAGTCGTTTACAGCACCAGTCCGTCCAGCATCTCGATATAAAGCCTTATTGCTTCCTCAATTTCCGAAACCATGATATATTCATCAGCCGTATGTGAACGGGAGGACTTTCCCGGACCGATTTTGACAGACGGGAACTTCATCAACGCCTGATCGGACAAAGTAGGAGAGCCGAAAGGTACACGTCCTAGTTTTACCGCGCGTTTCACAAAGGGATGCTCGGCACTGATATGAGATGAGTTCAAGCGGAAAGAACGGGCTTTCGCCTCGCTTTTTAGACGGGCGCTTATTTCTTTGAATAGTTCTTCGTTAGAGTAACATTCATTACTGCGGATATCCACAACGAAAGTACAAGTATCGGGGATGACATTATGCTGCGTGCCGGCATTTATTTGTGTCACGCTCATTTTGACGGGTCCTAGCAGGGAGGATTCCTTCGGGAATTTATAATCACGGAACCACTGAATGTCTTCCAGTACTTTGTAAATAGCATTCACTCCTTCATTGCGTGCGGCATGTCCGGCTTTTCCGTATGCGGTAACATCCAGCACCATCAATCCCTTTTCGGCAATGGCAGGCTGCATTTCTGTCGGTTCACCCACTATGCCCAAAGTGATGGGAGGTAGTTGGGGCAATACGCTTTCTATTCCGTTTTTTCCGGAAACTTCTTCTTCACATGAGGCAAGAAAGATCAGATTGTATGCCTGCTCGGTTGTAGAGAGATGGCGGTACACCTGAAATAAGGATACTACACTGGCGCCGGCGTCATTACTTCCCAAACCGTAAATCTTTCCGTTTTCTTCCGACGGGCTGAACGGAGCTTTCCGCCATCCGTTTAC
>ERZ779981.1078-NODE-1078-length-10925-cov-1.31794_pt1 | contig 10925 bp, 11 predicted proteins | sample MGYA00511182_ERZ779981 | MGnify/ENA primary metagenome ERZ779981 (study PRJEB29588, sample SAMEA2149539) | human gut metagenome | biome: human gut; feature: human-associated habitat; material: faeces | place: Denmark | collected 2008/2010 ... | reverse complement strand
TTGGATTGTCTGACAAGAATCCCTGCCAATATTGCAAGCACCTCATCGCCTGTCTTAGTGCCATATTTCTCATTAATCTCTTTGAAATTATCAATCCCTATCTGCATAATACAGCCTGTATGACCATCGCTCTTTACAATATCGTCATACCTGTCTTCAAGAATTAAATCTGTATATATGCCGGTTACATTATCATATCTGTTCTTTTTTCCAATCTCTGATACACGGCCTATCATATAATTAATGCCATTTCTTCGTACCAGCTGTCCGCGGCAGCTTATAAATACATATCCGTTCTTTCTTGATTTCCAGCGGTATTCCATATTATGACAGCTTATATGTCCATTCTGAAGTTCACTAATATTGTTAAATACAGCTTCATAATCATCTGGATATATTACATCCTTTAACTTTCTTCCCGCATTACTGAATTCCGCAACATCAAGTTCAAAATCCTTTGTTATAGAACTACTGTATATCGCATAATCATCACTTAAGTCATATATGTATAGATAATCATCTGTGCATTTAGATATTATAGATAAAAAATATTTCCAGTCTGCTATATCTTCTCCCATTTGTCCCATAATATTCAAACCCTATTCTCTAACCTGTCCATTGCCATATATTATATATTTACTTGTTGTTAACGCCTCAAGTCCCATAGGTCCTCTTGCGTGTATCTTCTGTGTACTTATACCTATCTCTGCTCCAAATCCAAATTCAAAGCCGTCAGTAAATCTTGTAGAAGCATTTACATATACACAAGCCGCATCTATCTCATTAAGAAACTTCTGTGCATTATTATAATCTTTAGTTATTATTGACTCTGAATGACCCGTATTGTACCTGTTGATATGTGCAATTGCCTCATCTATATTATCTACTACTTTAACAGATATAATATAATCAAGATATTCACGTCCCCAATCCGTATCATCTGCCTTTATTATTCTGTTATCTATAGCTAAAGCTTTCTCATCACCACGTATCTCTACATTCTTGGTCTTTAACTTATCTACTATTACCGGAATAGCTTCACCTGCAATATTCTTATGAATAACAAGCGATTCGCACGCATTGCATACGCCAATTCTTTGTGTCTTGGCATTGTATATTATATTCACCGCCATATCTATATCTGCATATTCATCTACATATATATGGCAGTTTCCTGTTCCTGTCTCTATTACAGGGACTGTGCTGTTATTGACAACATTTTTAATAAGACCTGCTCCACCTCGTGGTATAATTACATCTACATACTCATTAAGGTGCATAAGCTCATCAACATACTTTCTATCTGTTTCAGAAATGTAACTTATGACATCAGGGTCTATTCCAAGTCCTTTTAATACATCTGTTATAACATTCACAATTGCTATATTAGAATTAACAGAATCACTCCCGCCTCTTAATATGCAGGCATTAGCTGACTTAAAGCAAAGTCCGAAAGCATCTGCTGTAACATTAGGTCTTGATTCATATATAATCGCAACAACTCCTAATGGAACAGTCTTTTTACCAATCATAAGTCCATTAGGACGTGTCTTCATTGACTTGACCTCGCCTATTGGATCGTCAAGTCCTGCAAGAACTCTTAAGCCGTCAGCCATTCCTTCTATTCTGCTCTCTGTAAGCATAAGTCTATCTAAAAGAGCTGTGCTCATATTATTCTTCTTGCCATTAGCAAGGTCAATAGCATTAGCTTCTCTTATGTAATCACTTCTTTTTACAAGGGCATCAGCAACCTTTAATAAAGCATTATTTCTTTCCTTAATGCCAAGCTTTGCAAGATATGTGGACGCTTTCTTTGCATCACTGCCCATCTGTGTTAATGTCTTCATATCAATCCTCACTTCCGTGCATAACTGCACTAATACTTAATAACTAATTATCATTTATAAGTATTTTTACAACTCCTCAATATCCATATCTCTTTATTAATTACAGCTCCTGAGCTGTTATAATTCTTTTATCAGTTATAATCATATCTGGTCTTATGTCGAATTCCTCTGCCGGTATATCATCAAGCACCTGATAATCAAAGCATATGGCTGTCTTATAATATCTGTCGCCATTCTTAACAAGATATCTGTCATAAAATCCACCGCCGTAACCTATTCTGTTAAGCGTAACATCAAAAGCAAGCCCCGGCATAACAAGAAGTCCGTCCTGTGGAATTTCATAGTCGTCAGATACAGGTTCTTTAATTCCCATATATCCATCCTGCAAGTCATCATAAGAATTAATTCTTACAAATTCCATATATTTATCTGACCTGTCTTCTTTATTAATTATAACCTTAGGAACATACACTTTTTTGCCACGTTCAAGGCTTTTATTAATAATACCCGATGTTTCGACTTCCTGATTATAGCTTACATATATAAGTATATTATCATTGTCCTGATATTCCTTTGACAACTCAAGTCTGTCTGTAATTATTCTGCTTCCTGCAGTTATTTCTTCAGCAGACATAGCCTTTTTCTTATTAGTTATTAATGTTCTGATTTCTTTCTTATTCTGCTTTACTGTCATTATTCTTCATCTTCTCATCATGTCTTTGCTTTACATCTATAATAGAACCATCTGGATTTTGTATCTTTATTGTCTCTAATGTGCCTCTTAAATTATTACGGAATGCCGCAACATATTCTTTTCTTAATCTAATCTGTTCTTCGGCTTCTTCCTTTGTAAGACCTTCACCCTTAGACTTATGATAGAGTTCATTTATTCTTTTAATTGTATTCTCTGTTACCATATTTTCTCCATTCTTATTATATCAACTTCCTACAATGTAAATACAAGCAGGTCATCTCCATTTACCATACAGGTATTAAATTGTGCTTTCTTCTTAAGAAGTGCGTGGTGTATATCCGGAAACTTGTAGGCTTCAATATACTCTGAACCTTTTTTGATAAATGGTATTCTGTGCTTTATATGGGTGACAAGAATTACATCATTACATACATATTGTATCTGCATATTAGAAGGAATCTGATATTCCTCTTTCTGCGTATTAAGATTAATAAGATATGTCACATCCTTGTCCTTCTTTATTGTGTAGGGATTGCCCTCAATAACATATGTATAACTAAGGTCTGATGCTTCCTTAATATCATTATTAATTCTTATCTGCTTTACTTTATTCTCAAAATCATAAAGTACAACTTCTTCTGACATCGCACTTATATTAAACTTTGAATATATAACCCGGTTCTCAGAACGCTTCATATATGCAATTTTCTTGCCCGTATCCGCTGTATCTAATATATCCATAGTAATCTCTGCTGGATTTAACATCATCTCAGATACAAACTGCTTGGTATTAACAATACCTATATATTCCTGATTATGCTTTTCTTCATTAATATCTGTGCCATCGAAGTCTTTTCTACTGCCGAGCTTTAACACACTGTTATTGCCCTCTAACGGAATAATATTATAAAGTCCAAGTCTTTTAAGCAGTGACCCTTCTGTTGATATTTCCCTGTCAGAATTAAAATCCCGAAGCACTACATTAGTCACTTCATTATCTTGTCCGATTTCTTCAATTATTGCAAAATCATATTCCAATACATATATATGTATATGAATTTGTCTGATTTTCTCAAGTTCATCAATCTCATATCTATACACAAGTGTACTCTCGTTATCATCAAATGAATATCTGTACAGCAATATATCTGCCTTGCTGTCTGTAATCTGTTCCGCAGATACATAGAACACATAATCGTGCGTATTATGGGCATAAATAATACTGGCTATATTATATTTCTTGATTTCTGGTGAGATTTCATACCTCTCATTCGTAATAGAATTAAGGATATACAATTTCTTACCAATAAAATCAAGAAACTTATAGTTATCATCCACCATCTGTAACACAAGCCCGTTATTGATTGGTTTGAACACGGCATCTTCTGTATTCCTTATAAGCTTTATGTCCATCAGCACCTCCCCTTAGCCTATGAATTTGACAAGGTCAAAATTCTCGTCTTTACAGCTTACAAAAAGTGTACCGACATCTGCACCTGACATTATCTTAGCAATATTATCAATATCATTGCCATTTGCTATAACCATATCTGCACCTGAGCTTACAGCTATTCCTGCTGCCTTAAGCTTAGTTGCCATACCACCTGTTCCAACACCGCTTCCTGATGTACTCTTGCCCATATTAAGAAGCTTGTCATCTATGACATCTACCTGATTAATAAATCTTGCATCCGGATTAGAATTAGGGTCGTCTGTATACAATCCGTCTATATCTGATAACAATATAAGGAGGTCTGCATCAATAATTGAAGTAACAATTGCTGAAAGCCTGTCATTATCTCCAAAAGTCTGAACCTGTTTAATCTCGTATGTAGATACTGTATCATTCTCATTAACAATAGGAACTGCACCAAGATTTAACAGCTCATTAAATGTATTCTGTGCATTTCTTCTGCTCTTATCATTCATAACTGTAGCCTTAGTCATTAATACCTGTGCCGCTGTAGTACTGTACTCAGCAAATATCTTCTGATATACCATCATAAGCTTTGCCTGTCCAATAGCCGCACACGCCTGCTTTACAGGGAGTTCATCAGGCTTCTCATTAAGCCCTATTGCCATTCTTCCAACAGCGATAGCTCCTGATGAAACAAGAACAACATCCTTGCCAGAATTCTTAATATCCACTATTGTACGCACCAGCTTTTCTATCTTTCCAAGATTAAGCCTGCCTGTTTCATTGTGCATAAGCGAAGAAGAACCTATCTTAATTACTATTCTCTTCTTATCCTTAACTGCTTCTCTTATATTCATTATTATTCCTCACTCCCGCCAGCCTGACTTAGCATAAGCTTATCTGACATTCCTATATGGTTAAATACCTAATAAGGTATTGTACTATACCTCTTTAAAAAAGTCTATATTTGCCGCAATTTTCTCTGCAATCTTAATTCCGTCAACCGCCGCAGAAGTTATTCCACCAGCATATCCTGCGCCTTCTCCACAAGGATAAAGACCAGCACAGCCAACCGACATCAGCTCATCATTACGTGTTATTCTTACAGGACTTGAAGTCCTGCTCTCAACGCCTGCAAATACAGCATCGTCCATATCAAAGCCTTTTATGTATCTAGAACAGCCTGTAACTCCCTCACACAAAGCCTCTGATATATATTCAGGAAGTACATTTCTTATATTGGAAAGCTTGTACTGTCCCTTAATGCAAGGTGTTACCCTGCCTAACCCTGTTGATGTAACATTTTCCTTAAAATCAGCAAATAACTGCACAGGTATCTTTCCAACACCTTCTTTATACGCAGCCCTTTCAAGCTTTCTTTGGAATTCCACGCCGTCAAGCACTCCATTTCCGAAATCATCTGGTGTAACTGTTACTATCATTGCACTGTTAGCGTTAGCTGAGTCACGCCCAGAATAGCTCATACCATTAACTGCAAGCATATTCTCCTCTGAGCTTGCATTAACAACATATCCACCAGGACACATACAGAACGAATACACACCACGTTCTTTTCCTGTGCTTACTGATTTGTATGTAACCTTATAATCTGCTGTTGGAAGCTTGTACTCACACTTTCCATACGCATTTTCATTGATGAATTCCTGTGTGTGCATTATTCTTAACCCTACTGCAAATGACTTCGGCTCCATCATTATATCTTTGCTATCAAGCATTTTAAATGTATCTCTTGCACTGTGTCCGATTGACAGGCATACTTGTCTGCACTGTCTTTCAAAATATATATCATTCTTGATATCGTACACTTTTATTGAGCTTACTTTCTTATCACTTATATTAATGTCATCTATTCTATGATTAAAATTAATCTGCGCACCAAGACTCTCACAATACTTTCGTATATTGTATACAACATTCATCAGCACATCTGTACCGATATGCGGCTTGTTAGAATATAATATCTCTGATGAAGCGCCAAATCTTACGAACATTTCAAGAACATTTCTTATTCGTCCTGTAGGATCTTTTATTACTGTATTAAGCTTTCCGTCTGAAAATGTTCCTGCTCCGCCTTCACCGAACTGCACATTTGACTGTGTATCAAGCTTTCCTGTATTCCAGAACTCATCAACCTTTCTGTGTCTTTCTTCAATACTGTCCCCACGCTCATATACAACAGGCATAAGTCCAGCCTCGCTAAGCTTAAGTGCCGCAAACATTCCCGCTGGTCCAAAGCCGATTATAACAGGCCTGTCTTCTTCCTTAATTCCTGCGCCCTCATAATTATTAATTCTGCCATATGGAAACTCATATATAACCTTCTCATTATATGTAATATTATTATTGGCTGTTTTCTTTGCAAACGCTTTCAAATCCGTATCTTTATTATTGATAACAAGCTTCTTCACATCAACACTGTATACATACATAATGTCAGGCTTATGTCTTGCATCTATAGATCTCTTTATAATGTCGGACTTTATATCACAGTTATTCTTTAACCTGAGTGCTTTCTTAACTGCCTTTAAAAGCTCAGCCTCTGTGTGGTCTGGTTTTAATTTTATATTATTAATTCTTATTACTTTTTCCTGTTTCAATTATTTATCCTTTCCTTTACTCCTGCCGCCGCTAAGTATGCCGAACTCCACGCCCATTGCAGGTTATAGCCACCGCATTTGCCGTCAACATCAACAACCTCACCAGCAAAGAACACACCCTTTACCTTTTTACATTCCATATTACTTATGTCAATGTCATCAAGAGCAACTCCGCCCTGACTCACCTGACCATAATCAAATCCTTTATCACCTGTTATAACAAATCCAAAATGTGTCATAGTTTCAATAATATGTCGCATTTTTTCAATATCAATATCTGCTATGTGCTTACTTTCGCTTATTTTGCATCTTGCCGCTATCATAGCAACAAGCTTTTTATTAATAAGCCCTTCAAAGAACTGCTCTAACGTCTTATAACCTTCTGCTATAATTCGCCTGTTGAAAATATCTTCTATATCACTATCTGTTATATCAGGTATCATATTAATAACAGCCTTGACTTCCCTGTTCTCATCTATAGCTTTTACTGCAAATCTGCTTACCTGAAATACCGGTATTCCTGATATTCCATAATCTGTATACTGGATTTCTCCTGTATCATTTGCTACGCACTGTCCGTCAACCCAAAGCTCTATGCTTCCATAGCTTCTTACACCTGCACCAAGCTTACATACAGCTTTGTCACCGCATACAAGCTGTACAAGTGCGGGAAGTGGCTTTACAATATCAATTCCAAGCTGTCTTACAAGCTCATAACCCGAACCATCTGAGCCTGTCTTTGGCGAAGCCTTTGAACCTGTTGCAATAATTACTGTATCTGCTATAAAGTCTATACCGTCACATTCAAGAACGAACACATCCTTTCCATCAGCTTCTTTCTTATAAATCTTATTAATGACAGTATCCATATTAACCTTAATGCCAGCGTTCTTTATTGCCAATCTTAATGCATTCTGTAATGAAGCGGCTGTCTTAGAATGTGGATATACATAACCATCCTTTTGTGTATAATATACGCCTATACTTTTAAAGAATTTAAGCGTATGCTGTACATCAAACTTATCAATAACTTCCATAACAAGTCTGTTATCTTTATTCTGATACATTTCACTGCTCATATTAAGATTAGTAAAATTACACTTGCCATTGCCTGTCTGTAATATCTTGCTTCCAATCTTTCCTGTGTGTTCTATTATGCAGTTATCTATTCCATAACCTGCAAGCTGTACTGCCGCCATCATTCCAGCCGCACCGCCGCCGATTATGACACATTCGTGCTTTTTCACATATTTGCTTTTCATATATCACTATCCTTATTACTGTTATTCTATGCTGTATGCCTGTATAAAATCATACAGCTGCTGTTCTCCATTTAAACCAAGCCCGTCTGTACATTCTTTCTTTATGCTTTCTGGCAGCAGTTCAATATCAATCTGGGCATAATCGTAGAATTCATATTCAATGTCCGAATTCTTCAATACACCCCTGTATATTACAGCCTGTCCGTCCTGTAACTGCAACAGATAATTATCCGTATATGTCTTATTCTGCTGTGATACCCCTGCTGTCTGCTGGGACGTCACCTGTTCTGTGCCCGCTCTTTTATTCTGCATATCTTCATACTTAACGCTGTCCCTCTGTATGTCATCTATATGCTCATCGCCTGTATTGCTGCGTGACAGAAATACCCGCCACAACACATATTGATATAACATTTCTTCTATTAAATATACCATTTTCCATTCTTTTGCACCTTCCTTGCAATATGAATTTATATGGTAATTATTTGCAAAATGTTATATTTTATACATTTCATTTTACTATTTATTACAATTTAAAACTATCAGGCAGTAAATAATCAATAGTATATTTAATTATCTCTCCAGCATTTTCAAGAATTATCTGCTCATTACCCTTAAAGAATTCACTCATAACCTGCCTGCATATTCCACACGGATACGTCTTTAAACCTGAAGATGACACTATGGCAATCTTAGCGAATTCTTTTCTACCCTCACTTACAGCCTTGAATATTGCTGTCCTTTCTGCACAGTTAGTCGCACCAAAGCTTGAATTCTCTATATTACAGCCTGTATAAATATGTCCGTCCTTTGTAAGTACGCAAGCCCCGACCTTAAACCTTGAATAAGGTGAATACGAATAAACCATTGCCTCTTTTGCTTTATCTAAAAGCTCTCTATCTGTGTATTCCATTATACCTATACCTCTCACCCGCGATTTCTATATTCTTATAACTGCAATATATAACCTCAATGTTGTCATTTTATAGTTAACTACAATATTATCATTCTTATAATTGTAATATATCCAATATAATTATCTTGTAATTCCTATATTATCAAGGACTTCTCTCTGCTTAGCTTCCATAACCTTGCTTTCTTCTTCTGTCATATGGTCATATCCAAAAAGGTGCATCATACTATGTGCAACTAAGAATGCAAGTTCTCTCACTTCACTGTGTCCATATTTTTCAGCCTGTTCAGCCACCTTCTCTACTGATACAACTATATCACCAAGCATAAGTTCACCTGTATCCGGATTAAAATAGTCCTCTGTGTTATTCTCAAATTCGTCTTCAAGTGACTCAAAATCAGATGGTGCTTCATAATTAATCATAGGAAATGAGAGAACATCTGTAGGTGCATCAACTTCCCTGAACTCTTTGTTAATCTGATGTATCGCCTCATTATCCGTCAATGTGACATTAACCTCTATCTCATATGGACATTTCTCATATGCAGCTGCCTCATTAACAACCTCATTAATTATCTTCTCATAATCTAAATCTAACTTTTTATCTGTTTCATATTCTATATTAATTGTCATTCTTTCTTGTTCCTTTCTCTTTCTTACCCTGTCTGCTGTCGTAATTCTTTTTTGACCTGCCATCAGATTCTTTCCTATTCCGCCTGTCAAATTCTTTCTTGTTCTGTCTGTTCTCATATTCCTCATAAGCTTTTACAATCTTCTGTACAAGAGGGTGTCTTACTACATCGTGGTTAGTAAGCTTTACAAAACCTATCTCATCAACCTTTGAAAGCACCTTCATAGCAACGTCCAGACCAGATGTTACATCTCTTGGAAGATCCTTTTGTGTCTGGTCTCCAGTAACTACTACCTTAGAACCGAAACCTATTCTTGTAAGGAACATTTTCATCTGTGCAGGCGTTGTATTCTGTGCTTCATCTAATATTATAAACGCATTATCAAGAGTTCTTCCTCGCATATATGCAAGCGGTGCTACCTCTATAAGTCCCTTTTCCATATTAGCATTAAAGCTTTCTGCACCCATAATCTGAAAAAGTGCATCATATAAAGGGCGAAGATATGGGTCTACCTTGCTCTGTAAATCACCCGGAAGAAATCCAAGCTTTTCTCCTGCCTCTATCGCTGGTCTTGTAAGAATTATATTATTAACCTCATTAGCCATTGCCATTGCAAGATATGTCTTTCCTGTACCAGCAGGGCCTATTCCAAATACAATCATTTTATCCCTTATCTGGTCTACATAATTCTTCTGGCCTAATGTCTTTGGCTTAATTGGCTTTCCTGCTATAGTCCTGCATACTGTATCGGAGTCTATCTCTAACATAGTATCCTGCTTATCATCAAATGATAACGATATTGCATAATCAACACTCTGTCTACTTATCTGGTTACCTCTTCTTGCAAGCTCTATAAGATTATCAAGCACGCCTCTTGCCCTTATAACATTAGCTTCTGCTCCTATTATCTTTACAACTCCGTCCCTTGCTATTAATTCTATATTAAGATTACTCTCTATTGCCTTGGCATATTCATCAAACTGTCCAAACACCATACTGCTGTATTCTGCTGGCATATCAATAACAACTTCTACTTCACTCATTAATATTAATCCTCTTTCTATTAATATGTATATCAATTAGTAACCGGAAGAAGTACTTCCAATTCTCCAGTACAGCTTCCTCTGTCATCAGTTGTATCTATATTAACACGACAATCCATTATTTGCACTCCTTTTTGTTCCATATGTGAAATATACATCTGTAATCTTTCATTAAGAATATCTTCTAACTGGACATCATTATACCTGTCATTCATAACTTTATATTCTTTTCTGTTCTCTACCCCAATAACAATTCCAGTATCTATCCCTCCTGCAACAATCAATGGATATTTCTGCGTTATTATATCATACTGCTCTATCCGCCTGTGCGGCTTGGTCAGCTTAATTAAGCCGCTGTTATTTTCTATAATTAACGAAGAATATCTCCTCTTGGTATACTGTCTGGATCCGTATTCTCTTTCCAGTATATCATCATAAGCAATTACTGTATGAACTAAAATGTCTGCATCAGGACATACATCTACCTGATACAGCTCCG
>ERZ779981.1076-NODE-1076-length-10940-cov-1.40239_pt1 | contig 10940 bp, 10 predicted proteins | sample MGYA00511182_ERZ779981 | MGnify/ENA primary metagenome ERZ779981 (study PRJEB29588, sample SAMEA2149539) | human gut metagenome | biome: human gut; feature: human-associated habitat; material: faeces | place: Denmark | collected 2008/2010 ... | reverse complement strand
GAACTTACAGATGTCCTTCCAAAGATCTCCGTCTATGCCAGAGTTTCACCGGAAAACAAGATCCGTATCGTTGATGCATGGCAAAAGAAAGGTCACATTGTCGCCATGACGGGTGACGGTGTAAACGATGCTCCCGCATTGAAAAAAGCAGATATCGGTGTCGCTATGGGAATCACCGGAACCGAGGTATCAAAGGATGCCTCAGCTATGATCCTTGCAGATGATAATTTTGCAACGATCATAAAAGCTGTCCTGACAGGAAGAAATGTTTACCGTAATATCATGAATGCCATCCTGTTCCTTTTGTCCGGAAACCTCGCAGCCATTCTGGTAGTTCTCTACTGCTCCATCATGGCGCTTGATACCCCATTCCAGCCGGTTCATCTGCTCTTTATCAATCTGCTGACCGATTCACTTCCGGCGCTTGCCATCGGTATGGAGCCATCCGATAAGAAATTACTTCGTAACAAACCGCGAGATCCAAAAGCAGGAATCTTCAATAAATCCTTCTCGCTCCAGCTTATTTGCTACGGTGTTCTGATCGGTATTGTTACAACCGTCGCCTTTTATCTGGGTGATTCCGTAAATGCCCTGACTGCCAGCACAATGGCATTTGCCACACTGACGCTTGCAAGATTGTTCCACGGATTTACATGCCGCAGCGAATCCTCTATTATAAAGATCGGTATCCGCTCCAACCTCTGGAGTGTCGCCGCTTTCTTCGCCGGTGTCCTGCTGCTTGGCTTTGTCCTGCTCGCACCATTTATGCATGGCTTATTCATGATTGCCGACCTGACAGTTAAAAATGTATTGAGCATTTTAGGGCTTGCATTTATCCCAACCTTTATTATCCAGATCACACGAATAATAAAAGAAGCTGTTCGTAAATAACTGCAGCGTCAAGACTTATGAAATGGTTGTATTGTGCCTGCAAAAGTCATGACTTATACAGAGTCGAATGCCGGCTGGCGTTTTCTTTTAATAAAACTCCAGTCGGTGTTCCACCAGCTCATCTCCTTCATAGACCAGCCGCAGAGTGAAGAAACGTTGTTCGTCTTCTAATAAGAGTTTCAAAAATATAGCATCTCCTGTCCAGGTCGGAAGAGATGGCACGATGCTTTTATCTACCCATTCCAGTTCTCCTTCATTGCAGGCGGTTAAGCTTCCGGTAAAGCCATCTGCGGTAAACAGGCACATCAGCTCCGGCTCACAGACATCACTGATAAATGTGATCAGGCCACGGAACTGATAAGATGTCAGTGTCAGTCCTGTTTCTTCTTTTACTTCCCGAAGCAGACAGTCTTCCGGTCCTTCTGTTCCTTCCGCATGTCCGCCGACTCCGATCCATTTATTCTTATTAATATCTTTCTCCTTCTTTGTGCGATGAAGCATCAGATATTTTCCGTCTTTCTCTATATAACATAATGTTGTCATTTTCATAGTAAGTGACATAGCCTTTCATCTCCTGTTATTTGTCATATTTACCCATATGCGCTCATTATACCTTCCCCCCGGACAAATGCAACCGATAATTCAAATACAGTTGCCATATTGAAATTGTCGCTTTTCCGGTGCTATAATAAGGAGCGACAGGTTGTAAACCTGTCCGATCACAATAATGTGAAGCAATTACAAAACATCGACAGTTTTGCAATTACCTATATATAACTTTATACGGAGGTATGAATATAATGAGTAAAATTGATGAAGTCAGAAGCGAAATGATGGCCGCTATGAAGGCACATGATAAAGAGAGAAAGGACGCATTATCCGCACTCCTTACAGCCCTGAAAAATAAATTTATAGACAAACGTGCTGATCTGACAGAGGAAGAAGAAAATGAAGTTGTATTAAGAGAGATCAAGCTCGCAAAAGAAACAATCGATACAACACCTGCTGATCGTACCGATATCATAGATGAATGCAAGGCAAGAATCACCGTATTCGAAGAATTCGCACCAAAGATGATGGATGAAGCAGAGATCACTGCTACGATCAAAGAAGTTCTTGCAGGTCTTGGTATCGATGCTCCAACAGTCAAAGACAAAGGCAAGATCATGAAAGAGCTGATGCCTAAGGTTAAAGGCAAAGCTGACGGAAAACTGGTCAACCAGATCCTTACATCTATGATGGCATAAGCATACAAAGCCACCACACGATAACAGAAAAACTCCATGCCCGGTGTCTATATATTTTATGAAGCAGACCTATCCGGAACGTCGGTTCTTAACGAATCACCAACAGGTGATGAGTTTAGTACCGATACGTTCCGGATCGAACGAAAGTGTTCTGCGAAATAAAGATATATAGACACCGGACATGGAGTTTTTTAGTTTATGTCTCAGCTTTCATGTCCTGACCCTTTGATCCACGACATAAGTTCATCAAGTTTAATCGGCTTGCTGTAGAGATAGCCCTGGAATGCATCACAGCCAAGTTTTTTCAGTTCATCTCTCTGAGCTTCATTCTCTACATATTCAGCAATAATCTTGAATTTCAAAGATCTGCCCAGATAGACGATTGATGCAATGATATCACGATTCGTTTCATTATGAATAACGTCTCTCGTCAGAGATCCATCCAGCTTTACAATGTTAAAATACTTCGTCTGCAAATAAACCAGCGACGTATGTCCCATACCAAAATCATCGATCAGGAATCTGTGACCTTTCGCCTTCAATGCTTCAATCTTTTTCGTTATATCAATGGACGAAGAAAGTGCATCCTGCTCCGTGATCTCAAGTCCGAGCTGTACATTTGGAAACTGGTATTTCTGTACAACATTTTCGATACATGCTTCAATGCCATCCCATTCCAGAGATTCATTTGTAAGATTGACCGACATCTTGAAATCATCCGGTACGATATCCCTTACCTGTGCCAGTGCCGCACCTGCCGTATCAAAGATAAATTTCTCTAACGTACTAAGTACCTTCTTTTCCTTGGCAAGCTGTATGATCAACGGAGGATAGATAAATCCAAATTCCGGATGCTCCCAACGGATCAACGCTTCTGCACCAATGCACCTGCCATCACGGTTCACCTGTGGCTGATACACTAAGAACAATTCTTTCCGTCTGATTGCTTCAACAAGTTCATCTGCCAGGATACGGGCCATATGTCCGATCTCATCTTCACGCTTTGTATATGGTGAGATGGAATTGTTCTGCTCCTCGCGCTGCATCTCCTCCACCAGTCTTTTGACATCACGTTTCAGACGCAGTTCCCGCTGTTCTTCATACATACGAATAAATGGTTTATAAATACACACACCAATTGCCAGACACAGGATCTGCAAAACTGCTCCTGCCCAGGAACCGGTAGCCTGATACCCACTCAGAATAACAGGCGTCGTCCAATCAACTTCACGTATCACGTGCGGAACAAGTCCAAAGAACATTGCCGCATAAGTGACCAGATAATTCACCATCGGTACAAGCATAAATGGGATCAGTAGAATAGGATTCAAAATCACAGGAACTCCAAATAAGACAATTTCACTGATATTGAAGACCAAACTCGGTGCTGCCATATATGCAAGATTCCGAACACCCTTCTTTTTCGCAAACAACAGGATCGCAATCACCAGACACAAAACGGCTCCCACTCCTCCCAGAAGTACAAATACATCCTGCATTGTCTTGCTGAAAATTCCGGCTGTTATATCAGAAAAATTCTGCTTGATCACTGTGTCTAACATATTGTGTCCATGAATTCCAAAGAACCATAACGCATGTGTCAGAAAAATAATGACCACTCCTGCTCCCAGTCCATTCTGTAATGGCTTTAACAGGTAATCAAAAAAGCGTTCAACCAATTCCTGAAAACCGCTTACTCCAAATAATACCTGTAACAAAATTCGAAAAAACGCAAAAAATCCAATAATGACAACCGCCGGAGCAATTCCCTCGATTGCTTCAATATAGATACCGTCCGTATTCGTACGCTGATTTTTCACCTTGAAGAAACGACTGCTCTTCATTGTGTAATAGATCTTACCGGAAATAAGTGCAACAAACAGTGCCGTAAATGCATGCATATTGCTTAACGAATGAATGGAAAAATCATCGTACTGGATTCCGAAATACCCTACCAGAGCAGCCAGTGTGATAATTACTAAAATGATAATATTTCCTGTACCTTCATAGATTTCCTGCTTTCTCCGTTTCATAATGGCATAACTGACCGTTGTTGTTACTGCCAGAAAAACAGCAAAGAACTCATTAACACTGGCATATACGAAATTCAGAATTTCCAGTACATGTCCACCACACAATTTCTCTATAAACGTCTGATATGCAGGAATCGGTAGATTGATCAACATCGCCGCCAGGTACCCGACTACAAGAAGCGGGATCATCATGATCATACCCTGTCGGATCGCACCCAGCGCGCAGCTGCTGTCAAGCCGGTCTGCCATACGCATGATCATTTTTTTAAATTTGCTCATCTTTTGTTTTAGTGCAATAATCTGGGAGTTAATTATCACACGTTCCTTTCTCTACTCTCTCACCAGATGTAGTTTTTCTGCAAGCTTCAGGATCAGGGTTCCCTTTGGCATAGCAAGGATTTCTTCCTTCGTATATCCTCCGACTGCCAGAATAGCTGCTGCATAGAAAATAACTGCAAGCAGGATTGCCAGAACAACACTGACTGAATTCATATGGATCAGGTGGTAGAAGATCTGATAACTACCCCATGCAACGATTCCCATAAATATCGACGCAACAGCAGGAGCAAGATAGATCTTCTTCACATCAAGCTTTGTAGACATATATTTGGATACAGATATATGGTTAAAGATACATGCCAGTAATGAATACAGGATCGTAGCCGCTACCAGACCGAACAGCTTCGCATCTGTAAATTTCAAAATAGCAGCAAGAAATACTAAATGGATCAACAATGCAAGTGTCGCATTCTTCACCGGCTCCATAACCTTTCCGATTCCCTGCAAGATACTGTTTGTAAGTGTTGATAATGAATAAAATACCACAGATATGCAGCCGGCAGTCAATTCCTTAAATACCAGCGGATCCGCGCCACGGAACAACAGCGTGATGATCGGTTCTGATAACACACCGATTCCGACAGCACATGGTATCGTCACCATCATCGTGATACTCATGGACTGATTGTATACATGATTCGTTTCCTTTTTATCACCCTTGGTAAATGCTCCCGAAATATTTGGTATCAGGGTTGTTCCAACCGCAGATGCGATTGATACCGGAAGATTGATCAGCACCATATACTGACCAGAAAAAATACCGTACAAATTTGCAGATTCAACACGATCTACATTTTTACTGTTTAAGACATTGTAGAAAATCTTCATATCTACGGTGGTCGTAATATTATACACAAATGCAGCAATAATGATCGGTGTTACGATCATTACGATCTGCCGGAATAACTTTCCATATGATTCCACATTCGACGAAACATCAGTCTCTACTGTCTCCATGATTTCTTTTCTTCTTCCTGCATATGCGATCAGAATATAAATAATTCCACAGAGAACACCTGCCCCTGTTCCCATTGCACTGCCTGCTGCACCATATTTTGCATGTTCAGAGGTTCCCGGTGCAAATGGTCTGGACATCAGATAGGCAGCCAGAACGCTGACAACTGCATTTGCAATCTGCTCTATAATCTGTGATATGGAGGTCGGAATCATCGTTTTATATGCCTGAAGATAGCCTCTGTAGATAGCAAGAAAGCCCGACAGAAATATTGTCGGTGCGAGGATCTGTAAGCTTAAAATCGCATTGGGCTGTTCCTTTACCAGAACCGGTGCAAATGCAAATGTCAGGATACCTGCCACCAACCCGGCAGATACTACATAGATAAAAGCGCATTTAAATACTCGTCTCGCATTTCTGTATTCTCCCAAGGCCAATTTCCCTGAAATGATCTTAGAAACCGCCGTCGGAATGCTGTAAGTTGCGATCATCAATATCATGGAATAGATTGCATACGCTGTACCATAATATCCGTTTCCCTCATCTCCGATAATCTTAAATAACGGCGACCTGCACCTGCAAGTACTGCCGCCTGAAAAGCAAAATTTGTCCTCATACCGGACGGCTTCTTTATTTTCTTCTTTCCATTATCATTCTGCATGATTGTTTCTCCTGATTATTATGTAACCGACTACCAAGCGATCAGCTACCATTCTATCCGGTTGCACATATTTCCAGCGTCTGCTATACTGACATCGGAAATGGCACACGTTTCCAATACCCTATATATATACCAGTTTTTTATACTTATTACAAATAAAATATGTAAAAGATTTTTATAAAAGGAGGTTTTCCACCTATGGCTAATTCAAATATTCCAAAAGATCCTGTTATGCTCCTTAGTTTTATTAATATGAAGCTTCGCGATTTTTATCCGAGTCTGGATGAATTATGTGCAGATCTGAATCTGAATGTAAATGAAGTATCCGAAAAACTGGCATCTGCCGGCTTTAACTATGACGAAAAATTAAATCGATTTGTATGATAAGCAAGCAAGTAATTTTACTTTCATTTTATCTCATTACAAACGGAATGCCGGCAGAGCTATGACCGGGTATTTGTGTTTAAAATACCCCATAGATATCTGCCGGCTTATTCTATATTGTAAATCTACATGATATGTGACCTGTTTTTTATCAATATACTTTGTTTCTTACATCTGATCATCTTTTAAATCATCACTGCTCTTCTTTTCAGCTCCATGCTCCGTTGCTGCCAACTGATCATCTGCTTTCTCCGCATGCATCACTTTCTCAATCTGCTGATATAACCTCTTCGCATGTCGCTTCGCTTCACGTTCTGCCTTTGCGGCTGCTTTTTCCTCCGGAGTTTTTTTATGAAAACGGATATCCTCCTCTTCCTCTGTCAGATAAATTGGTTTTCCGGTTTCTTCATCGATCCGTTTGATCCGCTCAAATTCCGAGGACACCGATACCATATGCTTCTTTTCCAACTTGTCGGTACATGTCTTATTGATATACATGTAGATACATGCAAATACCGGAACACCCAGCAGCATTCCGTAGAATCCGAAGATACCACCACCTACGATAACCGCGGTCAGAACCCAGAAGCTGGAAAGTCCCGTTACATCACCAAGGATCTTTGGTCCTAAAATATTTCCATCAAACTGCTGAATACACAGGATCATGATAAGCAATATGATACTCTTGATCGGATCTGCGATCAGAACAATAAACACACATGGGATCGCACCGATGATCGGACCAAAAAACGGAATTACATTTGTCACACCAATGATAACACTGATCAGCAATGCATATGGCATATCTACGATCGTTGTCAAAATAAATGTTATAATCCCGATTATGATCGAATCCACGATCTTACCATTGATAAACTGACTGAATATCTTATTTACACTTGCAAGTCCATCCAGAATGATATTCGCGTTTTTCAGTTTAAACAGTGCATAGACGATTTTCTTTCCTCTGGAAGCCAAATATTCCTTATTCGCCATCACATAGATAGATGCTACAATACCGATCAGGAAATTATAAATGAACTTCAATCCGCCCACAACACCGGAGCTGATATTCAATACAATCTTATCCAGATTCGGAACAACATCTGTATTTACCCATTTCTGTAAGCGGTCATATACAGTGTTTACGACATTCATTACCATTTCTTCGGATTCGCCAAGGTTCTTGAATTTATCATAAATGGTATTGATCGCCTTCATGATATTATTATAGTAATTATCCATATTGGATATAAGAAGATTGATACTGTCGATGACCTGTGGCACTACCATCCAGATCAAACCCGTGAGCAGACCAAGGAACAAAATGATCGTTATAATGATCGATATGGCTCTTGATACATGAAACAGTTTTTTCTTGTCTTTGATCACCCGATCCTGCAAGATCGTATGACACAGACGATCAAAAAAGATAAGCACCGGATTCAACAAAAAAGCGATCACAAAACCAATTATAATCGGTGCTGCCGCCCCGGTTATCGTATCCAGTACCTTCCGAAAGCCTGTCCACTCCTCCAATATCTTATTAAATACAAGCGCTGCTGCAATTACCAGAAATATGATCGTTCCCGCCTTAAACAGCCGTCTTTTTCTTTCATTTCCCAATTTTGTCTGATAACCTTTCCCTTTCCACATTCAAAACCCAATATCAGATATGTCGTTTCATTCCATTCCTATAACAACACATCAATGGATTTATTCTTACATATAATTATAAACAACCTGAAAAAATTATATACTGTTTCAAAAAGTCAGGCAATAGAATTTCCCATTTTTAATAGATTTTAAATAGATTTAACCATGACTTTACCAAATCCAAAATCGTTCAAAAAATGAACCTTAAATAACCCTATATTTTTGAAAAAAGCATTGTCGATATCTGGGTTACATAGTAAAATGGTGACATGTTTAAGGGTTCTTAACAAACCACAAAACATATTTTACCTAAGACCGGGGAGGCATAAAGGAGGTGTTCTTATGGAAAATGAATTAATCTGTCAATTAATTATCTGGTCCGTTATCTTTATGGTCTGTATAATTATCGAAATCATTACTCTCGGACTTACAACCATCTGGTTCGCGGGAGGAGCTTTGGTATCTGCGATCTCTGTATTCTTTGGTACATCACTGATCATCCAGATATTGATCTTTGCAGTTATTTCATTAGTTCTTCTGTTTACTACAAGGCCTGTGGCTTTAAAACATTTCAAATTATCCGATATGGAAAAAACAAATGTTGAAAGTCTGGTCGGCAAACAGGTGATCGTATCTGAAACCATTGATAATCTAAAGGCTACCGGGCAGGTAAAAGTAAATGGTCTCGAATGGACCGCACGTGCTGCTGATGAAACTGATATTATTCCCCAGGGAACCGAAGTCACGATCAATGAGGTTTCCGGCGTAAAACTTATTGTCAGCAGAATATAATTTATTTAATTTGACAGATACTATATCTGTCGCCACTTAAAGGAGGTACTTATTATGGATTCACCACTCACATGGCTGGTAATTATCTTAGTATTCATTGCTATCATTATTATCTGCAGCACAATCAAGATCGTCCCACAGGCACACGCTTACGTTATCGAACGTCTGGGAACCTACTGCGGTACATGGTCCGTAGGTCTTCATATGAAGATGCCTATTATCGATAAGATCGCACGTCGTGTTACCTTAAAGGAACAGGTTGTAGACTTCGCTCCACAGCCGGTTATCACGAAAGATAACGTTACAATGAGAATCGATACTGTCGTTTTCTTCCAGATCACAGATCCAAAGCTTTTCTGCTATGGTGTTGAAAATCCGATCATGGCAATCGAAAACCTGACAGCCACTCCTCTCCGTAACATCATCGGTGATCTCGAACTTGACCAGACACTGACATCCAGAGAGACGATCAACACAAAGATGCGTGCTACCCTGGACGAAGCAACTGATCCTTGGGGCATCAAGGTAAACCGTGTTGAGCTAAAGAATATTATCCCACCTGCAGCGATTCAGGATGCCATGGAAAAACATATGAAGGCAGAACGTGAAAGACGTGAACAGATCCTGAAAGCAGAAGGTGAAAAGAAATCCGCAATCCTTATTGCAGAAGGTAACAAACAGTCCGTTATCCTGGAAGCAGAAGCTGAGAAGCAGTCACAGATTCTTCGCGCAGAAGCTAAGAAGGAAGCAACGATCCGTGAAGCTGAAGGTCAGGCACAGGCTATCCTCGCTGTACAGCAGGCAAATGCAGACAGTATCCGTCTCTTAAATGAATCTGCTCCATCTAATCAGGTTCTTACGATCAAGAGTCTGGAAGCTTTCGCAAAGGCTGCCGACGGCAAGTCAACCAAGATCATTATTCCATCTGATATTCAGGGTGTTGCAGGACTTGCAACTTCATTATCGGAATTAGTGAAAACAGAGAAATAAGATTGAACTGATTCATTGGTAATATTAAAAACTGCCACTGTCAGAATGAAGCCGTTATTGGGTAACCATTCTGATAGTGGCAGTTTTTATTTTATCTGTTATCCTTACAATTACTCCATGCTTTCATCCGCCCAGCTCTTTATCATTGCTATCTCTCTTGCATATCCTGCATCATCATTTGGTGTCTCTAAGATAAATGGTCTGCCTGCAAGCAATGGATGCGTTACGATCCGTTTTAATGCTTCTGCTCCGATCTCACCCTCTCCAATCTTCTGATGTCGGTCTTTGTGTGAATCTCTCACATTCATGCTGTCATTTAGATGAACAGCCTTTAAGCGGTCAAGTCCGATGATCTGATCAAACGTGTGAAGTACACCATCCAGATCTTCCACAAGATCATAGCCACCATCCCATGTATGACAGGTATCAAAGCATACCCCGATCTTATCCTCGCAGTCAACCAGCTCTATGATACGTTCCAGTTCTTCAAAATTTCTTCCGACTTCCGAGCCTTTGCCTGCCATTGTTTCCAGTAATACGACTGTACTCTGATCCGGTTTGATCGCATGATTTAATGCATCGGCAATTACCGGTATGGCTTCTTCTGCTCCCTGACCAACATGTGCGCCCGGATGGAAATTATAATAATTTCCCGGAAGATACTCCATCCGCTCCATATCATCCTTTAAGATATTACATGAGAACTCCCGAATATCCGGTTTTGCTGCACAGACGTTCATTGTATATGGTGCATGTGCGACCAGTTTTCCGAAATGATGCTCCTCCATCAGGGAACGTAACCGTTTCGCATCTGCCGGATCGATCTCTTTCGCCTTTCCGCCCCTTGGATTTCTTGTGAAAAATGCAAATGTATTTGCACCAAGTTTTAATGTCGCCTTTCCCATAGCCTCAAAGCCTTTGGAGGACGACAGATGATTTCCTATATATATCATGTTGTTTCTCTCCTTCTTATAATATAAATATGGCTATGT
>ERZ779981.1072-NODE-1072-length-10977-cov-3.66444_pt1 | contig 10977 bp, 10 predicted proteins | sample MGYA00511182_ERZ779981 | MGnify/ENA primary metagenome ERZ779981 (study PRJEB29588, sample SAMEA2149539) | human gut metagenome | biome: human gut; feature: human-associated habitat; material: faeces | place: Denmark | collected 2008/2010 ... | reverse complement strand
TTTGCGAGTGCGCGATCAGGGGTTCGAACCCTGGACACCCTGATTAAGAGTCAGGTGCTCTGCCAGCTGAGCTAGTGGCGCATATGTTTATCTCTCGTGAACACAAATGATATTATATATTAATTTTTTTTAAATTGCAAGCGTTTTTTTAGAAAATCTTCATTTTTTTCATTGGCGGATTTTCTATTCTGTGGTATTTTATTCATGGACTGAAAAACGCACTTTTTTAGTCTATCAAATTTAAAGGAGGTCACTCATTTATCATGCGTGTTGATGAAAGACTATTAAAATATGTTTCCTATTGGACTACTTCGAGTGAAGATTCCGATACGATTCCTTCTACGGACAGACAATTTAACCTGGCAAAAGAATTAGAAAAAGAATTACTTGATCTTGGTTTACAGAAAGTAACACTGACAGACCACTGTTACATCTACGGCCTGATCCCGGCTACCCCTGGATACGAAGACAAAAAAGCGGTCGGCTTTATTTCCCATATGGATACGGCACCTGATTTTTCCGGTGAAAATGTCAAACCCCAGATCATTCCGGATTACAACGGTGAGGATGTTATTTTAAAAGGAACCGGTGACGTTTTAAAAACATCTGATTTTCCGGAATTGAAAACTTTAAAGGGCAGAACCCTGATCACGACAGACGGCACAACTCTGCTTGGTGCAGACGATAAGGCAGGCGTTGCTGAGATCATGACTGCTGCTGAACAGCTCATCTCCTCTGACATTCCACACGGCGATATCTGGATCGGGTTTACACCGGACGAAGAAGTCGGACATGGTGCGGATCTGTTTGATCTTGACTACTTTAAAGCAGATTTTGCTTACACGGTAGATGGCGATTACGAGGGTGAAGTTGCCTATGAAAACTTTAATGCCGCAAGCGCAGTTTTCGCTGTCAAAGGCGTGAATGTCCACCCTGGTGAGGCGAAAGATATCATGGTCAATGCCGCTCTCGTTGCATGTGAGATCCAGTCTCAGCTTCCTCCAATGGAAACGCCTGCCCACACCGAGGGAAGAGAAGGTTTCTATCATCTGACCGATATGTCCGGCGACGTTGCCGCAGCAACTCTTTCCTACATCATTCGTGATCACGATAAAGTGATGTTTGAAACACGTCAGAAAAAAATGCAGGAAATCGCAGATTCCATGAACCAAAAATACGGTGTCGGAACTGTTACACTGACTATCCACGATTCCTACGCAAATATGTTGGAAATCATTGAGAAAAATACTTATGTTGTGGATATCGCAAAGAAAGCTATTTCTTCTGTTGGTCTTGAACCAATCTCACGTCCGGTACGCGGCGGTACCGACGGTGCGCGTTTAAGCTTTATGGGACTTCCGTGCCCGAATCTTGGCACAGGCGGTTACGGTTTCCACGGTCCATTCGAACACATCAGTGTGGAAGGAATGGAAACTGCTGTAGCTGTGATCAAAGAGATCGTGCGCATTACCGCAGAGCTTTGATGACCAAATGCCAAAAAGGGCGTGTGAAAAAGTAAGAATCATTTTTTCACACGCCCTTTCAAATACATCTTTAATTGCGTTTTACTTATGATGCATTTCTATAAATTTGCGATCAACGCTGCAATTTCATCCGGTGTCATGATCTTATTTGGATTGCTCATATCTGCCATGGAAGGCTCTGCTTCCTGTACCGGCACCTCTTCGATTACTGATTCATCTGCGGAAACCGGAATTTCTTCTGTGATGGTAGTTTCTTCCGGAATTTTTACTTCTTCAATCACTGACTCATCCGCAGATACCGGAATTTCTTCTGTCAAAGTTACTGCATCCGTATCCGGCTCTACTGTTGCTTCCTCCGTAATCGGAACTTCTTCCGCTTCCACTTCTTCTACCGGTTCTGCCTGCACCTCCTCCGCGGCTGATGCAGCATCGTTCAAATCATCAAAAACCGGCATCTCGCCGATTGACGGTTCCTCATCTATCAGGGATGTATCGGCTGCTTCCGGTTCTTCTTCATCCATTAATGGCATTTCGCCGATTACCGGTTCCTCATCCAGATCTCCGCCGTCAGTTAAATCCGGGAGTTCTGTTTCTGATAATTCTTCTCCCAATGTTGGCAGTTCCATATTAGACAGATCTTCATCCATTGCCGGCATTCCCAGATCCGGCAACTCTTCATCTTCTGTCGGCACTCCAAGATCCGGCAGCTCTTCATCTTCTGTCGGCATTCCTGAATCCGGCAACTCTTCATCTTCTGTCGGCATTCCTGAATCCGGCAACTCTTCACTTTCTGTCGGCATTCCATGATCCGGCAACTCTTCATCTTCTGTCGGCATTCCATGATCCGGTAATTCTTCACTTTCTGCCGGCATTCCTGGATCCGGTAATTCTTCATCCATTGCCGGGGAAACAGCTGCCATAACCGGCACTTCCGCAGCAGGATTCTCCTTTACTGAACCAACAGCCTGACTTACCGCCTCTTTCACATAAGTATGTATCTGCTCTATGGCAGATGCAAGTTCTTTCTCCAATGTGTCATGAATCATATTTGACAAAACATCCTGCATGTCACTCTGCAGTGATTCTTTGACATCATTTAAATTATCAAGAACTAATTTCTGACTTTGCGTCAATTCCTGTAATTTTTCATCCATCAGGTTTCTCTGCATGTCCATGATCTGCTGACTGTTTTCAGAAAGCTTTTCTTCTACTTCCAGCGTCTTTTCAATTACCTGCTCATTCGAATGCATAAGAGCATCTGTATTTTCTTTGTTTCGTGCAAGCGTCAGCTTTGCAATTGCCTTCTGTGCCGTAATGATCTCATCCGCTGGAACTGCAACTTTTTCTCCGATATTATCTATCTTTTCCGCTAACTTTTTCTGCATCAGATAATTGGCTTTTCCTGTACGCAGCAGTTCTTCTGCCTGTTCATCCAAATGGGCTTTTTCCTCATTTTTCATCCTATGGATATATGTGACAAGCAAACCTGTCCACACTAAAATAAGCGCTGCAATAATACCAACAACCATCATTTTTGATGCATTTTTCAAAACTAAATACAGATCAATCCACAAAAATGGTATCAATATCGATGATATAAAAATCATAATACGATTGACCTCTATCTTCTTTGGTTTCTTTAATGAATCGTCTTTTGCCATAACAGAACCTCCCGCTTTTTGCACTAACTATCATGCATGGATTTATAGTCTATATTTTAACACATTAAAACAAGCCTGAAAACATCCATTATAAAATATTTACATCCCATCACTTATCCGTTCGCAACACTGTTACAGACTGTTGAAACCGGCCATGATTTTCTAAGTGCCATATAAGAAATCAGAAAATTTGCAAACCAGCCAGCCGGTACAGCAAGCCAGACAAATGCAATGCCAAAACATGGTGCAAAAATCATGGCAACAGACAGGCGGATTGCAAGGTTAACTATATTTGCAATGAGAAATGGGCGCATAATCCCAAGTCCACGCAGAACTCCATCTGTTGCCATCTTAATACCCATGAAGATGAAAAAACAGCCAAGCCATCTCATATAATCCCCGGACACCTGATATGCTAAGTCAGTTCCATCTTTACCCAGGAATAATGAAGAAATCTGTGTGTACATGGTTTCAATAACTACAAATGCAAGAATTGCGAAACACAGGTCTAATACCAGCGCAGCGTGATATCCTTTTTTGATGCGGTTGATTTTCTTTGCACCAAGATTCTGTGAGACATACGGAGAAACCGCATTGCCGATGGACACAAATATCAACGAAAAAACATTCTCTACTCTCATTGTTGCCGCATAACCTGCGAGTGCCTGTGTACCAAATGGATTTACAACTGCCTGTACGATCATCATACCAATTGACACTGTGGACTGCTGGAGAATCGACGGTACAGCAATTTTGAGCATCAAATGTAACTCCTGACCATCAAACCACTGAAATTGACTCTTATATTGACGCATCCGGCAAAAGAAAATCAGAAATGAAAATACCGCAGAAATCCCCTGTGCAATAAGGGTTGCAAGGGCTGCCCCGAACACACCGAGACCAAGTCCTGCCACCATCCAAAGATCCATAAGAATATTTAAAATAGAAGAAAATATCAAAAGACCCAATGGTATTTTTGATTCTCCAATTGAGTTAAACATCGTTGAAAGAATATTATACATAAACAGAAATGGAAATCCTGCAAAATAAATGCGGAGATACTGTACTGCTTCCTCCAGTATATCAGTTGGTGTCTGTAATAAATTCATCATTGAATGTGAAAAACAAAAACCAAAGCCACCCAGAAACAGGCTTAAAATCAGAAAACTGACCAACGATGTTGACACAATTGTTTTCATTTTACCATAATCTCCGGCACCAAAATAGCGGCTTACGAGCACACCTGCACCGACACCGGCACCTAATGCCACACAAATAAATACATTTGTCAGTGCAGCACAGGCACCGACAGCTGCAAGTGCAGAGGAACCGACAAACTGACCAACAATGATGGAATCAGCCATATTATACACTTGCTGAAAAAAACTGCCGAGAATCATCGGCATTGCAAATATTGTCAGTGCTTTAAGGGGCTCATCTGTGATTAAATATTCATCTTTTGACATTATCATATTTCTCCTTTTTCCCAGAGACTCTGCTCTGGCAAATACCAATGAACTTTCCTGCTTTATCCCTCACTTGCTGCCCTTTTATATCTAATCGGCACATCATATCCAAATGTTCTCTTTCCATGGACTTCCATACTTTCGGATACCTCCAGACAAGTGTCTGAAAACTTCTCCCACAGCCTGAATACCATAACCGGGGTAAATTGGCTCACACTGCCCCCTTCCCAGACACCATCCTTTTCCTGATATATAGCTGGTGTAAACTTTTCAGATTTTTTATTTTATCGTTACAGACAGTATTCACATGCTGTGCATATGGAAATATTTTCCCCTCTTCTTTCATTTCTGTAAATTGTTCTTTGTTATCAAAATGTCCTGTCATTAGTTTTACAAATCTTTCTACATTCACTATAATTTCCTGCCTTTCTGCAGATATTACTGCTCTTATCTTAAAACAGAAGCTGAAGCCCCATTACAATGATCCACATATATGCGCAGGTCTTTGGTATCATTAATAATCCGACCTGCGGTTTTGTTTTACTGAACAGTGTTACCGGAAGATAACATCCAAAAGAAATAATGATGGCTGCAGCCATCCTCGTCATATGATATCCATATGTATTTCCGGAAATCAGATATAAGATCATTACACCTATACCGGTAACAGCAAAGACCGCATTTCTTATGACAGATAATTTCATATTTCCTTCATCTGTACACCAGTTATTCTGCGGAAACATACAGATCACAATTCTGATAACCGCTGATATCCATATAACAACCTCAATGACTACTGGTATTTTTAATTCCGGGAATGTATATTTCCATATATACATTAAAAGAATATAAAACATCGTCATTGTGATAGACGATACCTGCAATCCAATTCCAAGCTGTCTCTTTATTTTATCATTGGTTCCACGTACAGCCCTTATAATTCTTGGCACCAGATGAAAAGCATCCCCTCCACAAAGTGTCAATGTCAGTATTCCATATAGTACATACAGGATATTTCCTTTTGAGAATAAAAAAAATAAGACTGCTGCTGCCAGATCAAAAGTCAGATACACTGCATCAAAGACTGCTTCCATCAAATCCGGAATCTGTGGTTTATAATTACTCTTTTTCACTTGCTCTCTCCTCTTAATAGTTCTTCCGCATTGTTACAAATTTTGTCAAATACATTCATACACACATGCTTTTCTTCTTCTGTCAGCCCTCTTAAAACATTCTGTGCAAACTGTTTTTGTGCGTTTAATCCTGCGTCCACGATAAGTGCCGCATCATCCAGAAGGACAATTTCAATATGTTTTTTATTATCTTTACTTTGTTTTCTTTTTATAAGACCTTTGTTTTCCAATTTTTTCAATGAAGAAGAAACATGTGATTTCGTTGATTTTCTGATCCTTACTATTTCCGCTGCAGTATTATGATGTGGATTATTATGTAAAAACATAATTATATCGTATTCCATCTGTGTTAACTCATATTGATCGCACACCTCGCCAGAAAGTAATTCATAATAGTTTGTAATCGTCTTATGCTTGTCCCAGAAATACATCTGCGCCTCCTTATTGTTCTTTTTAGAACGATTATAGGGTAATACTTCTGCTATGTCAATTATTTTTTCTTCACAATACGCATTGGTCCAACCCGTGATATATGATCAGCATTGCTTATGGTATTAAAAAGACCTTCTGCAGAAGCCTGTTTCATCCTTTGATGAATCCAGCTTTTTCCACAGAAGGTCTTTTATTTTTCTACACATATTTACTATGTTCGGATTTTATTTAATGAACCCGACCTGTTTGCTGATGATTTCGACCTGCTCATCTTTCTTTTTATTATATTCCACTTTCTTCTCTTCAAAGTAGTTTCTTCCATAAGAATCAATGGATACGATCAGTGGTCCAAATTCTTTTACATGGCAATGCCACAAAGTCTCAGGCATTCCCAGATCTTTCCACTGTGCCTCCACGATTTCTTCCACTTCTACTGCCGCCACGACTGCATTTCCTGCAGGAAATACACAATGGATTGCACCAAAGTCCTTGCAGGCTCTCTCGGTATTTTCCTTCATGCCGCCCTTGCCTACAATGACACGGACGCCTGTGGTCTCTACAAATTCATACTCAAACTTTTCCATTCTCATAGATGTCGTAGGGCCTACGGATACCATCTCGTATTTGTCATCTCCCAAGGGGCGGATAATCGGGCCGGCATGCAGGATTGCAGCATCTCTGACATCCACAGGAATCTCTCTTCCCTCTTCTACAACACGACGGTGTGCCACATCACGACAGGTTGTAATATCTCCTGTCAGGTATACAATATCTCCAATATGAATATCCTTTAAATCCTCTGCCGATACAGGTGTTACCAGAATTTTCTTACCATCTTTTATTTCTACTGCCATAATTATTCTCTCCCTTCTGAATTAGTTCTCTTCCTTATATTCAAAACCGGTATGGGTATCTACCGTAAAGTTTAAGTCCTTATCAAATACAATATGTCCTCTTCTGTGGCTCCAGCAGCCTACATTTACTGCCACACCAATCGCAGATGGATGGCGTGCGGTATTCTCAATGTTAACTCCCATGACAGAATAATTGCCACCCATACCCTGCGGTCCAAGACCAATGGCATTAATACCGTCTTCCAACAATTTCTCCATCTTAGCAGCGTTAGCATTGTCATTGTGAGAACCTACCGGACGCATCAGTGCCTTTTTCGAATTTAATGCTGCTGTTTCTACGGAAGTACCAACGCCGACACCAACCAAAAGTGGAGGACATGCATTCAATCCATAAGTTGTCATACGATCTAATACAAACTTGGTCACTCCCTCATAGCCTTCTCCCGGCATTAAAACCGTGGCATTGCCAGGAAGCGTACAGCCTCCACCTGCCATGTAAGTATAGATTTCACATTTATCGGAATTTGGAACAATGTCCCACCATACAGTAGGGGTTCCTTTTCCTACATTTTTACCTGTATTGTACTCATCAAAAGTTTCTACGGAATTGTGACGAAGCGGTGTTGCAACTGTAGCCTGCATCACTGCATCCTTCAGTAATGCTTCCAGATTATCAATCAGTGGGAATTTTGTTCCACATTTTACCCAGAACTGTAATACACCGGTATCCTGACAGGAAGGACGGTTTAATTTCAATGCCAGTTCCTGGTTGCGGAACATGGTATCGTAGATGACATTCGTCATAGGAGAATCCTCTTTGTCTCTCAGTTCCTGCAGTTTTGCGATAACATCATCCGGCAGCTTCTTTGCTGTAAATCCTACGAACTGCGCCATAATATCAGTCAGTTTCTTTACTTGTACTTCATTTGACATATTTTTTTCCTCCAGATTTTTTAATAATATAATTTAAAAGTGAAATTTTATCCTACGTGATAAAAATTTTATCCTACGTGATAAAAATTTTATCCTACGGATAAAATGGAAATGCTATTGGTAAAATAATCATGCTGATCACGGTTGCAATGACGATCAACGGCATTCCGGCTTTTACATAATCCATAAATTTATAGTTGCCGGCTCCGACTACCATCGTATTGGCAGGCATTCCGATTGGAGTAGCGTAGGCACAGGAACCTCCTATGACACATGCCATCAGAACTGCTCTTGGATCTGCACCCATTCCCTGGGCAATGGATATACAAATCGGTGCCATCAGGGCTGTAGTAGCTGTATTTGACATAAAGTTTGTCATGATACAGCACAGAATAAACACCACAAAAGTGAATAGTACCGGAGAAGGATTTTCACCCAATGCTCCAACCACCTTATCTGCAATCAGTTCTCCTGCTCCAGTAACCTCGAGTGCCTTTGCCAGAGAAAGCGTACCTCCAAACAGGAAAATAGTTTTTAAATCAATGGATTTTAAAGCATTCTTTTCAGAAATGACACCGGTGAGGATTAATAAAATTGCTCCTACGCAGCCTGTGATACAAAGTTTTACACCAATCTGTTCTTCAAAAATCATCCCTATCAGGGTGGCAATCAGAATCACCAGCGATAATACTTTTTTCCACTTTGGAACATTGCTAAAATCCTGTGACTCATCAAAAATAGAATCATCTGCATCCGTCGTGTCATGATGCGGTAAAATTTTAAATCCGATCGTAGCATAAAATAGAATACCAACGATCAGAATCGGCAAACCGACAATCGCATACTCGAAAAATCCAAATTTCAATCCCAACGGTTCAAGTGCAGATTGTGCAATCATATTGCCGGGTGCACCAATCAGTGAAAGATTTCCTCCCATTGCTGCTGCAAATACTAACGGCATTAAAAGTCTTGACCGCTTATACCCTGACTTCGCTGCAATTCCAATTACAACCGGAATAAGAACTGCTGCCGTACCGGTATTGGAAAGAAATCCGCTCATAACTGCCACAATCACCATGATTGCGATAATCAGACTGCGTTCCGTTTTTGCAAATTTTGTTACCAGACTTCCAATCTCATTTGCCATACCGGTTTCAAACAATGCCCCGCCTACAATGAACATGGCAACAAACAGAATCACGTTACTGTTGATAAATCCATTGAAAGCATCACTTACGCTCAACACACCGGTAATCACAAGACCAATGCAGACAATCATGGATGTCAGACCGAGTGGAATCTTCTCTGTAACAAACATGATAATGGCAAATGCCAGAAATATTAATGTAATTACTGTCGGGCTCATAGAAAACCTCCTTTTTTCTCTTTTTTATCATGTTAAAAAGTGACATGGCCTTGTCGTTTTCCTTTTGTAAACACAGCATATCGCATTTTCAGTATAATGTACATTTCATATACTTGACGTCAGCATAGTTTTTTCCTATACTGAAACTATAGTATAATTTTTCTGTACAATGACGGAGGATTCTATGACACTGACACAATTAGAATACTTTTGTATGGTATGCCGCTACCATAGTATTACCCGCGCGGCTGACGCGCTCTATGTTTCCCAGCCTACGATCTCCACTTCGATCCGGGATCTGGAAAAAGAATTTCATCTGAAACTTTTTAACCATGGAAAGAACAGAATTTCCCTCACCAAAGACGGTGCGGCTTTTTATCAGAAAGCAGAATTTATTCTAAAACAGACGCAGGAACTGTACACCGACTTTTCAAATATTGAAAAAAAGCGGCACCCGCTGCGGATCGGTATTCCTCCTATGATCAGCACGGTATTTTTTCCGCGGGTGACCGACCAGTTTCAGGAACAGTATAATATACCCATTCAGCTTTTAGAATATGGCTCCCTCCGCGCCCGTACTTTAGTCGACAATGAACAGTTAGATATCGCCATGGCAAATATGGATTTTTATAATCTGGATAAATATAACAGTTATGTCATGATGGAAGACAGATATGTCTACTGTGTTTCCAAGACGCACCGGTATGCCGGTGAAAAAGAAATTACAATGGATATGTTAAAAGATGAGCCCATTATCTTATTCAATACGGACTCTGTTCAAACCCAGACAGTCATCACCCGTCTGCGCAGTGCCGGGATCACACCAAATGTCCACATGTACTGCAGCCAGCTCGTTACTGTCCTTAATTTTGTCCGGGGTGGTAAATGCGGTGCTTTTTTGTATTCCTCTCTCGCTACCAATCCCCGTGATTTTGTTGTGATCCCGGTATCCCCGGAAATCACCAGTAAATTTGGTATCATCTGGAAAAAGGGTGTTTTTGTACCGGATCAGTTAACTAAATTTGTAAAATTCATTCAGGAGTATGATGTTACCCCTTATTTACCGAAACTTTAATCTGACAGTCTTGTTTTTTATCAACTTGTTTAGAAAACTTTACGGTAACTGCAATCACTCAAAATCTCTGGTAATGTTCGTAAGCCATTTATTTCTGAAATAGTGAATGAATACCACAGGCATTTTTTCGAACTCGTCCAGTGTCATGACAAAGTATACCCAGACAGGCGGCAGTTTAAAAACATATGCAGCAAGAAAAGTAAGTGGGACTGCAACAAGCCACATAAATATAGTATCTACGATCATTCCAAATCTGGTATCACCGCCACCCCTGAAGCAGCCGCATATAAGACAGGTATTAATACCTTCGCCCACAAAACGCCAGGTTGTCATAATGATAAAAATGCCAAGATAATAAATAGCCGTCTCTGTTAATTTATCCCGGTAGAAATCCAGTATCATAGGACGGATCGCCAGAATAACGACACATCCGATCAGGCTGACAATAAATGTTATTCTAAGCATTCGTTTTCCGTACTCTCTTGCTGTATCGATGCGGTCTTTCCCAAGTTCCTGACTGACAATGATCGTAGTAGCGTTGGCAAAACCACGGCAGGCGATAGCGCCGATATT
>ERZ779981.1070-NODE-1070-length-10984-cov-2.09845_pt1 | contig 10984 bp, 4 predicted proteins | sample MGYA00511182_ERZ779981 | MGnify/ENA primary metagenome ERZ779981 (study PRJEB29588, sample SAMEA2149539) | human gut metagenome | biome: human gut; feature: human-associated habitat; material: faeces | place: Denmark | collected 2008/2010 ... | reverse complement strand
AGCCAAAATAGAACGGGGATGCGTTGCCGCATCCCCTGAAAATTACATATATCATATCACAGATTTTAAGATAAAGATATTCGATTAATTATTTAGCTGCTTTCTTTCTCTTAAGAACAAAGAGAAGAACGCCTGCACAAGCGATAAGTGCTGCACCGCCAACATAGAACATCATTGTACCCATACCACCTGTCTTAGGAACAGTTACAGGGTAGTTAGCAACAGCAACATTGTCACCGTCTGCAATGTTACCTACAAATGTATACTCCTTGCTCTTGTCAATGCTTACTGTAAATACTGAGCTGTTGAGGTTGTAGCCTGTAGGAGCTGCTATCTCTTTTGCATAGTATGTCTGTGTAGCATCAAACTTGAATGTTGTTGTTGTGCCTTCGAGAACAAATGTAGCCTCACCGGTAGCGTCTGTCTTAGCAACTACTTTCTTGCCGTCAACTGTAAGAGGTGTTTTAGCTTCTGGGTCTGTGAATATCTGGAATTCAGCGTCAGCAAGCTTCTGAGTTTTGTCATTGCCGTTAACCTTAACAACCTTCATGCCGTATGTAAATACATCAGGTGAATTTTTACCGGGTTCAAAGTTTGTATCAGAATCGTTGCCGTAAACAAGACCGTCTGTGTTGGTGATAGGTGTGTTGAGCTTAGCTTTTTCGTTTAAATCAGCTGTGTATGTAACAACAACTGTTTTAGCATTATAGAATTCCTCTGATTCAAGTGTAGCAGATTCGAATACAACTGCGAATGTAGCAGTTGCCTCACCGTTCTTGCCTGTGTAAGTATAGTTCTTTTCAATAGAGTAATCTGTACCCAAAGTAAGAGCATCAACTGCGCCGTCGTACTTAACTACAACTGAATTCTCGTTGAATGTAAGACCTTCATCCATTGTATCAACGATTGCATACTTTTTGAGCTGGTTGTCGATTGAACCTGCTGTTGAAGCTGTAAGTGTGTAGGTTACAGTCTTATTGTTGTCGCCTACATATGTCTTGTCAGCTGTCTTGTCAACTGATACTGAGCTTGTTGAAACCTTTTCAGCAAGGTTGTACTCTGTCTGGTCAACAGAAACATAATTTTTACCATCAAAGTAAGGAAGTGAAGCAAGTGAGCTCTGAACACCTGTTACCTTAGCGGGCTTAGAAGTACAATATACATAGTAAAGACCTGGGTCTGTTACTGTTGCAGTAGCCTCTGTAACTGTTGAAGAAAAGCTGATTGTTGTAGCAGCTGTACCGAATGCAGCTTTGTCTGTCTTGTAGAGGTTATCACAAGCCGTGATGATTTGCTGTGACTTTGCATCTGAGTATGTGCCCTTTACAGCATCCTCAAGTGCTTTGTCGGTGATAGTACATGAGTACTCACCTGTTGTAAGGTTGAGGTCTGCAATCTTGAAGAAGCTGAATGTGTAATTACCGACTTTGTCAGTGTCAGTTTCATTAACTGCAAGTTTGTACTTAGCTGAATAGCTCTCTACTGCACTTGCTGAGAATGGAATCATGAGAGCGATCATCATTACTGCAAGAACAGCTGCAAAGATTTTCTTTGTAGTTTTCATTTTTACTTTCTCCTTTGTGTTTAATTTAATATATGTAATTCTATTCTAACCGAATGGTTAAACGGGTTGGGGTGGCTGCATGGCAGACACCGGCTAACAACGGTGTCCGTAGCAGTCAAAGAGGTTTTCTATGAAAGAAACATATGATTAAAAAATCACCTGTTCTAACAAGTTAAATCATATTGGGTTACTTTCTGCGTCTTGCTCTGCGTTTTTTACGACCTTTTCCGTAATAGATTGCGTAGCCCGTGAACATTGTCACCGCAAGACCTGCAACCGACAAACCGAGAACAACATAGCCGTTCATACCGTCACCGCTTGCCGAAGGCATTGTAATTGCACCGTCAACATAATTATATGTAACATCGTAATTACCCTCAACAGGAAGTGTGAAGTAGGAAAGTGTGTAGTTCGGGGTGTAACCATCTGACGGTTTGTACTCAAACAGACAGTATGTTTGAGATGTTGAAGTACCTGTTATATAATTGTCGGAACTTTCGTTCCATACAACTTTACCGTTTGTTTTTGCAAACTCGCCCTGACCGTCCTTGAAGATTGTCAGATTGTCAAACACAGCCTGACCGTTGCTGTCTGTCTTTTTAGAAGCCATATGAGTTTTCATTGAGGCATCATTAATGATTGTATTGATATCATCTGCAGTAAAGATATCCTTATCAGATACCTTCATCACCGCAAATTCCGTATCACTTACATTACCGCCTGTCTGATTCTTCTTGTTTACTGTTGCGCTTCCGTGTGTGGTTTCATTTTCAAACACGGCTTTTTTAGAAGAAGGATCGTTGAAGTATTCTGCAAGCTGAGCATCGGTTTTGCCTTCAATATCTGAGTTCTTAACCTTAATGTACTTAGCCTCCGTTACTTCACCGCTTTCAAGCAATTCAATCTCGGCAAGCCAGGTGTTTGTATCCATTTTATAATCGGATGCATTTTCACCCTCGGCAAGAGCCTCGGTAATCTTAAATCTGTAAACACCCGCAGTGACTAATTTGAGGTCTTTGAATTCAACCTTACCGCTTGCGTCAGGTGTTTTCAAATTCGTGGAAATTGTTTTTGCGCTGTTTGTCTTGATAGGTTTGCCGTCGGCATCCTGTTTTGCTGTATCCATTGATTCAAGACCTGTCAATGTATAAACGAACTTGCTGCCGCTGTAAGCCTGACCGTCAAGAGTTTTATTTACCGAAATGGCAATGTTTGTAGGATTAACCTTATTGATAAAGTTAAGCGCATTTTCTGCTTCGGCGAGAGTACCGACGAATGTACCGTTGAAGTTCTGATCGCCTACTTTGTAGGGAACATAACCTATAACATTTTTCTCTGTAATCTTATAGGTTGCACCTACAGGAATATTGAGAAGCTTAATGCTTTCGCCCTTTTTGATTGTGAACGAACCGTCCTTAGATGTGCGGTAAGCTGTGTTTGAATAACCACTTGCATTCTTTTCTTTGAGCTGATACTCAAGAGGATAGGTCTTGTAATCATAGGTTGAACCGTCGCCGTCAAAGTCGAGAGCAATTGCAAATGTAAACTGCTGATCTGTATCGTAATCGGTTGTACCGTCTTCACCAACAACATCCTTTGAAATTTCAAGAGGTGCTGTCATTATCTTGTTGGTATAGTTGAGCTGGAGCTGTGCATAAGCACTGTCATCCTTGTCATCTACAAGCTTGAATTCCGAGTTCGTAGTTGAACCGCTATCGATTGTTGAACCGACTCTGTTGTTAACGAGCTCCCAGTTTGTTGTGTATGTAAGCTTACTGCTGTTTGTTGACTCGTTAACCTTCATCTCATTGCCGGTCTTGAATGAGTTGTCAAAGTCAGCCATATAATTATCTTTAAGTGTGAAACCGCTGTTTGAAAGAGTTTCATTGCTTGTGCTTTCGTCTGATTTTGTAAGCTTGTAGCCTTTACCGGAGGTATCGTTGCCGTTCTCTTTGATTGTATAATCAAAAGCTTCATTAGCTTTGAGGTCATCTGAAATTTCAGAAACAACATCGCCTGTATCAAGTGCCTTTGTAACCTTGAGGTCATTGTTGGCAGGTGTCATTGTGAAGTTTACTGAGAAGTTAGACTCAGCCTCACCACGCTCCATATAGAATACTACCATATGGTATGTCTTGTTAGGATCAAGCTTAGTACCATTGTTGATTGTCTTTGTAACGGTGCCAAGGTTTGTAGGATGTGACGAACCGTCTGCAGAATACTGAGTGCCGTTACCGTTCCACATTTTACCGTAAAGATCTGAAAGTGTAAGGTCACCTGAAAGTTTATCGCCCCCTACATTCTGCTGCTTACAGAAAATAGCACCTGTGTTGCTTCCAAACTGTGACTGCTTAAACTTGTAGAAACCGTCTGATACTCCATACGGTTGAACATACTTAGTTTCCGAACCCCATGTATAAACGCAGAAGTCATTATAAGCGGAATCTGTTACAACCCAAAACTCTTCACTCGGAACTGTAACTGTTGTCGATGATGATGAAGTCGATGACGGAGTTGAGTAATCGGCAAATACATTTTTGGCAGTTGCGGTCATTGAATTAAAGTCAATTGAACCGCTTGCCTCTTTATGGTCACCGCCGAGGTCGAGAGCAAGCTCTGCATCAGCACCTGTTGAATCTTCACCGATATAAACCCAAAGGTCATCGTCACCGCTGAAGTTAAAGGTTGCAGGTTCGTTGTCTGCAAGTAAACCGTTCTTCGGAACTCTGAAGTCTATATCAAGTCTGATACCGAAACCATAGTTATGGTTGTAACTTGTATCCTTGCCGGCTGAAGTATCAATAGTATTGAGTGTATCGTTCTTTTGTGCGTCACTGCCTTTACCCGTTGTGTTATTAAATGGGAAAATACCATAACCGTTACCTTGTGTACCGCCGAAATTTGTCAATGCATCTTGTACACCATACTGTTTGCCCTCACCGTAGTTAATTTTGGTAGGTGTGAGGCCGTTCCATGTAAAGTAGATGTTATCTTTTGCATTTTTTGAAGTGAATTCATAAGTAGTAACGCCTGCACTGTCAGTAGTTGTACGGAACGGGAAAGATGACTTATAAACATTGGCAACTTTTGCATCATTAACTTTTGCATCATTATATTTAGCGGTTGAAAGTGCCTCAGCATCAAAGTAAGGAGCCTTGACACCATTTGCAACCTGAAGATCGCCCTTGCTGTCAAGCCTGTTGTACATAAGACCCTGTAAGGACTGGTTATAATCACCGCCACCCCATGCCATACCGTTGGAGTTGTTTACTGCATAGTAATAGTTATCTTTATAATTGTTGATGTTTGTAAGTCCTTTTGCGTGGGTCTCAAATGTACTGTACCATTTATCACCCTTGAACATATTACCGAAGTAGAGAGGATACTTCCAGTCAGACTTACAGTTTGAAGCAATGTTGCTTATGTAGCTGTTGAAGTTATCAAACTGATACCAGTAATTTTCAATATCACCATCGTTGTTCTTACCCTGACACTGAAGATACCCTTTCTCCAGCTCCATATCAGACCAGTAGTCAAAGTATGTTGCGTCAACGCCTACGATGTCAGGATTATCTTTGAATGAATTTTCAACGACAGCACCATAGTTTACATTGTCTATTTCCGAGAATTTTGTCCAGCCTTCGCCTCTGGCTGTCTTAACATATGTAGCCGTGTTATCGCTGTAGTCCGAACCATCATATCCCGAATCTGTCGGATATGATGTTGCAGAAGATGCACCGTTGAGGTTATGTTCGTTCGGATGGAATCTTAAAAGCGCACCCGCCGGAATTTCACCTTTGAACACCACAGAACCGCTTACCTTGGTGTCTTCGGTGTCTTTTGTAAGCTCAACTGTTCCTTCATAGGCATCGTTGTAGTCAAAAGTTGCATAAACCTTTGTAAGCGACTTCCAGTCATCGTTTGAAACATAAACTGTTTTATATGTTGCTTTCGACTGTTTGTCGGGAGCTTGAACAGAAAGGTATTTACTTTCTTTGAACGAGCCGTCAGTTGTAAGATAAAATTCTGTGTCGCCCGTAGCACCAGAAATGTCGATGGTCTTGATGAACGGGTTAGTCCACTGACTTTTTGAAGCATCATAAAGAGCATTATCGGCACTGTATGAGTCGTTAATACCGAGGTCGCTTGTTTGTGTTTCGCCCTTGTTGCTGAAGATTACATTTTTATGGGATGACTTAACATCTACATAGTAGCAATCGCTGCCTGAAGATGTCTTAGTCATTGCAGCACCCGGCCACTCTGCGTTGAAGTCAGTATCGTTTACCCAAGAATATGCATAAGCTTCATTATAGGTATTATTGCTGTTATAAAGATAGATACGGCGAAAATCTTTTGCAACAGTCGTTTTGGGAAGAGTAAAATTAACCCCGGAAGAAAGCTCAATTCTTGTTGCACCGGATGGTGCAGTGGCTTCAAAAACTCCCGACGAAGGATCTTTGCTTACAGTACCCGTACTGAGAACCGTGCCGTCATCCTTAGCAAAACGATATGTAACAGAAGAAAAATCTTTCCATTCCTTATTCTTGTTCAGGTTAATGTAAATCTTCTGATCCAAAGATGTTGCCGCAAACACATTAAGCGACATACCCGACACGGCACATATCGAAAGCATGAGGGTAAGTGCAAGCACAAGAGAAAAGCTTTTCTTTGCGGTTATGCAAAGCTTTTTACTTAATTTCATAATTTTTTCTTCTCCTTCATTGCCGATTACTTTGTTTTGGCAGTCAAAGTACAATTAAACAGAACTGCATAGGACAGTCCAATATATCTGCCAACTAATTATGAAACGCAATTTTTTGAATTTGTTCTTCTTTTTTACTTGTATACAATTATATAATATTTTATTGCATATTTGTAGAGGCAATACAGCCAAACTTTGGGTAATATTTTTGGCTATTTTGCATATCTGCAAGCACGATTTAATATTTTTGACCATAATGTGATTTTATTACTTATTTATCGCCATTTTTTGTGTTTAAGATAAATTATACCCATTGTACAACCTTAACAGGCAGTTAAAAAGTCAATTTCGGCACTAAATTTGTTGATTTTTAATTCTTTTTTCAAAAATATCAAAAATTTTATGCAGGTTTACTCCAAGCTGTGCGTGCGGAAATATGTATTATTTTGCGATTGCTGCTTTTAAAATGCCCCAAAACCTACATTTTACTGAAATTTTCAGATATATTTTTATAATCAGTTTCTATATCCGATAAAATTAATCACCGAATACCTTGAAAATTCGGCACAAATAAAGGGCAGAGTATTGCTCTCTGCCCCTCAAAATGTAATTCACTTAAATCGCAATTATACAAACCGCTTTATGCAAACATATTAAAGATCTCTGCCGCAGCACTTCTTGTACTTTTTACCGCTGCCGCACGGACAGGGATCGTTTCTGCCGATTTTCTTGCCCTTACGGATAGTCTTGTTGACAGAATCCGTACCGTCTGCAGAAGTTTCTGTAGGCTGAGCAACCTGCTCACGGTGAAGCGCCTGCTTTACGGCGTCCGACTGTTCAACAGCTTCTTCGTCATCGGATGCAGACTTTGCCGCTGCGGCAGCCCTCTGAGCTGCCCTCTTTGCCGCTGCAATTGCATCCTGTCTTTTCTGAATCTCATAAACGCGCTTTGGCATAATGAGCATCATCTTGACAGTATCTTCACGAATGCTTTCAATCATCTCATCAAACATATCGAAGCCTTCAACTCTGTACTCAACAACAGGATCGTGCTGACCGTATGAACGAAGTCTGATACCGCTCTTGAGCTGATCCATATTGTCGATGTGATCCATCCAATGTGTATCAACATTCTTTAGGAGGTAAACACGCTCCATCTCACGGATTGTTTCCTCGGGAAGAAGTTCTTCGTTTTCCTTGTAGATTTCAAGAGCATCGTCAACGAGCATCTTCTGAATCTCTTCGGGTTCCATATTTTCAAGATCTTCAAGGCTGAAATCATACTTTGATTCATCTCTGATAAGCCAGCCTGCATAGTAATCCTTAAGACTCTGGAAGTTCCAATGCTCTGCAGGACCTTCGGGGAGATACTGCTTGATTGAAGTTGCGATTGTATCCTCAACCATTTTGAGGATTGTTTCGTGGAGATCCTCACCGTTAAGAACCTGATCACGCTGACCGTAGATGATTTCACGCTGTTTGTTCATAACATCGTCGTACTGGAGGACATCCTTACGAATGCCGAAGTTACGAAGCTCAACCTTTTCCTGTGAGCCCTCGATAATACTTGTGAGCATTTTATTCTCAATAGGCATATCTTCGGCAACATTCATACGCTCCATCATCATTTTCATTCTGTCACCGCCGAACAGACGCATAAGGTCATCCTCGGTTGAGAGGAAGAAACGGCTGTCGCCCTGACGGCCTGCACGACCACGGAGCTGGTTATCAATACGGCGTGACTCGTGTCTTTCCGTACCCATAATGTAAAGACCTCCGGCCTCTCTTACCTTTTCAGCCTCGCCCTTAATTTCTTCCTTATACTTGTCATTCAGTTCTCTGAATGTATTTCTTGCATTGATGATTTCTTCATCATCGGTTTCCGCATAACCTGTAGCTTCTTCAATAAGCTCCTCTGTAAAGCCCTGCTTACGCATTGCGGCTTTTGCCATATACTCTGCGTTACCGCCGAGGATAATATCGGTACCACGACCTGCCATGTTGGTTGCGATTGTTACCGCACCGAGTTTACCTGCCTGAGCAACAATTTCAGCCTCTTTTTCATGCTGTTTTGCATTGAGGACATTGTGCTTGATGCCTCTCTTTTTGAGCATTTTTGAAAGAAGCTCCGACTTCTCAATTGAAATTGTACCGACAAGGACAGGCTGTCCCTTTTCGTGAGCCTCAACAATTGCATCAATAACAGCGTGGAACTTGCCGTTTTCTGTCTTATAAACCGAATCGGGGAGGTCTTTTCTTAAAACAGGCTTGTTTGTAGGAATTTCAACAACATCAAGCTTGTAGATTTCCTGGAATTCTTCCGACTCTGTCTGAGCAGTACCTGTCATACCCGAAAGCTTTTTGTAAAGACGGAAGTAGTTCTGGAATGTGATTGTAGCAAGAGTCTTGCTTTCGCTCTGAACCTTTACGCCCTCTTTAGCCTCAATAGCCTGGTGAAGACCTTCGTTAAAACGACGGCCGTACATAAGACGACCTGTAAATTCGTCAACGATGATAACTTCGCCGTCCTTGACAACATAGTCAACATCAAGCTTCATGACGCCGTTGGCCTTGATAGCCTGATTTACATGGTGCTGAATTGTAAGGTTATCAGGATCGGTAAGGTTTTCAATACCGAAAAATTCTTCGGCTTTCTTAACACCGCTCTGTGTGAGGGTTGCTGTTTTCTGCTTTTCATCAACAACATAATCAATGTCATTTTCCTTGTAATATTCCTCCATATCCTCTTTTGCGTCAAGTTCTGCAAAACGCTGAACTTTAAGAGTTTTTGCAAAAGCGTCAGCCTTTGCGTAAAGGTCTGTTGACTTGTCGCCCTTACCCGAAATAATAAGAGGAGTTCTCGCTTCATCAATGAGGATTGAGTCAACCTCATCGACAATCGCAAATGCGTGCGGACGCTGAACCTTGTTTTCCTTGTAAACTACCATGTTGTCACGGAGGTAGTCAAAACCGAGTTCGTTGTTTGTTCCGTATGTAATGTCTGCGGCATAAGCCTTTTTTCTGCCCTCGTTATCGAGATCGTGGCAGATAAGACCAACCGAAAGACCGAGGTATCTGTAAAGCTTGCCCATCCACTCTGAGTCACGGCGGGCAAGGTAATCGTTGACTGTTACAATGTGAACACCTTCGCCTGTAAGAGCGTTGAGGTATGCAGGGAGGGTAGCAACCAAGGTTTTACCTGGCGAAGAACGATACCGCCGATGATCTGAACGGGGAAGTGCTTCATACCAAGCACTCTCCAGCCTGCCTCACGACAGGTTGCAAATGCTTCGGGGAGAATGTCATCTGTTGTTTCGCCGTTGGCAAGTCTTTCTTTAAGAATTGTTGTCTGGTTCTTGAGTTCACTTTCGCTCATAGCCGCATATTTATCTTCGAGTGCAAGCACCTTGTCACAGATTGGTTGCACACGCTTAACTTCACGCTTGCTGTAGTTGCCGAACATAGCCTTTAAAAAATTCATCAGGGTTCTTCCTTTCAATGTACCGAAAAAATCGGTCAAACTGTATTTTCAATAATATAATTTTAATTTACTGCACCGCAGACGCTCCAAGGCTTTTTGCAGCCTGAATCATTGCGGCCTCAACCACGGGACCGGCATATTGAAAACCGAAACCCGAATCCTGTACAACACAGGCAAAGGCAAGAGGGCAGTCCTCATCTTTTGAGTAGCCGACCATCCAGCCGTTAGGGTTCTTATCATCGCCGACTTCACCCGTACCTGTTTTGGCACAGACTGTAAGTCCGCCGAAAAGGTTGTCGCCGTAGTAATCCGAAACGGTGTATCTCATAACATCATCAAGCTTTGCCGCCGTATCGGATGAAAAAAGCTCCTGTCCGCTGCTCTTGTAGTTTATGCCGAGTGCGGAGAGTATGGACTCATCTTTGATAAGGGTAGGGTTTGTAGCCTTACCGCCGTTTGCGATTGCACCGCAGATAATTGCCATCTGCATCGGGTTTACCTTGTCATTATACTGACCTACGCCCGACCAGCCAAGCTGGTTTTCATTGGCATCGCTGACATCATATGAACCTTTTGCGGTTTTAATTCCGTCAACATCAAAGGAGCTGTTAATGCCGATTTTCTCAGCAGTTTTTGTCATTGTGTCACTTCCGAGTTCAACGGCAAGCTTTGCAAAAACAATATTGCAGGAATGTGCCATTGCCTCTTTATATGTCAGCGTTCCGTGAGTTTCCGTACAGGTAACTTCACTTCCGCCTATGTTCTCACTTCCGTTACAAACCCAAGTGCGGTCATAAAGGTCGGGAATATTCTCGATTGCCGCCGCAGATGTAACGATTTTGAAGATTGAACCCGGGGTAAAGGTTGACGAAAGCACATTATCAAGGTAAACGCCCTCGTATTCGCTTTCGTTGTCCTTGGTAATTTCGGGAGGAGCCTGCGGATCGTAAGCCATGGTGCTTATGGAACAGATAACCTCGCCTGTTTTGTAGTTATATATTACACAGGCACCTTTTTTGTTATAAGCTGCAAGAACATCATAAGCCGCCGCACAGGTTGCGGAATCGACTGTCAGCTTTATATCGTGAGAGGCACGCAATGATTCCGGCATATTAAGTCCGAAAACAAGGTTATAGCCTATCAGCTGAGAACGATACATACTTTGAACAGCCGTTGAAATGTTAAGGCTGTCATCACCGACAACATGAAGCAGAGATTTTCTTACGCTCTCGCTTTC
>ERZ779981.1056-NODE-1056-length-11117-cov-1.88293_pt1 | contig 11117 bp, 14 predicted proteins | sample MGYA00511182_ERZ779981 | MGnify/ENA primary metagenome ERZ779981 (study PRJEB29588, sample SAMEA2149539) | human gut metagenome | biome: human gut; feature: human-associated habitat; material: faeces | place: Denmark | collected 2008/2010 ... | reverse complement strand
AGAATTCTAATGAAATTTATTATTTTAATATTTAGTTTTATTTCAATTATAATAGTAATAGGCGAACCTGAAGAATTAACAATGAAAATAATATTTTTAAAAATTATTAGTATGTTTTATTTATGGCTAGTGTTAAAATCGAATAATTATTTTAATGAAAGGTAGGAATAAAAAATGTATAATATAGATATAGCAAAAAATCAAAAATATAATATTAAAATAGGGCAAAGAGGATATGGACAAACATATTATTTAAGAAGAAAATATTTGCTAAATTTAAACTTTAATATAAATTCGATAGGTTTTGACTATTGGATTTTAGCGACTTTTAAATATGAAAAGAAAAAAATGTCAATGATGACATTGTATACAGAAATTGCTAAAGTATGTAATACAACAGCAAATAGAGTTGAAAGAGCAATGCGACATAGTTCTATAAATGCAAAAGAAAAAATAAAAGAATTATATAAATATAATGGAAAAATAAGTAATTCAACGATTTTAAATTTATTGACAAAATTTCCAATGGAGGTATAATATGGTCGAAGAAATAGAAGAAAAATTAATTGATAAATTTCCAACATTGCAAATTGAAGTAAATTATGTTAAAATAAAAATGTATAGTATAAAAATTGACACAAAGACAATATTTTACGAATGGAAAGACAATTTGACATTTTCTGCAAATATTGAAATGATAATATACTATATAAATTTAATTGTAGGGGGTAATAAAAAATGACTAAACAAGAATTTTTACAAACTGTTTCAAAATTAGTTGTTAATGAAAACAACAAAAGAGGAAATCCTTTATTTTCAAGCGTAGTAATTGCACAAGCTATATGCGAATCACGGCTGGGGACAAAGTCAAATTATGATGAAAGCAAATGCGATTTTTGGAATCAAAGCAACATCAAATTGGAAAGGAAAAGTCTATAATGCAAACACAAAAGAATGTTACGACGGTGTAAGTTATACAAATATAAATGCTTGTTTTAGGGCATACAATAATTTGCAAGAATCAATTTCCGATTATTTTAATTTAATATGTAATAATTCAAGATACAAAAGAGCTATAAAAACAAATAGTCCTTTGGAATGTATTACAGCAATTAAAATGGGCGGATATGCGACAAGCCCAACATATATTAATACAATAATGTCAATTATAAACTCAAATAATTTGACAAAATATGATACTGTTGAAAATGTGAATAACTCTGTTGATAACTCTGATATTGAAAAATTAGCAAGAGAAGTAATAGAGGGTAAATATGGAAATGGAGAAGAAAGAAAACAAAAATTAGGTTCTTTATATAATGAAGTACAAAAAAGAGTAAATGAAATTTTGAAAGGAAATATAACAAGCGAAAAAATTTATATTGTAAAAAAAGGCGACTGTTTATCTAAAATTGCACAAAAATATAATACAACTGTTTCAAGATTAGCAGAAGTTAATGGAATAACAAATGTTGATTTTATAAAAGTTGGACAAAAACTTATTATAAAATAGAAAGGACAATAATATGGCGGAATATACAACAAGATATAGTCCAATGCATATTGATTGTACAATTGGACAGCCTTATGGAAATGTGTCAAGTAGTTATTCATGCGGATTTCATACTGGAGTAGATTTTCCTCAAAGCGGAGTATCAATACAAAATCCCGATTTATATAGTATAACAGATGACGGAGAGGTTGTATATGTATATAAAGAAAGTACGGGAACATCGCCAGCGTTAGGAAATCAAGTTCAAATTTTAGACCATAGAACGGGACTTTATTATAGATATTGTCACATGTTATATGGAAGTGTAAATTTAAATGTAGGGGATAGAGTAAATTTAAATACAATTGTAGGAAAAATGGGAAATACTGGAAATAGTACAGGAACGCATTTACATTTAGAGGCGTCAACATCTCAAAGCTGGGTATGTGCAAATTTTGTAAATCCATGTACACCTTTAGGTTTTCCAAATGAAAGAGGAACTATTGTAAAATGGGACGGAACAGCACCGCCGACACCTCCAACACCGACGCCAACAAGAGAAAAGAAAAAGTTTCCATGGGTATTATATGCTAATAAAATCAGATTAAAACGAACAATGTAAAAATTTTTCGTTTTTTCTTGACAAAAAATAAAAATATGTTAATAATAAAAGTAAATAAAAAAAGGGGGTATTTTATTATGGATATTGCTACTCTTTTAGGAAGTTATGCGTTTCCAATTGTTGCTTGTATATTTATGGCAATTTATGTAAAATATATTACTGACAATAATAGGGAAGACACAAAAGCATTAAACGAACAACATACAAAGGAAATGAACTCTTTTAAAGATGAAATAAAAGAGGCATTAAACAATAACACAATAGCACTTACAAGATTATGTGAACGATTAGACAGAGAGGAGGGGAAAGCGAATGAAATTAAGTAAAGAAGAATTGAAGAAAAAAATAACAGAAGTTGTTGCAGATGAAGACATACAAATTGCATTACTTGAAGACATTGAAGACAGTTTTGTTGAATCAGAAGAAAGCGACAAAGTAGAAAAGACTGCATATGATGAAGTTGTTGCAGAACGTGACGAAATCAAAAGAAAATACAAAGAAAGATTTTTAAAAGCTGAAGAAACAAAAGAAGATGACAAAGAAGAACAAGAAGAATTGACAGAAGAAGAAATTGTCGATGTAAAAGAAATATAATAATATGAAAATTTATTAATATTATTGTATTTTTTGCAAAAAATTTACAAAAAATAATAAAATAATAGGAGGAAAAAAATGGGTAAAAATTCAGTAACATTGAAAAATGTTAAAGCAAATAATTCAGTTGAATTATTAAGTTATATAATTAATGTCACTCCAGAGTTAAGAAGTGAAATTGATTTGCCTAAACAAGGCGAAAGCATACAGCCAATTGGTAAAATTATAATGGGAAATCCTGTATATAAAAATGCTTTCTTAAATACAATTAATATAATAGGAAAAACAGTAATAACAAGAAATCACTGGGAAAATCCTTGGAGAAAATTTACAGATAAGGGAACAATCAGTTATGGACAACAAGTCAGAGATATAATTGTTGACATTGCGAACGTATATGATTATAACACATACGCAAACAGACCTCACGCAATGTTAGAAACAGAAGTTCCAAACGTATTAAGTACAATATATGAAGTAAATTATCAAAAATTCTATAAAACAACAACATCTGATGAACAAATGTCAATGGCATTTGAAACAGAAGATTTGTTCACACTTATTGACGAAATTGTAAATTCTATGTTTGAAGGTATGGAATACGACGACTTTTTAGTTTCAAAATATATTCTTGCAAGAAGAATTTTAGACGGAACAGTAACAGCAAAGCAAATTCCAGATTTTGAAAATATAACAGAAAGGGATATTGTTTCATTTATAAAAGGACATTCAAACAAGATGACATTTAGAAAACCTTTCTACAATCCCGCAGGAATAAGAAAAGCAACTTCATTTGACAACCAATTTGCAATTTTAGATTCTATGTTCGAAGCGAGATTCACGACAAAGGTGCTTAGCACTTCATTCTTTAAAGACGAGGCAGATATGCGTGCACACGCCGAATTGGTAGATTCTATGGGAGAATTCGACATGCCAAGAATGAAAGAGATATTCTGTAAAAGAGATGAAAACGGAGAAATAATAGAGGGCGAATATTTAGACGGTTACGTTCCATTTACTGACGAAGAATTACAACTACTTGAACAAATTCCTTGCGTAATTGTTGGTGCAGATTTCTTCCAAAATAGAAGATATGGAATGGATACAATGTCACCAAATAAAACAACAGAATTCTACAATCCTCAAACATTAAAGAAAAATCTATGGTTGCACGAATGGGGAATAATGGCAACATCACCATTTGAAAATGCTGTCGTATTTACAGTCGCACCACAAAGCGTTGTAAGTGTCACAATTAGTCCATCAACTGCAACAGTAACAAAGGGTCAAAGTCTTGAATTATCAAAGACAGTTGAAACAACAGGATTTGCAAATCAAGCTGTTATATGGTCAATCGATAATGACGCAAAAGCAGACGGCGTAACAATAAATCAATCAGGAAAATTAACAATTCCAGCAAGTGCAACAGTTGAATCAGTAACAGTTACAGCAACATCAGTTTATGATAATACAAAAACAGGAACTGCAACAATAACAGTTGCGTAAACCTAGAGAAAAGGTGCAACAATTTTATATGTTGCACCTTATTTTTAAAGAAAGGAGAAAAAACATGGAACGAAAATTAGTGAATTCGCAACTTTCAAATTGGAAAACATACGAAATGTATAAAAGACAAATGCTAACACTTGCTGAAAATGTATTTGAATTTGAAAATTTACCGGAATATATAGACGTTGCATTTTTAAATAAAAAATTGTTGCGTGATGGTTCTATTGCATTTTTCAAAGACGAAGTTTTAGGAGTAATTGCTTTGCCTTATACAGTTTTAGGAACACTTGATATTTATGGTAGACCTAAAAAAATAATTGCAACAGCACCAAACGGTTCATACAGACGTGAATTAAATTATGGCGAATTTGTTATAATGTATGACAATAACGGACGTTACCCTATTTATTTAGACATTTTACAATATAGTGAAAGACTCAGTATGTATCAAAGAGTAATGGATATCAATATACGGACAACAAAAGACGCCGAGATTTTGGAAAACAACAAGTGATAAGGAAAAATCTGTACGTGATATGGTTAATAATGTTGATGGTTTTGAAAATTTAGTTATAACGTATGACGACATAGATTTAAACGACACAACACTTGTAATGGAACCGGCACCATATATCAGCGACAAAGTAGATTTAAACAAGGATAAAATTTACAATGAATTTTTACGTTTAATTGGTATTGCAAATTTATCATTTCAAAAGAAAGAAAGAAATATAAAGGATGAAATACAAGCAATGCAAGGCGGAACAATTGCGAGTCGTTTTTCAAGATACGAACCAAGAAAAAAAGCTGTTGACATGATTAATAAAAAATTCGATATTGATTTAAAAGTAAAATATTATGATGGCATTCCATCATCATTAAAAAATTTTGAAGAAGAACAAGAAGAAATGGAGGTTGATGAAAATGTTACCATTTGATTATTATGCAAGTAATTTATTTTTTGTTCCGTTTATTCCGGTAATGAATGAAAAACCCCCAACAGTTTATAGCATTTTAGAGTCAATAGTTAACTACGGAAAAACAGATAAAACAAAAATAAAAGATTTAGCAAAAGAAGGACGTTCAACAATTTTTGATTTTGACTATCCATTAAGTGACAGGATAACAAAAGAAGATTTTGAATGTATGATTTTAAACCATTTTTTAATGCGTAGAATTGGATTTGAAACTGTAACAGCTTTTAGAATTCAATTAAATGTAAAACTTAATGAAATTATGCCTTTTTATAATAAAATGTTTGATGCAATGGAAAATTGGAATATATTTAATGACGGCGAAATAACAACAAAAACTGGTACAGATAACAGAGAAATAACATCAAATTCAAGTAGTCAAGCAAATGAAACATCAAACGGAAGTTCTAATGCAACAAATAGCTTGATAAACAATTCAACAACAAGTGCAAATGAAATATCAGACAGGAGAAATAGCGAACTTCCACAAAATCAACTTTCAGATTTAAGAGATGGAAGTTATGTTTCTAATTATAATTATGATACAAATAATAGTTCAGGAGAAGACAGCTCAACATCAAATGGAAGTTCTAACACAACAACATCATCAAGCGGAAATAAAACAGATAGTAAAACAGATAATACAACAGATGATAATATATATAATGAAACAATAACAAGAACACCAGCTGACAAAATTGCAATTTTAAAAGAAATGCAAGAAAATATAAAATCAATATATACTATGATATTTAAGGACTTAGAATGTCTTTTTTATCAATTAGTATAAAGAGAGGAGAGAAAAAATGAATAAATATGAATATAAAAAATTAACACCCTTTAAATGGTTTGTCATAGAAAATTTTCCATTTATTGAGGCAGATTTTGACGCTTTAACCGAATGGCAATTATTTTGTAAATTAGGAAAAGAAATAAATAAAATAATAGATAGTCAAAATTTAGTTGGTCAAGAAATGGAAAATGTAACAAATGCTTTTATAGATTTACAAAATGATTATATTGAAAAATTTAATAATTTACAAGAATATGTAAACAATTATTTCAATAATTTAGATGTTCAAGATGAAATCGACAATAAATTAAATGAAATGGCAGAAAGCGGACAATTACAAGAAATATTCGAACAATTTTATATACAAGATTATAAAAAAATTGATAGTTTATCATTAACAGATAAGTTTTTATATTTATTCGGAAATGATTTAGCGTATTGGAAAATGGCAGGACAAAGAACAGCAAATTTTGAATATAAAGTCGGAGATTTTATCAAAGATAAAAATAGTAATAATATTTATGTTTGTAGTGTCGCAGGAACAACTGGAAACACATATCCTACATTTACAGGGGAACATGTTGCAGATGGTACTGTAATTTGGGATTTTGTTTCAATTCCTACAGACTGGGAAGAAAACAAACATTATTTTATAAACAATAGTATTAATATTAAAAATTTATCTTATGTTTGTATTTATGAACACACTTCTACAAACGCAGATGGTTATAACATAAAAATAAAAAATAACATTTTATATAAAAGAGTAAATAATAATACTTTGTCAAATTATCCCGAATTATTATTTACAATTGGATATGATAATTTAAATAAAGTAAATGATGAGGGAATGAATGTCCCTAAAAGTGCAATACAAGTTTCAAATGATGGAGAACTATTCAATATTGTTGATACACCTATGCAATTTGCTGGACAAGATTTTTCGCCATTTTTCTACAATGGAAAATATTATATTTTAACATTTACAAAACAGATGTATAATGATTTTGGTTTATTTATAACACAAAATTTCAAAGATTATATAAAAACAGAAATTGATTTGAATATAAGTAACGAAACAAGACCACATGTTTGGTTCGGACAATGGTTCAAAGATACTTTAACAAATAAACTTTATATATTATATGCTGCCAGTGATTTAGAGAATCCAACAATTGAATATCAAGGACAAGAATTTCCAAATTTGAGGTTATGGAAAGTTGAAGTTACAGACATTGAAAATCTAACATTTGGAACACCAACACCAATAAATTTGAGCGACAATTCCCGTTTTGATGTATTTATTTCAATACGCAATAACACTTATTATTTATTTACTCGTAGATATGTTGACGCAAACGATAGAACACACGAGGGACACGTTGAAATTTGGACATCGACAGATTTAGAAAATTGGACTTTAAATACATCAAGAATACAAGCTCTTAACAATAGTGGTTATGAAGCAATGTCAGTTGTTGAAATAAATCCTAATAAATATTATATGTATGTTTCAAAAAATTTATATTATGATTATAATAGAGTATGGCGAATTGAAAGTAAAGATTTAATAAATTGGACAAATTTAATACCAGTAAAACCATCAACATTAAATCTTGATGAATTTGGTACAGTTATAAAAATCGAAAATCAAGATGCATTATCATATTTATATAATTATATTAATACAAATAATAATTCTCGTAATACATTAAGACCTACAAATTACATTAATTTAATTAGTGATAAAAATAATGTATATAGAAATTTAAATTATAATACACATACACTGAATGTTTTATCTGCTGAAGATGTTATTTATAAAACAAATGTAAATAATACAGATATTGAAATAAACAATATAGTTTCAAATTATGAATTGCCACATAGATTTTTTATAAGAACAACAAATGTTGGTAATGATTATATCAAAATAACTAATCAAGGAAATATATATTTGCCTGATAATATTTCAGAAGCTTATATACAAAATGATATTATACTAGAATTTGTGTACAGTGCAGATTTAGAAAAATATGTTCTTGTATCTCCGTCAAAAGAATATTTATTAACATCAATACCACGTAATATAATATTAAATGATTTAGCAACAGACGGGGTAATAGAAAATTTACAACTTGAAAATAATTGTATATATACAGTTAGAATAAATACAGTATTGACAATCAATAATTTTAGTTTTAAAAATAATCAAAAGGGAAAATTTAATATAGCATTTTTAATAGAGGGTAACGGAAGCACACATTATACAAAATTAACGATAAATGGAAATTCAAATGTTTTAATTTCACAATATGGGACATCAAGTTCATTAGAATTAACAAGTGCTAATAATTCAAATAAATTTATACCATTTGGAAGATATTTCGGAACAGGTGCATTGCATTTACAAAATTTATAAAAGAGAGGTTATAACCTCTCTTTTTTAAATACTATTATTCAAAGTATAATCTCCAATATTTGCGTGATTATGCCATATTGTTACACCTTTACGACAAGCATTATTTATAATATCCATAAATTTACTTGGAACACTTCCAGTTCCTATTACTTCACTTGAACCAATTTCAATATAATTATAATAAGGTCGTCCTGTAATATTTGGACTTATAATTCTATTGATTTTATATCCATATCTTGTAAAATAATCGTCAATAATTTTTGCATATTCTTGTTTTATAGACATTTGTTCAAAATAAAATGTATTTGCGTTTGATGATGAATTTATATCTCCGCCGTTTGTATTTCCTTTTGCCGTGTTCGGTGTCAAACTGTGTTGATATACTTGTCCGATTTGATTTGCAATAGACATTGAACCACTTACTACAGTGCCAGCACCAGCCAACGCACCGCTTGCCATCATACCTAAACCGCCTACAATTGTAATAAGTGATGACGCAACACCTATTCCAATATTTACACTATTTTGAGTCAACCAATTTATATATGCGTCTTCGCTCCATGATAAAGTTGGAAATTTTCCGCCCAAAATTCCCTCGTCTTCGTTGTCTTCTTCTGCGTTATTTTTATAATTAAAAGGCGTACATTTTATTGACGCCCCAACAGTTGGAACACCTTTAATATTAAAAATACATTGATTAGGATTTTCGTCAATTTCATTAAATAATTCATATAAATATGAATTTGTTGTTCCGTTATTATTTGAAAGATTTATAAAACAATACGGAAATGTTAGTAATTTTTTATTTTTTGGAGTATATCCATTTAATCGACTAGGTTTATTTATTGTTTGCGTTCCATATAATGGCGTACTTTGACCAGAATATTGTAACGAACCACTAGTATTATTTATTAATGATGTTGGACACATATATACACCAAATACGGCGTCGCTTTTTCCTAATGTTGCAAATGCTTGTAAAATATTTACAACTGTTCTTATATCAGGACATATATAAGCACCACCAGCCGAATATACACCGCCGAAATTTGTTGCTAGTGGTTTATCATCACTACCACTTGACCATTCTGTACATTGAATAATATATGACATATCGTCAAAATCATCATATCTAATATAATTATCAATGATATATTCTCCAGTTTCCAAACCCTCGGGAAGTGTATATCTTCCTACAACATCATCGTTGACATGATGTCGTAATACATAACATGGCTTTGATGTCCAATAACTAAACCATGTTGACCATGCGTCAATAGTAAATTTAATTTCGCAATTTTTATCGCTTTTATATATTACGTCATCTATCCATGCAAAAAACCATTTATTAGAATAGTCAGGATTTTGAAACGCAATATAATTTGCTTGTAAACATTGCGCATAAGTAAAACCAACAAACAACGTTCCAGTTGGACGCAAAAAAGAATGATTAGTTGCTGTTGCGACTGCATTTGCACGGCATAACGACAACATATTTGCCTCTGAATAATTTAAAACATTTGTATATTGTTTATCAACATTTATATTTCTTACAAGTATTATTTCGCTATTCATAATCTATCCCCCTTTTTTTCATTTTTTAATTTTTCAAGAACTTCAATTGCTGTTTCAAGTGAAAAGATAACATTTTCTTGATTCCCCCTTGACAAAACCATATCAGGATTTTTTCTTAATTCCTCTAATAACAATTTCAAATTTTCTAACATTTTTTATCATCTCCTTATCTGAAAATCAATAACTTGTTTGAAATCTGTTCCGCATAAATCATTTGCATAAAAAATTTTATTTTCTTTAAATGTCATAAACAAATTACGCAATTTTTCATTTTTTATTGATATATTATAAATATCTCTTTGCCAATATTTAGATATTTTTATCACATCTGAAAAAACAATAATTTTATTTGAAAATTCTTTATAAAATGGACGAATAAACCAGCAGGCGTCTTTTTTATCTTCTTTATCCATTAAATATTCGCATAAAAATTTAAATCCTTGATATTGGAATCCAAAACGAAATAAAAACATTATATTTTTATATGATTTTGGTAAATGGGGTTGCGGTGCTGTTTCCCACGCCCCTGTATTAATCATATTTGCGTTTGTTCCTATTGTTCCAGATGATACGCCCGTTGATTTACAATATTCAACTGCAATTGTTATTTTTTCGTTGTCTGTCCCTTTTATATCAAGTGTTTTTATTGTTCCTTGTTTCTGTGAACTTATTAAATTATGCAAACCCCAGTCATTTATATAAGGACAAACTCTTGAAATAGTATTTCCGACAAGCCATAATCTAGTTGAAAGTCTTTTTCTATCAACTGTTGCATAAAAATTCATAAGTTTATTACTTTCATTAGCAATATATACACTTCTTGACATAAATTCTTCGAAAATAATATCTTCAACATCTAAATACGACGCCCCCGCGTAATTTTGTTCTGTTGATAATGCTACAACATAACCTATTTTTTCGTATCTCTTTATTTTTCCTGTTTCATTATCATATACAGATAAATATAATGTTTTTCTATATAATGTTATACAATTATATTTTCCATTTGTCAACTTTGAAACATCAACATCTTGAAAATATTGTTCTATTTTTTCGCTTGAAATTTCCTCTTTCCAACGCCTCATAAGTATAAAACGCTTTCCAGTTTTTAGATATTTTTCAACAGCTTTTTTATG
>ERZ779981.1049-NODE-1049-length-11170-cov-1.58614_pt1 | contig 11170 bp, 5 predicted proteins | sample MGYA00511182_ERZ779981 | MGnify/ENA primary metagenome ERZ779981 (study PRJEB29588, sample SAMEA2149539) | human gut metagenome | biome: human gut; feature: human-associated habitat; material: faeces | place: Denmark | collected 2008/2010 ... | reverse complement strand
ATTAAAGATATTGAAACCATTGTACAGGACTATGAGGATGCAGAGAGCATCTATGTGGATGCTATGAGCATGTACAGCTACACTAAGAATCTGAATGAGAATGTAGTAACCTTTATCAATGCTTTAGAAGAGAAGATGCCAAAGGGAACAGAAGTAACAGCGTTCAATTCAGATGCGAGCGGTGTATCCATATCCGGTACTGCAGAAAAGTATGACGATGTTGCGGGTCTTGCGATCAGCTTAAAAGAAATTGACTGTATCGATAATTCATTCATCGGAAGCATTACAGAGAATGTAGATGAGGAATCAGGCAAGACTACATATGATTTCACTGTAACCTGTATCTATGTGGATGCGAATGCATCAACAGAAGATACTACAGAGACAGATGCAACATTAGCTCAGTAAGGAGGGTACGAACATGGATGCAATGACAAAAGGACAAAGAAATTTATTATTATTTTTATTGGGTGTTGTAATATTATTCGTGCCGATTCGTTATGTGGCTATGAATAATTTTGAAGACCGGAAGAGTATCATATCCGAAAAGGACAAACAGCAGGTTTACTATAATGATCTGAAGTCAAAGGATGTAAATCGTGACCAGTATATTAAAGATACAGAGAACTATAAGAAAGAGTATCAGGCAATCCTTGATGAATTCCCATCAGAGCTCTATCAGGAGAATACAATTATGTATTTACAGGGTATCAAGGATGAATATAAGTTTGACTTCCCTTCTGTAACGATGGGAGAAGAACAGTTATTCTACACACTCGGAACCGGTGCGGTAGGTGATGCTACACTCGGAGATGGAGCAGCAGCAACCGATACGACTGCGGCTGACACAACCGTAGCTGATAGTGCTGCAGCTTCAGGAGATAATTATAACTGCTATTCAGCGAACTTCCCTGTTACCTATTCAGGTTCATACAAGGATCTTAAGGATGTCATTGATTATATTCAGAGTGGAGACTTCCGTATGACTGTTGATTCTATCAGTATCGCTTTTGATGAGGAGACAGGAAAATATATAGGTGATATGTCGTTCACATCATACGCAGTAAACGGTGGAGACAGAACCACAGATCAGGTAGATGTTAATGTTCAGAACGGAAAGGATAATATCTTCGGTAACCCGACAAAGAAGTCAACAGCTACAACAACTACATCAAGCGATAATGCTCAGTAGGTAGTTATAAACCTGAAACCCGTAAACAGTTTTTAAACGGAGTGAGAAGTAGAAAATGACAAAGAAAAACAATAAAGGCTTTAGTTTGATAGAAGTAATCATTGCTGTAGCCGTATTTGCCATATTGATCGTTCCTCTTACCTCCCAGTTGATTTCCGCTGTTAATATCAATAAGAAATCAACCAAGAAACAGTATGCCATTGATAAAGCAGAACAGATCATGGAAAGCTTTAAAACTGCAGATATGAGTAGTAGTGCCATCAGTATACCTGATGGCAATTCTACAGGTAGCTATAATTTCACCTGCACAACTACAACTCCGAAAACAACGGATAATAAGATTGCCGGAGTGAAGAAGGTGAATTATACGGAGAAGACATACACATGTAATGACATATCTATAGGAGGAAATTACGCGAAGTATGGCTGTACAGTCACGGTCAGTGATCTTGCACAGCAGGTTGCTGCGATGGGGTATATCTGGGATCCGGCAACAGAAGATGCAAAAGTTGATGAAAATGGTGATTATGTTAAGATCACATCTTCAGTAGGTACTGTTCGTACACTGGATAATAAACAGGCAGCGATCATTGCCGGGGCAACTTACACAGGTGATACCGGAACCGCAGATGGAAATAATCTGGATAATCAGGCAAGTGCATATTTTAAGGATCAGAAGACAGAACTGTTAAAGAGTCATACAGTGCAGTATAATCAGATGCTTTCCAGTGATGGTGATGAATTCTGGAAGAATGATGAGTTCTCAAAGACAACGACGATTAAAGTGTCAAAGACTGCAAATAACAAATATCGTGTGCAGTGTATCGTAAAGTATGTAGATAAGACAACAATCGGCGTTATTAAGTCTGAATATGAGAACAATACAAATAACGTATATAAACCAGCCAGTGCAAATGGAGAAGGTGTAGTATATCAGAATGATTATGATAAACTGCCACCAATCTATCTGTTATATGTTCCTGCAACCAGTAATGGTATCTATGTAAATCGTGATTATGTGAATATAGATACAAATGCATTAGATGCGGATGAAAAGGCAAAGATTTATATTTTCCAGACTGTAGCAGATATTGATGATAAGTATGCAGAAATTATCAATGAAGCTTTGCAGGGCGGTGATAGCAGCAAGACACTTGATGATCTGATTTATGTAAATAATCAGCATAAGGTATCTCCATCATCTGTAAAGGTGCGTGTGAATTTTGCAGATTCAACCGGAACACTTAAGAAACCGGCAGATGAAGCAAAGATTAATACATTAGCCGGAAAGACTAAAGTATATGCGAACTTTACAGTAGATAAACCAAATTCAACTGTAAGTGTTATGGGAACAAAGGATGATACGGCGGACGATGTCTATATGTACGATCTGACTGTTCTTATGGAAGAAAAAGACAGTAATGATAAGACGACTGACAAGACGACTATATCAGGAACAAGGGGGAATTAGAAGATGCTTAAAAAATTAAAGAGCAGACTGAAGCACATGAGTAATCGTGGTTCCAGTTTTGTCCTTGTAATTGTATCTGCAACGTTTTTGAGTATTCTGGTATCCGCCCTGTTAATGGGTATGTTATTAGCATACAAACTCAGATATTACAAGATTAATTCATTGAATAACTTCTACAGTGTAGAGAAGGCAATGGATGAGATTTATGCAGGAATTGGTGCAACGACAAATGAACACTTATATTCCGCATATACAACGACTGCAGAGTTAGTTGTATATTATAAAGATGGAAAGTATACGAATCTTTCTGAGGCAGAGGCAAATAATCTGTTCAAAAAGTTTTTTATGCAGGGAATTATGGATGATGATAATCTGAATAAAATCCCTACATTAGTAGCTACATTGCAGGGTTATATTACAGATCCGAATGTTACACTTGATTGTGATAATCTTCGAATTGTATATACAGATAATGCGGGAAAACACAGTTATATCAAATATGTTAAGAATTCCCTAACGGGAGATATTTCCGGACAGACAAATACGGAACCGGGATTTAATTCAGGAACTGTAGAGACGATTGCATTTAAGAACGTAGGTGTTAAGAGAACAATTACATTGACTGCTGCAACAGATAGGGAGACGATGGCTCCAGGAACGTATGAGCAGTCAATTATGACGGATTTGGTACTTAAAAAACCAGAATATAATGTTTCGTTTGATATGACAGGTATAAACAGCAATAGTTTGTATAGTTATGCATTTCTGGCAGATATGGGACTGCAAGTATCCGGAACAACTACGAATTATAACGATGCAAGTGCAACAGTTGTAAATGTTAAAGGAAATGTATACACAGCATCTGATTATTATAATAAAGATTATAATGCTGTGACTGCAACAAAAGTTACAAACAAATATAATGATAGTGTTGTAAGAAACTGGGGCGCTACAGATGAAAGCGCTAATTCTGGTATTTTTGTTGACAAAGCATCATTGACAATGAATTCAGATGTTATTGTAAATTCTGGTGCATTGACAGCATATAATGGTGCAGATATTACTCTTTCAGGTAGAAGTTCGAACCTTTCAGAGCTCTGGACCGATAATATTATCATTGATGGAGATAAAGGCGGTTCTATTACAGCGGCAGCAAACGCTTATGTATATGATGATACAGAGTTAAATGCAGAAGAATCTAATTTGACATTCTTTAAGGGTACATACTTTGGATATAGCTATTCTACAGATGATATTCGGAGCATTAAGCTTCTCGGGAATGCGGGCAAACTCCCTACAAATTACAGTTTAAAATCTCATTTTAGTGATAGTGCGATTATTGTAAATGGTAAGAAGTCCACATTGGATCTGAAGAGCTTACAATCTCTTTATATTGCGGGTAAATCATATATTGAGTTCTCAAAAGTGGCAGCTTCTTCTATCACAGATGCTAATGAGAGAAAAGAACTCGGTCTTGTTGATGCAGATGGAAATGAAAAGAATCTGGACTATGCATTTACAACATTGAAGGATTATTCAACTGGTCAGTCGCTTGATGTGAAATCCAATCAGTTGATTTTCCTGACACAGTGGGAGCCGGTTGCAGGCAGCGAGACAGTAGATTCAAATGGTTATACACATGTTAAGCTGAAGTTCCCAAATAGTTTTAACAATGATGTTAAATTAAAGGAATTATACAAAGAGTTTACTGAAAAACTGAGTAATAATGAATTGGTAGTTAATGCGATCAAACAGACGGTGTCTGGTCATGATTATTATTATCTTTATATTAAAGCGGGAGATAATAAGCAGAGTAATGTAGAAGAAGCAGAAGCTTTTGTAAAGAAGTATTATGATCTTCTGGCAGAGAATCTGGAAGAAACAAATAAGAAGATATATAACGTATCTAATTATGACAGCTTCGATGTGACATTGTTACTTCCTGTTGGTGCAGATGGCAAGGTAGATTCTTCTAAGGTTGGTTCAGGCGCGGCAGTAACGGCACAGAATAAGAATGACGGATCTTTATATATTCAGGCATCAACAAAGAGTACGATGAGTGTTGAAACGGCTTTAAAAGCAGCAGCTACATCTAAGACATTCACCATGTTGCTTGGAAATGGAGACACGACAGCAAATAATCTTGCTTATGAAAACCTTAAAACAAGTGCAGGACAGTTAACTGGATCAGATTCTGAAACAGAGGCACATAAGGTGAGTAATTTCCTTAATTACATGTATATCAACATGAAAGATCATCTGTCTGTATTAAACAATAAGGTGTTGGATGCTGAAGGTAAGGAGACCGATGAAGAGCAATCTGCATGGGCATTAGTAAAATATACAGATTATACAGAGACCAGTAATGGAAAGCAGTCTCAGAAGTACAGATACGAGCATGCACAATTCAAAAATGTAGGTGCTAATAAAGGTGATTATACAAGAACTCAGTTAGCATCAGGCGAGTATCAGTACACATATGTTGGCAAGGATGCAGATGGAAAGTATAAGGGAGATTATGTAAGAAGTGATTCGTACTCTTATAATTACAGTCTGACACCATTAAATAACTATGTTGACTTTACAAAGATTTTTGGAACGCATACACTGCCTGACGGCACTAACCATACAGCGCATAAGAATATCAGTAAAACGATTTCGTCTGATGATGGATCAGCAGATTCGATTCTTGTTATCAATGATGGAGATGTAACGCTTGATACAGCTACTGGTAATTCTTTACAGGGAGTTGTTATCTGTGGCGGTGATGTGAAGTTCAGCAATAAAGTAAAATCTTTCCGTGGATTGATCATTGCAGGCGGTAAGGTGATCTGTAACAGCAGTATCAGCCTTTCAGCAGATGTATCATATACGGCGAGTGTACTGAAGAAGTGCGCAGACAGCACAGATACAGATGTAAGCGTAGTTACAAGAGAAATCTTAAAGAACTATGTAAAAGAAGAAAAAGACAGTAGTGCAGAGGTGAAGAGTTCTACTTTATCTGACATCTCTTATAGTGATATTCTTGAATTCCAGAACTGGAAGAAGAATGTAGATTAGGAGGGGTGAAGATGAAGAAAAGAAACAATGCTGGATATTCTCTGGTAGAACTGATTATTGTTCTTGGAATAATAGCTGTTACGATATCAGCGATATCAACTGCCCGGGCTACCTCGGCTAAAGAGTCATTCAATGAGGAATTGTCTACATTAGTAAAATTGACAAAATCTCAAAATAAAAAAGCTGCTATGTTGATTGAAAAGGTTGACGATAAATATCAGATTACATACGGAACCTTTACGGGTGATGTTACGCGTAAAGCGAATGGAGACCCTTCAGATGATTTTAAAGACAGAGCTAACTTTACTGCAGACACATCAATAGATACTATAACGCTGGATCGCGTAAAGATTATGTACGCGGCAAAATCTTCAGATACCGCAAAAGAGGTTACTGAAGTAAATGGCACAGCGGGTTTTATGATCGTTATGTTTAATAAAGCAGATGGTTCGGTTTGGTCGGGAGATGGTATTTATACTTTCAATAAGGAGCGGTCGAATGCATCAGTAGGTAAAGTAACATTAAACAAAACGACTGGTAGTCATTATACAGGATCATAAGGAGGGATGAATAGTGAAAAAAACAGAGAATAAGGGTTTCACTTTCATTGAACTGGTACTTTACATAGGTATCTTAAGTGTATTTATGGTAGCAGTTACAACCCTGATTGGATCAGTGGTTGCTTCCAATCGGAAGATGACATCCAGAAAGAAGATACAGACACAGGCTGAAGAAGCCTATGATACTATGTCTGATATGCTGATGGCAGCAACAGATGTTAAGATTTATGCAAAAGCAAAGCGAGTAGGTGAAACATCATCGAAAGAAGGCGTATATCTGGTTCCTGATGCGTCGGATTTAAGACAGGATGATGGTTCTTATAAAGAAGGAGGCGGAAACAAAACAGTGCAGGTAGCCCCTTCTTCAAATCCTGCAAGCGGATCGAATAAAAGACCTTGCTACAACATCGGTGAGTTGGATAAAGATGTAGCACTCAGTACGGTATCGACAACGGTAGGTTCAAAGACGGCGGATAAGCTTTATATTAAGCTTAATTATGCATCCGGTCTGGATTCAACAACAGGTGATAGCGAGATAACAAGTTGTACTCTATTATATGATAAGACAAACAAGAAGTTATATGCTTACAGAATGAAGGCGTCTAATTCCGGAGGCGGATCATTTATTGATTCAAGTAATGATGAGGCCTGTCTGCTTGCAAAGAATGTTGAGCAGTTTGATGTGAAGGTGAATCCGGATGAGGATAGTTTTGCAATCACCATGAAACTTCAGGATGCACAGACAGCAGCATCTTATACAGTGGATGGAGTTGTCAGCCTTAGAAATTCAAATGTGTTAAAAGCGCATTCAAACTAAAAGGAGGAAAGAATAGTGTTTAAGAATAAAAAAGTTGTTTTATCTTCCGTAGCAATCATCTTTACACTGATTGTTAGTGCGGTATTCGTCAATTTCACATTAGCTAATTCTGGAACTCCTGTAAATGAAAATAACGCAGAACTGAGTGCTGCAACAGGACTTGTAGGCTATTCGAATATTGACCTTGCGGTTATCAATTCGAACAGCGCCAGTTTAAAGGCAACAGGTGATGACAAATATCGTATTGTTCAGATCCTTCCAAAGTCTAAATCAAATGACGATATTGCGAAAGCAGATACAGATATGACTGCTAAAGTTACTGCATCAAACTATAAAGGTAATATCAAAAATGAGTCTGATTATACAAATACAACACCATTATGGAAGTATGTGTATGATGGTGAGTATTTCAGATATGCGGTATTTGATGGTTATAAGACGATTGCATCCCAGAAGATGGCAGCCGGAGCAGTGACATTAACAACGGTTACTGTTGACAATCTGAACAGTATGGATACAAATGCAAAAGCAATTTTATCTGCAGCGGATTTCATATATATCGTTGCACCGGATGAGAATGCATATGCATCAAAAGACAAAGATATAAGCGAAGCATTATATAATTGGCTTGTAAGCTATACAATGGATGACCGCCATCCGATCGTTCTTGATAAATATACACTTTGTGTAAAAGATGCAAGTTCGATAAAGGGAAATAATGATACATATCGTATGGGAACATTAGCATTCAAGTTGATTACAAAGAATCTGACAGCCCGTATAGATAATGTATTAGCAGTAGAGCCGGGATATTTCAATGTTCTTTATAAAGAAGCAAGTGATAATGATGTACCGGATCCAACCCAAAAGACAACAAAGACAATTTCAGATTTCATCCTTACAGCGGAACGTTCTGCGACAGAGGGTGGAAATGACTATATCAACAAAAACAGATATTATAAATGGTATGAAGATAATTCATTGACAGACTTCCTGAATTTCCAGACGAATCACAGTGATTCTGCATATATTAAGGTATCAAGTTCTATTGGTGGTATTACGGCTTCCAGAACAAAATGGGATTTTGATAATGCAGAAGTACTTGTTATTTCAAATGGTGAGTCATCGAGGATGTTTGATGAATTAGCAGCAAACAATGATTCCACACATATGGATGCAAGTGCCTATACTTTCAATAAGAAGACTAATACCTGGGAAGCAGAAGAAACAGCAGAGAACAGTGTATTCACAGGAGCCGCTTATGCAAGCCGTGGATACAGATATGTGCCAAGTGGTGCGAATATCTATGTTCTTCAGAGCCGTGATATCAAGAATGCTTTGACCTCAGGTGAAGGTGCTGTCTATTCAACGACCGATCTTTCAAATACCGGTTTTCAGGATGTTGCAACTAAGGAATTATCCGGAGAGGTTCGTTCATCTGTAGATCTTACCGGATCAAATGTATATCTTACTGTTACAATAGACGGAAAGACTTATCTGGTTGGTAAGAATGAGACAGAGAAGTATTCAGTTATGCTTTCATCTTTAGAAGGTGGAAACGGTTCTTTTGACAGTGCGACAAATACTTATGTGTACAATTATAATTTCTCATATCTGAATGCCGGTTCTGAATTCCAGTATGGAGTGATCATTGAGCCTGCCGGAACAGCAATTGATGAGCTTGTTGCAGCTGCAGGAAGTGGAACAGGAACCGGAACTGGAACCGGAACTGGAACAGATGATACTATAGTGACGGGTGCTTATGAAGTTGGCAGCAATGGATGTAATTTCATTGTTACAAAGAATGGTGAGCAGAAATCAGCAGATTATGATTATACAAACGTTGCAGATACATATGCAGAGTTTACAAAGAAGACAACAGAATCAGATCCTGCTTATGATGCAAATTATTCATCAAACTTATCTTATGAATATACTGTTTTGGATTATTCAGAAGATTCTACAGAAGGTAGAGATAAGGCATTTAATTATGTCAATAAGTTATATCTAGATCACAAAGCGGAAGCACTTACCAAGAATTCTACAAAACAGGTGATTGACTTTACACAGTTTGATTTTATCTTTATCGAGTCGGGTGCTTATAAAGATGAGATTGGAAAAGATGCATATAAATCATTATGCGACGCTGTTGAAGGTGGTGTATATGTAATTGCCAGTGATAAAGCCGGAGATGGTGTTGGCTCTGGAGATGGTGATGATGACAATAATGGCGGAAATAAGACCATTATCAGTCCGTCAGCAAAAGCAATTGCAGATATCATTAATGCAGGTCAGTATCGTGATGGCTCTGATAATAAGTTCAAGGTTCTTGAAATTCAACCGGATTATCCGATTGATCGCGAGTTAGCAGAAACCAAGAATAAAAATTCTTCCTATTCAAAACATATGGATGGTTCAGAGATAAAGGGTGATTATTATACTGTTCCGTCAGATGTGATTGAGGGTAAGGCCAAAGAAGAACTTCAGAAGAATGTTGAGTATTATGACTTTGATCTGACAAAGGCCAAACTTGCATATGCAATAGATGGATTAAACTATGGTGATATCGAACTTACTCAGGTTTCTACGGAAGCATTGATCGGTATGAAAGATGATATCGCAACAAGTTATGATCTGGTTTATATCGGTGGTGATTATACAGCACTTGATAGAAGCGTTGAGGAAGTTTATTCTGCACATAGTGGTAATCTGAATGGTGATGCGATCAAAGCATTAGGTTATGGTTTACCGACATTCATTATGTACACACATACAGGTATGTTAGAGTATATTACAGATAATTATATGCCGGCAGATCTGGTAGGTAAGGCAGTATACATGCCTGAAAACGGTAATGATCTTACAAAGACAAAGTATGATGAACTTGTAGAATATATAGATGCCGGAAAACCGGTTATCTTCGGTGATGAACTGACATCTGTATATGAGAAGATGCAGGGTTACAATGTTAAGAACGGCGTGAATGCATTGACTCAGGTTCAGCTTCTTTCAGGTTACTGGTTTAAAGATGATGGAACGATCGAAAAGGGAAATTATTACCTGGATCCATCTTCCAGAGTGTATAAGCTTGTGAAGTATGCATATGATAAAAAAGCAGCTTCTACAAGTGTGAAAAATGTATTATGGGGATATGATCATGATGATACGCAGATGATAGATAATCAGAATGGAACGTATGGTCAGACCTTATATACGGCGAAAGAGATCGGTACAGGCGGATCTTACAAGATTCATCTGACTACGGATGTAGAGAATGAGAGCTGGTTCCAGAATGACGATCCTTCAGTGATTAAGTCTTATGCAGTCGTACCATCTGATACGATGAAGACCTCACTGAACAGTCTGATCAAGAGTTCAGCAAGCAGAGTGAGAGTAGTATTTACAAATAAACCTGCTACCTATAAGGAAGGAATTACGAGTTCTTATCTGAGAACGACCAGTCTTCCATTTGAGTTCGAGGTCAGAAGCAGTAAGTCGGATGCCACATATACATATAAGTTATATTGTGATAAAGATCGTAACATGACATTTGATTCAAGTGATTATCATACAGAGGGAACTCTTACAAAAGGAGCTGCTTCTGCAGGAATGACATCATATACTGCATCAACCACATTGGAATTGGATGAAGACTTTTTCGGATCAGCCAGCTGGTATCTGGAGATCTATGAGGGAACTGAGCTTATAGCAACCAGTTCAGGGCTTAGTAAGGTTGTGAATGAGACAGCTGATAAGAACAATATCAATGTCCTTCAGATCCAGACAATGTATGATGGCCAGACAACAGACTTCCATAATTTTAAGGATACTTTATACTTTGATATTCAGTCTCAGTGGGCACATAAGATCATGTATTACAATGGCCTTACATCAGAACCGAAACTGGGATCAGAAGTAGCATTATCACAGTACAAATCACTTGGACGTCATGAGAACCGTTTTGGAATTGTACAGTATGACCTGAGTGCCGGAGATGATAACTGGTATTCAAACCTTGCAGATACGATTACGGATGATTATAATATCAATCTTGATATGGCGGGGGGGGG